>Ga0307408_100000051_pt1 | contig 154427 bp, 125 predicted proteins | sample 322Cmetagenome_FD_202116 | JGI IMG/M metagenome (GOLD analysis project Ga0307408, IMG submission 202116) | Maize rhizosphere microbial communities from greenhouse at UC Davis, California, United States - 322HYB-C-3 | ecosystem: Host-associated > Plants > Roots > Rhizosphere > Soil | place...
ATAGCGGGTAAATAACCTAAATATCATCAATAAAAATATGCAGCCGTAGAATTTAAGTTCTACCTGCAGCGTCCAATAGACCCCATCGATATTGTTAACGCCTACGTAATCATTGAGCATGGTCAAGTTAAGAAGAATATCTGTAATACTTGGCGTCGATGTTCCCAGCGCGAACATTATCGTCGTGGTAAATAATACGCCTATCCAAAAAGCGGGATACAGTCGTGCGGCGCGCGAAATCATGAATATCAGGGGTGAGCGACGCTCTGCTGATGCTGCAATTACAAAGCCGCTTATCATGAAAAACAGCGGCACACCCAAATAACCAAATTGCGTGAATTGGGCTATTTGAGGGAATGTAGGGTTTGGTTGTGCTGTGTAGTGATAGAGCACTACTGCCAGTGCGGCAATAAATCGGAGTAAATCGAGCGCCTGTAACCTCATGTGACTTCCTTAAGAGAGATTTCGGGCGCTGATTATCTATTATGTTTATAGAAGATAGCTAATTTTGCAGTCGTACTATCGTGGCGATAAGGTGATGAAGCGACTATAGAGTCCGTTGGTATCAAATGCAGCGATTTGAAATAGGCCGTCTGTTGATGCATTGGTGGTTGCATAGCTTGTTGCATATTTATCAGTAATGATCTCACGAATATATACGCTGCTATTAATCGGCTTATAACGTAATTCGTATCCACCGATTTCATCCAATTCCAGATAGTCACCATTTTCGCGCTGTGATGGTGTAATCCACTCTACGCTAACTAAATTATCGCTGCTTGAGCTGCTCGCATTCGCTTCGCTACTTGAGCTTACTGCGGTTGCGCTGCTGCTAGTCACTTCACTCGTACTTGAGGTGCTTGCATTAGCTTCGCTACTTGCACTTATCGAAGCCGTGCTGCTACTTGTTGCTTCGCTTGAGCTTAGAGCAACCGAGCTATTGCTTGTGCTGTTAGTTGAGCTTGACACGCTGCTACTTGTATTGTTGATCGAGCTGACTGAGCTTGTTGTGGTTGAACTATTACTTGAAGTGTTGTGGGTGTTAATTGAGGTAGTTTTGACAATTAGCGCAGTGGAAAAGTTAGACCTGTTGCCGGAAGTATCGATGGCACGCACTGTATAGGTGTAATAGGTGTTGTGGTTTAGCCCAGTATCTTCATATTCAAGATTTGAAGCGACACTGGTTCCTATGGCAATACCATCGCGGCGTATTTCATAGCGCGACAGCGCAACATCGTCGGTTGCTGGGCTCCAACTAATAATTGCGGTATTTGATGAAATAACCTCGAGTTTTACATTGCGCGGTGCAGTTGGTGGTAAGTCAAAGAATTCTTCCGGCTCTTCCGGGTAGATAACATCATCATCCATGTCGGCCAAGGAACTACTTGCACGCGAGGAGCGGGCATAACTTGATTGGGTGGGGGATGACGACTTGGTAGCCTGTATCGGGGTGCTGCTTGGTGCGCTGCTGCTGGTTGTTAGGCTTATCGCCACACTACTGCTTGAAGGTGCTGAACTACTTATCGGCACAGAGGAAGCCACTACCACCGGGGTAGAGCTGGGTAGAGCTGTCGGGGTGCTGCTATTGCTGTTTCCCTGTGTATTACTACCCTCGGAGCCACCTCCGCCGCAACCGGTTAGGATGATTGTTAGTAAGCAGGTGATAGCAAACTCAAAGGTACAATATTTCTTGAAGCTAAAAATCATTCTAACTACCTGAAAAAGCGTGTGTGCTTAGTGGAATCATCGATTGGATACAGCGGGTAAAGGCTTGTATCGCGCGGCTTTACGGCGAGGTGTCACATTTAGCAGGATCGCGGGGGTGCCATGACCTTGATGGGGAGTTTTTTTTCATAAAGCGAAATGGTCGATCCATATTGAGATAATTGGTTCTGTATATAACGGTAATTTATATATCTTTTGATTATATCGGTGCTGGGGGGAACCCTATTCGCTGCTCGGGTCTGTGTCATCAAGGTGTACTGCTGCCACCACATTCATGTCGTATTTCTTAATCAGGTCGTAGAAGGTAGGGCGGGTGATTCCCAGCAATTTGGCGGCGGCAGAGATGTTGTTATCGGTCATGCTCAGGGCGCGCAGAATCGCGCCGCGCTCGGCTTCCTGGCGGACATGGCGCAAGTTGAGTGAGAGTTCTCCTGCCTCAGCCAAACCTAAATCTTCGCGCGTCACATATTTGCCATCCGCCATGATCACAGCACGTTTTATTTTATTTTCCATTTCGCGGATATTGCCCGGCCAGTTGTAGTTTTCGATGGCGGCAATGGCATCGGGAGTGAAGCCAGTGACGTTCTGGCCGTGCTCCTTCGCGAACTTGAGTTTGAAGTGGCGCGCGAGTAGTACTTTGTCACCCAGGCGGTTACGTAAGGGGGGGATATTTACGGTCATTTCACAGATGCGATAGAACAAATCCTCGCGGAAGCTGCCCGCTTTAACCATGGCTTCGAGATCTTTGTTGGTAGCGCAGATCACACGCACATCCACCGGGATCTCACTGCGCCCGCCAACCCGCTCGATCACGCGCTCCTGTAAAAAACGCAGCAGTTTGGCTTGCAGGTTGAGTGGCATATCACCGATTTCATCCAGAAACAGGGTGCCCTCATTAGCGGTTTCCACTTTGCCTAACGTAGTTTTATTCGCGCCGGTGAAAGCGCCTTTTTCATAGCCAAAGAGTTCGCTTTCGATCAGATTTTCCGGCACTGCCGCGCAGTTAATAGCTACAAATCGCTTGGTCTTGCGCGGGCTGAGTTGGTGAATAGCGCGCGCCAAAACTTCTTTGCCTGTGCCACTTTCACCCAGCAGGGTGCACGTAACGGTGGTGGGCGATATTTTTTCCAGTTGGCGACAAATCTTGAGTAGTTGGGGGTCGTTAGTGATTAGCCCTTCCAATGGTTCCTGTTGCGACAGATTCAGACGGCGGTTGTAGTCCTCCAACTCAAAAATGTGGAAGGCGCGCTGCACAATCAAATCCAGGGTGTTGGGGTCGACCGGCTTTTGGTAGAAGTCGTAGGCGCCCATGGCAACGGCGCGCAGGGCGTTATCGCGGTCGGTTTTCCCCGTCATTACGATAATTTTAGTGTTGGGGGAAAGACGGAGTATGTCCTGAATGCACTTGAAGCCTTCATCGACACCGTCTTCGTCCGGGGGTAAGCCGAGATCTTGAATCACTACCGACGCTTCATGCAGACGCATGGCGGCAATAGCGTCCTGGCGGTTGTCGGCAACCACGGTTTCGTACTGATCAAAGTGCCAGCGCAATTGGCTTTGCAAGCCCGCGTCGTCTTCTACGATTAGCAGAATAGGTTTGGATGCAGTTGTTTTACTCATGCGGCCCCGTTAATCCTTGTTCAGTGGGAGTGTGATGGTGATGGTGGTGCCTTCGCCTGGCTCACTGGCGACGTTGAGGGTGCCGCTCAGTTCGCTGATGTATTCCCGCGACAGGTAAACCCCGATTCCCATACCTTTACCGGATTTAGTGGTTTCAAAGGGTTTGAATAAGCGGTTGTGGATAAAATCCCAATCCATACCTGAGCCGTTGTCTTCGATGATAACTGTGGCCCAGTCGTTATTGACGCGCAGTGTAACATGAACCCGGCCATCGTCTGGCGTGGCCTCGAGCGCGTTTTTGATGAAGTTGGTGATAGTCATCACTAACCGCACCTGGTCAGCATTGAGGGTGCGGGTGGTGGGTTCAATATCGGCAGTGAGTTTGGCGCGCTGGCATTCACTAACTGCCTGGTTTACGACTTCCAGAATCGATAGCCGTTTGACCAGATCCGACTCGTCGCGGCGCAGTTTTTTGAGCAGGTTGTTCATGCGGTCGACAGAGTTGCTGATGGTTTTGATGGCATCTTCAAAAAACGCCGGATTGCCTTTGTGTTTTTCGGCGTTGCGCACCACAAGTGCCTGCTGGGCGATAAGGTTGTTCAGGTCGTGAATAATAAAGGCTACGAGTTTGTTGTAGGTATCAAACTGTCGCCCTTCCACCAACTGCTCCGCCTGCTGATGTCGTTTCAGGTAGCTGCCGATTTGACGCCCCATGGTTTTGAGCAGATCCAGATCTTCCCAGGTCAGGGTTTGATCGCCCGCCGGTTTGGTAAGTGCCATAAAGCCCACCAGCTCTTCGCCCACAATTAGCGGGAATAGTAGCCAGAGATCGGGAATATTGTGTGCCCAGTGCGGCAGTAACTCATTGTGTTGGCTGAGGGCTTTGTTGTCGCCACTGTCGGGGATAAACACCCATTCGGCGTCGATAAATGCGCGGCAAAACGGGCTGTCGACCGGTTCTTCTTGCAGCGTCACGTAATTGGGCAGGTTGGTGCGATAGACGGGCTCGTAAAAGCCCTGTTTCTGCAGCCAGATAGCGCCACCGGGTGCTTTGGTCGTGGAGGCGACGGCATAAAAGGCGCGCTGGTTGACTTCACTGGCTTCGGCGGGTTGGGCGAGATAGTTAATTAAACGCAACCATTCGTTGCGATAGTCGTATTTATAGCGGAACAGGTGTTTATTGATCAGCACCGACAGTTTCATGCGAATGCGGCTGGAAATAAACACCGTGGCAATCAGTAGTACGGCGCCCACTAATAACAAGCTGTAGAAAACCGTTCCCCAGTTGCCGCCGTATAAACGGACATAGTAACCGCCGAGCGACAACACGGTGATCAAAATGCCCACACCCACTAATGAGGTGGTATAGAAGGCAATCGGACGCGATAAATTAAAGTTGGCAGGGCGGTCAGTGCGCTGGAGCAGCAAAATTCCGCCCAGTGCCATAAATAAGCAGGTGGCGATGGAAACCGCTGCGCGCGACTGCCAGAGCATGGGATCGAGCCCCTTGAAAATCAGCGCATGGGTAAACAGGTAAATATCGTAGAGGAAAATAGCGGCGAGGTTCATGCACAACAGTTTGATCTGGCGATCATTTTCGGCCGCAAAGCGGTAGAGCTGCTCAACGCTTACCAGCGCAATCACCGCCAGCCCCAAGGCAAACCAGATCGATAATCCGGCCTGGTTCATATTGGGCATAAACAGCATCGCGATCGCCAGCGCGGTAATCGGCCAGCCGCCGCTGAACAGCAGCTGCAGACTGGCGGGTAGTTGGCGGCGATGGCTGTTGTGTCGCAGGCTGAGCCAGATACAGAACACCCAGGCATTAAAGTGCAGGTATTCAAAAATAATCAGCAGGTAGAGCGGGATCTCGTAACCGGAAAAGGACAGGGCGATCACGCCCAAATGGATGGTGTGCAGCGCTGCCGCCCAGAGGAAAACCCAGGTTTTCTGCCCGCGCAGCAATTGGAAGAGATAGGTCCCGGTGAGTAGGGAGGCTACCACCGCCGCACTAAAGTAGGCGACAAAGGTGACGCTGTTATATTCCATTGTGGGCGAAATCCCGAAGTAGGTAATAAGTAGTAGGTATAAATCCTGGCGATAAGCATAACAGCTGCGATTGGTAGATAAAATCATTGCCCTGGGCGTCCGGGTACCGGGGCGAATACTGGCATCGCCTGTGTGGGTATTTGCCGCTATAATGCGCGCCGACGCTTAACCAGCCCCATGCGCGGGGGCAGATTTTACTTGGGCCTTGCTGGAGCAACTTCAGCGGCCTTTATACCAACGAGGAAAACGCCGTGATCCAGATGAAAAAATTGTTCGGAATTCTGTTTGTTGCAGGTTTGGTGGCGGCGTCTGCTGTTGCCAACAGTGAAGATGACATCAAGGCGCGTATTGCTCCGGTGGGTACCAGCTGTATGTCAGGCGATGATTGTGCCGCGGCACCAGCGCCAGCGGCCGCTGCTGGCCCCAAGTCAGGTAAAGACGTATACGGCAGCTTCTGCACTACCTGCCATGGTGCAGGGGTAATGGGCGCGCCTAAATTGGGTGATGCTGCCGATTGGACTGCGCGTGCGGGCAAGGGTTTGGAAACCCTCTACACCCATGCGATTGGTGGTTTTAATGCTATGCCTGCCAAGGGTATGTGTGCTGCCTGTTCTGATGATGAAATCAAAGGCGCCGTGGATTACATGGTTGAAAACAGCAAGTAAGCTGTCGCCTAGCTAGAACGAAAAACCCCCGCCATGGTTGCCATGGCGGGGGTTTTGTTTTTTAACACCCTGTTTGGGTTGCCCCGTCAGGGGCAACCGGATTGCGGGTTAGAAGTTGGCTTTGAGAATCAACGCCGCACGACGGTCATTTACAAACCATGAACGACCCGCTTCCGCGCCCTGGCCATCGAGAATCATGATGGTTTTGGTCTGGGTATTGGCGATGTTGGTCAACTGCAGGCCAACGGTCACATTGTCGTTGATGTTGTAAAACGCCGAGCCGTCGAGGAAGCCTGAATCGTCGTTCCACAGTGGATACTTACTGATCACATCGCGGGTGGTCAGCAGGTACTTGGAGCGCCAGTTGTAGGCTAACCGCAGCGACCAGTCATTTTTGTCGTACATGGCGACAATGTTGAAGGTGTCTTTGGATTGGCCTTGCAGCGGCACCTTATCGAAGTCGACGCGCGCACCGGTATCGTTGGCCGTGCCAGCAAAACCATCGGCGCTACCATCGCCACCATTGGGTACACCGCTGGCATCGATATAGGTGTAGTTCATCTGCAAACCTAAACCGTCCCAAGGGGCGGGCAGCATGTCGTAAAACTGTTGATAAGCAATTTCAAAGCCCTGCATGGTGCCATCGCCACCATTGCGCGTACCTTCTACTTCCACGGTCTGGGTTACACCAGATACCGGGTTGGTGAAGTCCCGCGCGAAGGTGCCATAGACAAAGAAGTTGGTCAGATCCTTATAGAACAGGGTAGTGGTGAGCGAGCCAACATTGGCGAAATACCATTCCAGAGAGGCATCAAACTGGGTGGATTCCATCGGCTTCAAACCAGGGTTGCCTGAGCTTCCGCGCCAGCCTGCCACTTCTGCACCTAAAATTCCGCCACCGGCAGATGGGTTGTTAGGATCCTGCTCCGGTTGCTCGATGTTCAAGCCGATCTGGCTCAGGTTCGCCTGACTTTTTACCGCTTCCATATCCGGCAGGGCGATGGCTTTGGCGACCGCAAAGCGGGAGATCAAATCATCGGTCAACTCCACTTTCAGGTTGAAGCTGGGCAGGGTAGTGGAATAGTCGGCGATGGCGTTTTGTACGCTAAAGGCGTTGTTGGCAAAACCGCGCTCGTCATCGCTCAGGAAGTTGTTCGGATCGCTTGCCCAGCGCGATGAATCCATTGCCATCAGCGCAGTGCGTGCAGCGGCCAGGTCGGCGTACCCACCTTGGTCATAAAGTGCCTGGCTGGCTTGGGTTGCCCAAGCCTCTACTGAGGCAGCAGTCAAGGGTAGGCTCATATCAGCAGGTGCGGCGAAATCCGGTACCAAATCCGGGTATTGCACCGAGCCTTGGGCATCACGCTCCAGGCGTACATAACGCAGACCGAGGTTACCGCTGAAACGCATTGCGTAATCGTCGGAACCAAAATCCACTTTCACATAGGCTGCTTCGTTGGTTTCTTTGGTGACAAAGATTTCCGACGGAGTGAAGTAGTCGGTGGTGCCAGCGCGCTTATTGGCGGGCACAAATGAACCGGCATCAGCCAGCAGCTCGCGCCCTTTGATGACATCCTTCACCAGAGATGGCGATGCGTGCAGCATGCCGTTGCCGGGAATAGTCACTACGCCACCGCGGTGGAAGTCGCTCCAATCTACCAGGGTGTATTCCTGACCTGAGACTTTTTCCAGGTCGGCCCAGTAGATATCTGATTGCCAGCGCGGACCCAGCCCACCCCAGTTGTAGACGCTGTAGCGCACGGTTTGCTCGCGTTCGGCCACACGCAGGCCACCGCTCAGTGCGGTGATGAAGCTGTCATCGAGGGTGTGTTTGATATCGATACGGCTCGCCAGCGAGTCACCTTCGGAGCGCTCGTAGTGGTCCATCGCCGATTGCCAGAGGTAGGAGGTTGGGTCCTGGAAGTAGTTGCTGTCGCCCGCTGGATCATCCGAGAAGCCTGGGAAGCCGCTGGCATAAATGTCCGGGTTGTTGGTGCGGTAGCCGTTCCAGGGTTCGATCAGGGTCAGCGATGGGGTGCTGCCACGGGTGTCGTAATCCTGCATGGCGTGGGTCGCCATCATCACCGTGACGTCATCATCTTCAGTAGTAGCGTCGATATATTGCAAGTCGAGGCTGTATTCCCAGTTGTCGTTGGGAGTGAATTTCAGATTGAACGCATAATCGTCCACCAGTGTACGTGTGCTTTTAAAGCGGGTATCGGTGGAGAAGAAGTGACCCCACTGCGGAATATTGACCGGGTCATCGCCCCAGGCGCGCGGGATGCGATTGGTGTTGCCGTCAGCGGCGCGCCAGCCATCGGAATCCACCAGGGTGCCACCGAGGAAAATACCGTCATTGTCGAATTCGAACTCGGTTCCTTCAAGCGGGCGAGTGCGGCGGATATCTTGTTTGGCGCCTTCATCGTAGTAGCCACCTTGGTATTTGATGGCGTATTCGGTCCAGTTCAGTTGAGCGTCTGAACGCATAAATTGAAAAGTACCAAGCAGTGTGTCGTCGTTGTTGCCCCATTGAATGGCAGTGGCGAAACCCTGACGATCGCGCTCGTCAGTTTTCATTAAGGCGTTGGAGCCGTTAGGCATCCACACGGTGCCTTTGCCGTCTTCACCCACAAAGCGCTCGGCGCCGGGCAATACCGCTGCATCGTATTTCACATAGGCATCGCTCTGGATACCGTTGGACATGCCGGTGAGTGATGAATCGGCAACATTGAATAACACACCAAATTCGCCCGCCGCCGTTTCCCAGCGGTCGCTGTAGAGGGCGGAAACGGTGGGTGTCCATTCTTCTGCCATGTCGCCATAGGAGTAGTCGGCAGAGACGGCGATTTGACGGGAATTGGAATCAAACGGCTTGCGGGTGCGCAGGCTGACGGTGCCGCCAATGCCGCCTTCGATCATGTCAGCAGTCTGGTTTTTGTAGATATCCACTCCACCCATCAATTCGGGTGGTACATCCTGAAAACTCAACCCGCGACCGGAGTTGGCGGTGAAGGAATCGCGGCCGTTGAATTCCGAGCGGGTGGCGTTCATGCCGCGAATGACCGCCGCTGAACCTTCCACACTGAAATGGTCCGGGTCGTTGGCTGAGGCAAAGCGCTCAATGGACACACCGGGAATGCGCTGCATGGCTTCGAGCACACTGCGGTCGGGTAAGGAGCCTATGTCGTCGGCGGAGATGGAATCCACCACGGTGTTGGCGTTGCGTTTGATATCTTGCGCGTTTTGCAAATTGGCGCGCACACCGGTGACAACCACTTCTTCCAGGCTGCCGTTGTCGCCTGTCTGGGCCAACACAGGGGCAGTCAGCGCCATGATGCACAGGGTTAACAGGGAGCGATGAAAGACTGGAGCTGCGTTGAAAGCGTAATGACCTTGTTTAGGGTTGTGGGGGAGCATAGCTAACCTCTCGTTTTCATTATTAGGTGCTTCTGAATTAAGTACTGCGATGGATGCCGCTCAATGGAACGAGGACATGGGCGCCATGCTCGGCTTATCTGGCGATGCCGTCGCACCAGTTTGATCAGGCAGCGCAAACTGGTGACTATTTTGAAAAACCAAGGCGGGTATAGCGGGGTGAGCTATTGCGGCGGGTGTAAATTGGGGGCTGTTGTCCAGGCGAGGCTCGGTTTGTGAGGCTAAACCTGTCGGAGCGATGACTAATAAAATGCGACTGTTGCAGATGCCAGTTTGCGCAGAGGTGGCAAACTGGTGCGGTGAAAAGTGCTGGTGGGGCAGGCTAATCGAATAGATTGAGCAGGTTCGCCAGGGTCTCCTCGCCTTTGGCCAGATTCTTCTCCGGGCTCTGTTCGCCAAAACCTTCCCACTCCACATCCTCTACTGGCAACTCATCCAGAAAGCGGCTGGGGGTGGTTTCGCTCATCTCGCCAAACTGTTTGCGTTTGCCGGCGAGGGTCATGGTCAGGGTGCGCTGGGCGCGGGTGATGCCCACATAGGTCAGGCGGCGTTCTTCTTCAATGTTATTGTCTTCAATACTATTGCGATGGGGCAGCAGTTCCTCTTCCATACCCACCATAAATACATGGGGGAACTCCAGCCCTTTGGAGGCGTGCAAGGTCATGAGCTGTACCTGATCGCTCAGGTCTTCCTCTTCTTGCCGTTCCATCATGTCGCGCAATACCAGTTTGGCGACGGCATCTTCAATACGTGACTCCTCGCCGTCGTCGTCATCGCTGCTATTTTTGTCGATAGTTTTTTGCAGCGATTCAACCAGATAAAACACGTTCTCCATGCGCTTCTCGGCGGCTTTGCTACTTGCCGAGTTTTGGTGCAGCCAGCCTTCGTAATCAATATCGTTAAGCATCTCGCGGATAGCATCCACCGGCCTGTCGCCGCCGCAATTACGGGTCACTTGTTTGATCCAGTGCGCAAATCGTTGTAATCGCTCCAAATTTTTCTCGGGAATGCGACTTTGTAGGCCAAGCTCATCAAGCGCGGCAAATAAACTGATGTTGCGTTCGCCGGCGTAACCACCCAGCGCCTCCAGGGTGCTGGTGCCGATCTGGCGGCGCGGCGTGTTGATAATGCGCAAAAAGGCGTTGTCGTCATCAGGGTTAACAATCAGGCGCAAATAGGCCATCACATCCTTGATTTCGGTTTTGGCAAAAAACGAGGAGCCGCCGCTGATTTTGTAGGGAATCTGATGCTGTTGTAGTTTCATCTCCAGCAGGCGCGCCTGATGGTTGCCGCGATAGAGCACCGCAAAATCGCGGTACTTGTACTGGTTGCGCATGCGCTGGGTAAGGATTTCGGTGGCGACGCGCTCGGACTCGGCGTCCTCGTTTTTGCAGCGCAGCACGCGGATCGGATCGCCCAAGCCCATTTCACTCCACAGCGCCTTGTCAAATTCATGGGGGTTGTTGGCGATTAAATGGTTGGCCACCCGCAGGATGCGGCTGGTGGAGCGATAGTTCTGTTCCAGTTTGATCACCCGCAGGCTGGGGTAGTCCTGCTTTAACAGTGACATGTTTTCCGGGCGCGCACCGCGCCAGGCGTAGATGGACTGGTCGTCGTCGCCCACCACCGTGAGCGCACCGCGATTGCCCACAATCAACTGCACTAAGAGGTATTGGCTGGAGTTGGTATCTTGATATTCATCCACCAACAGGTAGCGGATTTTACGCTGCCAGCGTGCGAGCACCTCGGCATTGGTCTGGAACAATTCCACCGGGATAAGGATCAAATCATCAAAGTCCACGGCGTTATAGGCACGTAGGGCTTGGTTGTAGCGCTGGTAAATCAGCGCGATGGCCTGCTCACCGGGGCTCTGCGCCATGCTCAAGGCGCGCGCGGGAATGACAAGGTCGTTTTTCCAGTTGGAGATCTGGTGCTGCACCAAGTCCAGATGGTCGCTGTCCAAATCGCCATCTTTCATCATTAAATCTTTGAGCAGGGAGCGCGCATCTTCGGAGTCGAAGATGGAAAAACCGGGTTTAAACCCGAGGCTTTTGTGTTCGCGGCGAATGATATTCAGGCCGAGGTTGTGGAAGGTCGATACGGTCAAACCGCGCGAGGCGCTGCCTTTGACCAATTTGCTGGCGCGCTCTTTCATCTCGCGCGCGGCCTTGTTGGTAAACGTCAGGGCGGCGATATGACGTGCGGGTATATCGCACTGTTCAATCAAATAGGCGATTTTGCGGGTAATTACGCTGGTTTTGCCACTGCCCGCCCCCGCCAGAACCAGACAGGGGCCATCGATGTAGAGCACGGCTTCTTTTTGGCGCGGGTTGAGTTGGGTCACGGGTAATGCCTGGGTCAAATGGGGGTGCATTCTAGCAAGCTACCCCCCGGTTGTAATGCAGATTGCACGGGTTTGAAGTATGGCTAATCGCTATAACTGCATTAGTGATTTAGCGTGATTTGAGTGTTTTTTTGTTATAGGCAAGCCGTTTAGTTTGCCTGGGTGCGCTGTTACCATTGAGCCAATTGGTTCAAGCGTGAAGCAAGTTGTGTGAGGGATGGAGTTCCATGAGCAACAAAGTAAAAATTCTATTTGTCGACCGTGAACAGGGTGAATACCTGCTCATCGCCGAAATTTTATCCCATATCCGGCAAGTCAATTACGAGCTGGTGTGGTGCGATCAACTGGACGCCGCACTGCCTAAAATTCTGTCGCAAGAGTTCGATGTGGTGTTGCTGGACTACTACTGGGGTGCGGAAAGTGCGCGCGATTTGCTCAACGCCGCACGGCTCCAAGCCTGCCAAACCCCGATAGTGGTAATGACCGATGAAATGGAAACTGAGGTGGATCGCGAGGCGATTCGCGCCGGCGCCGCCGACTATTTAATTAAAGGCCAAATCGATCACCTGCTGCTGGAGCGCGCGCTGCGCTATGCCATCGAGCGCAAACAAACCGAGCAGCACCTCACCCGTCTCGCCCACTACGACTCCCTGACCGATATTCCCAACCGCATTTTGTTTCGCGATCGTCTGGAGCACGCAGTGCATTTGGCCGAGCGCGATCACACCAGTTTTACCCTGATGTTTATCGACCTCAACGGTTTCAAACAAGTCAATGACAACTTTGGCCACGATGCGGGCGATGCCATCATCCGCATCTGCGCCGAGCGGTTGAATTCCTGCTTGCGCCGCAGCGATTCGGTGGCGCGCATGGGCGGCGATGAGTTTACCCTGCTGCTGCAAAATATCGCCAACAGCACCGATGTAGCCCATATCGCGCAAAAAGTGATTGATTCCATTCAACAGCCGGCCGATATCAACGGTCACGAAGTGGTGGTGGGCTGCAGTATTGGCATCGCCATTTACCCCGAAGCAGGGCGCGATGCGGATGCGCTGCTCAAACACGCTGATATGGCGATGTACAAAGCCAAGCAAGTGTCGGGCAGCAACTACCGCTTCTTTACGGAAATGATGAATCAGGATGTGCGCCGCCAGCTGCGTCAAGAGGCGGATCTGCGTGCGGCCTTGCGCTACCAACAATTTGTCCTGCACTACAGCCCGCGTATCGATATGGCAACCGGTAAAGTTGTTGCCATCGAAGCCCAATTGCGCTGGGATAAACCGGGCGTAGGGCTACTCAACCCCAGCGAGTTTATCGCCACCGCCGAAGAGACGGGTGTGATTACTGCGATTGGCTATTGGGTGTTGCGCCAGGCCTGTCACGACATCAAATTACTGCAGGGTTTTTGGGATGAGCAGTTGATGATGTCGATCCATTTGTCGATGCGCCAATTCAAAGACGAGAATCTGGTGCACGAAGTCGCGCGGATTTTTGCGGATAACGATATCCAACCGGGCGATATCGAATTTGAAATTACCGAGACAGTGTTTGCCGACAATATCGATTTGGTGTCGCTGTGCATGCGCCCGTTGTCGTTTTTCGGTATCAACTTCCTGCTCGACAATTTTGGTGCGGGCAATTCATCACTGCTGCATTTACAGCGTTTGCCAATAAGTACTGTCAAAATTGATCTGGGGTTTTTGCAGGAGTTAAACCGCAGCCATACCGATAAACGACTGGTGTCGGCGATGATAAGTCTGGCGCACAACCTGGGTAAATTGGTAGTAGCAGAAGGGGTGGAAACCAAAGAGCAGAAAGATTGGCTGAAAGAGATGGGCTGCAATTTAATGCAGGGGCGTTATATCGCTGAGTCCAAATCCTACGCTGAAATGCTGGCATGGCTGCAGGAAACCAGCGTGCCCCATCAATCCAAATTGAACTGACAGGGCGCCCGGTTATCGGTGAATTGGCTATTGGCTGAGTTGTCGATCCAACGTGCGATAGCTCAGCGCTTCACTGATATCCACCGTAGTTAAGTGTTCGCGCGCGGCCATGTCCGCCAGGGTGCGCGCCAGTTTTAATACCCGGTGGTAAGCCCGCGTCGACAAGCCCAGCTTTTCAATTGCCTGCTCCAGCAAGTTCTTATCCGCTTGCGTCAACTCGCAGTAAGTTTCCAATTCCGGTGCACTCAGCTGGTGGTTGGCCTTGCCCTGACGCGCCAATTGCAGATTGCGCGCCGCCTCTACCCGCTGGCGAATCGCCTCACTGCCATCGCCCAGGGTTTTGGTTTGCAATTCCCCCTGCCGAAGGGCGCGCACCGGCACATGCATGTCGATACGATCCAATAATGGCCCCGAGATCTTATCGCGATAGCGTTTTACCTGATCCGGGGTGCAGCGGCAGCGATTGGCATCGCTGCCGTGGTAGCCACAGGGGCAGGGGTTCATCGCCGCGACCAGCTGGAAGCGCGCAGGAAAACAGGCCTGACTGCGCGCGCGGGAGATGCGCACCTCGCCGCTCTCCAGCGGTTCGCGCAGCACTTCCAGCACTTGGCGCGAAAATTCGGGCAGCTCATCCAAAAATAACACCCCGGCATGGGCGAGGGAAATCTCGCCCGGTTTGGGATTGGAGCCACCACCTACCAGCGCAATAGCGGAGGCGGTATGGTGCGGTGCGCGAAAGGGGCGCTGCTGCCATTGATAGTCTTTGCTCTGGGAGGCAACTGAATAGATTGCGGCGACATCCAGCATCTCGCGTTCATTCAAGCGCGGCAGAATTCCCGGCAAGCGGCTGGCGAGCATGGTTTTACCCGTGCCCGGCGGGCCGTAAAACAACAGGTTATGACCACCGCTGGCGGCTATCTCCAATGCCCGCTTGGCTTGCGATTGCCCCTTAACATCCAGAATATCCAGTGCATGCAGCAGCTTGTCCTGTTGGTCGCGGATTGCTTCGGCGCGCGGTAAAAGCTCACGCCCATGCAGGTGGGCGCAAACCTGTAACAGGTTTTCTGCACCAAAAACGCGCGTAATACTGCTGAAGGCGGCTTCGTTGGCATTGGTTCCACTGATAATCAGGTTCCGTTGCGCATCACCTGCTGCCAACGCTGCGGGTAATGCGGCGCTTATCGGCCGCAATTCACCGGACAGCGCCAGCTCTCCCAAAAATTCGCTTTGCTCCAGGGCTTCCAGTGGAATTTGTCCGGAGGCGGCCAGTATTCCCAGGGCTATAGGTAAATCGTAGCGACCACCTTCTTTGGGCAGGTCGGCAGGGGCAAGGTTGACGGTAATCCGCTGGGCGGGGAATTCGAGGTGGCTATTGATGATCGCGCTGCGCACCCGGTCTTTACTTTCTTTCACGGCTGTTTCGGGCAGGCCAACTATGGATAAGCCCGGTAAACCATTGGAAATATGGACTTCCACCGTAACCTGAGGGGCATGAATGCCTAATTTGGCGCGTGAATGAACTATGGCGAGAGACATAAACAATCCTTGTGATGAATGAGGGGGAATCCTCCGGGCGCTGGTTACGCTCGATGTTCGACTATAAAACAAGCCCGGCGCTGTGCACAATTGGCACAGGCCACAGTTTTACTTTTCCAATTGCGCCAATTGCTGCTCCAGCGCTTCCAATTTCTGCCGTGTGCGCAGGAGCACAGCCGCTTGTCCATCAAATTCCTCGCGCGTGACCAAATCCAAGCGCGCCAACGCCGCCTGCAAAGCGATATGCAGTTCGCGTTGGGGCAGGCTCGCTGTGTTGTTAGGCAGTTGTTGTTGCAGTTCTTCAAACAGGTGTTGCGCCAGATCTTTGAGCATATCCTCTCCTGCTGGGCGGTTCTGCCGCCATTAAACCCCGATTTTCGGGGCGCCAGTGTACCTTTTTTGAGGGCGATCACGCAGTGCAGTGCATGGAATGCTGTCGCCCAATTCCCCTATTGTTTCTGTTTTTCTATTTATGTCACTTATTGGTGCTTGTTATTTGCACAACTGTTCCAAGTTGGTGCGGGTGTTTTGAGGGAATGTGATTTTTTATGCAATCTGGATCAATAAATTAGCTTATCTATTTGTTTTATATAGAAATTATGAAATTGGCCTGCTCTATGCAAAAACCTTCCCGAGCAGTTGATGCGGGTAGAGATCGCCAATCTGGCCAAGCGGGTTTTGGCAAAGAGTAAGCGCTGCTTTGGCGCATGCAGCGGCAAATCTTTACTTGGGCAGTATTTCCGGTGTTGCCCGCACCCTCCGGTGCGGGGATTTTTTCAGGAGTGCAGTAAATGAAATTGGTAACAGCAATCATCAAGCCGTTCAAGCTGGATGTAGTGCGTGAAGCCCTGTCCGATATCGGCGTGCATGGCATGACCGTGACTGAAGTGAAAGGCTTCGGTCGCCAGAAAGGCCATTCCGAACTTTATCGTGGCGCGGAATACGTAGTCGACTTTTTGCCCAAAACCAAAGTGGAAATTGCCGTTTCAGACGCCGAGACCGATGCAGTGGTTGAAGCGATCAGCAAAGCGGCCAACAGTTCCAAAATTGGCGACGGCAAAATCTTTGTATCCAGTTTGGAGCAGGTGGTGCGTATTCGCACCGGCGAAACCGGCGACCAAGCGTTGTAATTCACTTTAATAAACGAAACGGGGAACAACCAATGGAAGAGAATATTTTTCATCTTCAATACGCGATGGACACCTTTTACTTTTTAGTATGCGGTGCTCTCGTGATGTGGATGGCGGCTGGTTTTGCCATGTTGGAAGCGGGTTTGGTGCGCGCTAAAAACACCACTGAAATTTTGACCAAAAATATCACGCTCTATGCTACGTCGTGCATCATGTATTTGGTGTGTGGTTACGCGATTATGTACGGCGGTAGTATTTTCCTTACCGGTATTGGTGATGTGGACGCCGCTGAAACCCTGAAAAGTTTCGCCGAGCGCGAAGATGGTTTCACCGGTGGCTCTATCTACTCTGGTGCATCTGACTTCTTCTTCCAGGTGGTGTTTGTAGCTACCGCTATGTCAATCGTGTCTGGTGCGGTTGCCGAGCGTATGAAGCTGTGGGCATTCCTGTTGTTCGCCATCGTAATGACTGGCTTCATCTACCCAATGGAAGGTTCATGGACCTGGGGTGCTGAAGGTATGTTTGGTTTGAATCTCGATGATCAATTCGGTTTCAAAGACTTTGCTGGTTCAGGTATTGTCCATTTGGCCGGTGCTTCTGCTGCTTTGGCTGGCGTGTTGTTGCTGGGTGCACGTAAAGGCAAATATGGCCCTAACGGCGAAATCCATGCCATCACCGGTGCAAACTTGCCATTGGCAACTCTGGGTACATTCATCCTGTGGATGGGCTGGTTCGGTTTCAACGGCGGTTCTGTACTGAAGCTTGGCGACATCGGCAATGCCAACACTGTTGCTATGGTGTTCCTCAATACTAACGCTGCCGCTGCCGGTGGTTTGATCGGTGCACTGTGTGTTGCGCGTCTGCTGTTCGGCAAAGCTGACTTGACCATGATTCTCAACGGCGCGCTGGCTGGCTTGGTTGCCATCACTGCCAGCCCGGATACTCCAAGTGCGTTGGTTGCCACCATTATCGGTGCAGTGGCTGGTGCTCTGGTGGTGTTCTCCATTCTTGGTTTGGACAAGCTGCGTATCGATGACCCGGTTGGTGCTATCTCTGTTCACGGTACCGCAGGTTTGTTCGGTCTGTTGGTAGTTCCATTCACTGCCGAAGGTACTACTTTCTTCGGTCAGCTGGTTGGTGCAGCAGTCATTTTTGCCTGGGTATTCGGTGCTAGCTTGGTAGTTTGGTACATCATCAAACTGATCATGGGTATCCGTGTATCTGAAGAAGATGAGTTTGAGGGCGTGGACATTGCCGAGTGCGGCATGGAAGCTTACCCAGAGTTTACTCGCAGCAAATAATGCCTAATAACGGCGATCAGCGTCAGCGCTGGTCGCCGTTGCAATTTGATCTGCTATAAAGTTGTTGTTGATCGGTAAAGCTTGGGTGTATCTTTAGCCTCAAGCCGCTGGGCAGGAGCCAGTCTTACTCCCGCTGTTCCGGCATCAGCATTCGCAAAACTCCAGCAAAGGATTTAATAATGAAATTGATTACAGCTGTCGTAAAACCTTTCAAACTCGACGACGTGCGTACTGCACTGTCCGACGTGGGTGTGCAGGGTATGACGGTCACCGAAGTAAAGGGCTTTGGCCGTCAGAAAGGTCACACTGAACTTTATCGCGGTGCTGAATATGTGGTGGATTTCCTGCCAAAAGTGAAAATTGAATTGGCCGTAGACGATTCCATGGTTGAGCAAGCGGTAGAAGCCATTACCAAAGCAGCACAAACCGGAAAAATCGGCGACGGTAAAATCTTCATCGCACCATTGGATGAGATTATTCGTATCCGCACCGGTGAAACCGGCTCAGATGCTGTGTAATGTTTTGCTGCACTCGCAGTGAATAAAAAAACGCCACCCCGTGTGGCGTTTTTTTATGGCGTGTGATCCATGATCCCAGCCATTTTTTATGCCTGGATTTTTTTCAAGCTAGCGCGCAGCTGTTGAATATAACGGCGTTGCTGGATGAAAAAATACACGGGCAAGGCCACCAACATCAGCACCCAGGCGCTAGTTTGTGAGGATATGCCCAGCGCCGGGCGCAACACCAACACAAACAAAAAACACAGGCTGGTCATCAGTGCGGCGCTGATTAAATTGGAGCGCCAGTTTTTCATTTTATTTTCCTGGCTGAAAACATCTTTATAGGCTTTGTCCAGTAGCGCGCGCTGTTCGGTTTCTGGCAAATTGGCCAGCTCCGGAAAGTGTTTGATCAAACGTTTTGGATTCATAGGGCTTTATTGCTCCGGGTAAAAAATTCTCAATTCTTGTGTGGTATCTATACCTGTACCGAGCGAAGCTGTGCAGAAGTTGCGCAGCTGTTTTGACCGGTTGTTATTATTTTTTTTGCCCGCTCCGGGCGGTGCTAGACTTGCTCAGGGTTAATAACTAAAATCCGCCGCGATTGCCGATGGTAAGACAAAAAAAGCCTAAAAATTCATCGCAAATCATCATGACGTTTAAATAAGTCTGCGCTATATATTAGCCGTGTTGCAGGTGAACGCGCGGGCTGGCCAAACGACTGCAGCAACAAAGAATTTAATTGTACAAGTTTTCAGGTGACATTATGACTGATGAAGACCCCATTACCGATGAAGAATTAGATGAAACCGGCGTAGACGGGGAAGATGACGCCGATGACGTAGAAGAGGCGCTGGAAAGCGATGAGGTCAGTTATGCAGCCAAAACCAAGGTAGTAGAAACCGAGGCTTTGGAGGATTTCAGCATAGCGTCACGACAAAAAGCGCGCGATGAACTGGAAGCGCAAATTGCGGCCTTTTTGGCGCGGGGGGGCAAGATCAATGAAGTCCCTGCCAATGTCACTGCCGACCCACCGAAAAAGCCGACACCGGATTACGGTGGCCGTCCCATTTAAGTCTTTGTGCGGCGCTTACGGAATAATCTAGTGCTGAACCTGTTACACCAATCGGCTCCTTTACGGAGCCGATTTGTTTTTAAGCCCTATTGCTTTTGTCGATCAGTTTTTAAGCGTGTGAATGCTGGATTTTTAGCGGGCCGATTGAGTAGAATGGCCTGTCTTTTGCGTAGGCTCCACACCCTTAAATCGTTGCAAGGTTTACTGTGATCCTGTGCCATTCGCACCATTCAAAGCGGCGCAAAAGAACGAACATTTTCGAGTAAACCTGGGGCGCTTGCCCGGCAACGAGGTATGTCCTGACGAGTTCAGTGCGTCTGCCTGTGTTTGTAAGTTGCGTGTCCCTGGTTGCTCCTGATTACCTGTATAGCCCCGTGCATTTGTGCATCGATACGGCTTTTGTGAAATAACTAGAGGAGCACTGTCTAGGTGAATGATCCGCGCCCCCTGCTGATTCTCAATAATCTGTCTAAAACCTATGGCAGTAATCGGGTTCTTGATAACTTCGATCTCACCATTTTTGACGGTGAGTTTTTTACGCTGCTCGGTCCTTCCGGTTGCGGTAAAACTACCGTGCTGCGCATGATTGCCGGTCTTGAGGATACGGATACCGGGGTGATTAAACTGGAGGGGCAGGACATTGGCGCTGTGCCCGCTGAAAAGCGCCCCATCAACACTGTATTTCAAAGCTACGCGTTATTCCCGCACATGACCGTATTCGACAATGTTGCTTTTGGTTTGCGCATGGGCGGTGTGGCGAAAGAAGAAATTAAACCCCGGGTGATGGAAGCGCTGGAAATGGTGCGCCTGGGTGAATTTGCCGAGCGCAAACCGGCGCAGCTCTCCGGTGGCCAGCAGCAGCGTGTGGCTATCGCACGTGCGGTAGTGAATCGCCCCAAATTACTGTTGCTCGACGAATCCCTTTCGGCGCTGGATTACAAACTGCGCCAACAAATGCAGATCGAACTGAAACGCCTGCAGCGTAAACTCGGCATCACCTTTGTCTATGTAACCCACGATCAGGAAGAAGCATTGTCCATGTCGGATCGCGTAGTGGTAATGAACAAGGGCAAGGTGCAGCAGTTAGGTACGCCGCGCGAAATTTATGAACAGCCTGCCAACTTGTTTGTGGCGAAATTTATCGGCGAAATCAATCAGCTCGATGGTGAAATTGTCGCGGTGGACGGCAATCATGAATACGAAGTAAAAGTGGAAGGGCTGCAGTGGCGTTTGCACGCCGAGCACAACTTCAAAGCAGGTGATAAGGTCAACGTACTGTTGCGCCCGGAAGATGTGCGCGTGGAATACATCGACGACCCGCACCCCGACCAATACCTGGTGGGCACCGTAGTGGAGCGCAACTATAAAGGTAAAACACTCGATTCGTTAATTCGTTTGCCTTCCGGTATGGAGGTGATCGCCAGTGAATTCTTCGATGAAGACGACCCCTCATTCGACTACAGCTTAAACCAGAAGGTGGCCATTAAGTGGGTGCCGGGTTGGGAAGTGGTGTTGCCTTATGAAGTCTAGTGTCAGCCAATTTCGTTTTTGGGCAATTGGCCTCGCCAGTGTCTGGCTGACGCTGTTTGTCTTTTTCCCGAATTTACTGGTTATTTTCACCAGTTTTCTTACCCGCGATCCGCAGGCGACAGTCAGCCTGCCGGTGAATGTCGACAGCTATGTGCGCACTCTGGATCTGCTCTATTTAAAAGTGCTGTGGGATTCGCTGCGCATGTCACTGTTGGCGATGATCGCCTGCCTGCTGATTGGTTACCCCTTTGCGATGGCAATCGTAAGCCTGCCCAAACGCTGGCAACCCGTGATTTTATTTTTGGTGATACTGCCGTTTTGGACCAACTCGCTGGTGCGCACCTATGCCATCCAATTTATTTTGGGCAATCAGGGCATTATCAATAAGTCGCTGCTGGGGTTGGGCTTGATTGATAAACCGATACAGCTGCTTTACACCCAATTTGCAGTGATTTTGGGTTTGGTTTACATCCTCTTGCCGTTTATGGTGCTGCCGCTTTATTCGGCGCTGGAAAAGCTTGATGTGCGCTTGCACCACGCCGCCAAAGATTTGGGCGCCGGCCCACTCAGCCGGTTTTGGCATATCACCGTGCCACTGACATCGCCGGGGATTGTGGCGGGTTGCCTGATGGTGCTCTTGCCCGCGATGGGCATGTTCTACATTTCCGATTTGCTCGGTGGCGCCAAGAACCTGCTGCTCGGCAATGTGATTAAAACCCAATTCCTGCACACTCGCGATTGGCCCTTTGGTTCGGCGTTCAGTGTCATCCTGATAGTGCTGCTCGGCTTCATGCTGTGGCTTTATTTCCGCGCCGCACGTTTTGTGAATAAACAAGGAGGACTCAATGGCTCCGATTTTTAGATGGGGTTTTATGGGGTTGATCCTGACCCTGATTTACATCCCCATTTTGGTGCTGGTAGTGAACTCATTTAATGCATCCAAGTACGGCATCAAATGGGGCGGTTTCACTTTCAAATGGTACGAAAAATTCTGGAATAACGACGGTTTAATGACCGCCGCGCTCAATTCACTCACCGTTTCAATTGTGGCGGCGACGGTCGCAACTATTATTGGCACGCTTGCTGCTGTTGCTTTACATCGCTACCAGTTCAAAGGCAAGGCGCTACTCTCCTCCATGGTGTTTGTGAGCATGCTGACGCCGGAAATTGTGATGGCCATTTCGCTGCTGATTGTATTTATGGCGCTGGGTATCAAGTTGGGTTTTGTGTCGCTGGTGATAGGCCACATCACCTTCTGTTTGCCCTTTGTGATAGTCGCGGTTTACTCGCGTCTCAAAGGCTTTGATATGAAAATGCTGGAGGCAGCGCGCGATCTGGGCGCGAGTGAAAGCAGCATTTTCTGGAAAATCATCCTGCCTCTGGCGCTGCCAGCGGTCGCGGCGGGTTGGTTGTTAAGTTTTACCCTGTCATTGGATGACGTGATTGTCAGTGCTTTTGTGACTGGCCCGGGTTATGAAATCCTGCCACTCAAGGTTTACTCCATGGTGCGGGTGGGCGTGTCACCGGAAGTGAATGCGATATCGACCATTTTGCTGGTAGTGTCTCTGGTTCTGGTTATTGTTTCCCAACTTCTCTTACGTGAGGATAAATAAGATGAAAAAATGGTTGGCCTTGGCCGCAGCCCTCGTTATCACTGGATGTTCAGAAAAGTCCGACACCCCGGCAACCGCCGATACCGCCGTCGCCCCGGCTACTCCGCAAAAAGTGGTTATCTACAACTGGACTGAATACATTCCTGCGGAAGTATTGGAAGCCTTTACCAAAGAGACGGGCATTGAGGTTGAATACGCCACTTACGAAAGTAATGAGGCGATGTACGCCAAAATCAAATTGATGGAAGGCAAGGGTTATGACGTTGCGGTGCCGTCCACTTTCTACGTAGAAAAAATGCGCAAAGAGGGTTTGATCCAGCCGATCAAAAAAGAATTGCTGGCGAATTACGGCAACCTCGACGCCAACATGATGAACAAACCCTACGACCCGAATAACGATTTCAGTGTGCCCTACCTGTGGGGCGCCACTTCAATTGCGATCAATGGCAACGATGTGGATGCCAGCCAGATCACCAAGTGGGCGGATTTATGGAAGCCGGAATACGCCGGTAAATTGATGATCATGGACGATGTGCGCGATAATTTCTACGTCGGTCTGCGCGTGGCGGGTTTCCAAAACAACAGCACCAATGAAGAGGAAATCAAAGCCGCTTACGAGAAGTTAAAAGCTCTCTGGCCCAGCATCAAAGTCATCAACTCTGACTCGCCCAAAACCCCGTTGATCCAGGGCAATGTGAGCATTGGTGCTATCTGGAACGGCGAAGCCTATATGGCGCAACAAGAGATGGAAAACCTGCAATACATTTATCCGGAAGAGGGTGCCGTGTTGTGGGTAGACAGCTTTGTGATTCCCAAAGGTGCCGCCAACGTGGAAAATGCACACAAGTTCATCGACTTTATGCTGCGCGCGGAAAGCGCCAAAGCGGCAATTGAAGAACTGGGTTATGCCGCACCCAACACGGCGGGTATCGCCCTGCTGGATGAGGCCCTGCGCACCAACAAAACCGTATTCCCCGCCGCTGAAGACATTGCCAAAGGCAGTTTCCATCAGGATCTGGGTGATACCGTTCTGGTTTACGAAAAATACTGGGAGCTGTTGAAAGCGGGCCAATAAGCCGCGCGATTGCATAACCCTGACAACGCCAGCCCTGCGCTGGCGTTTTTTCTGGTGGCCAGGATCAGGGCGCAGATCCTGAACAAAAAAGTAAAACCCGATCCGCAAACCCCAATGCCCAAACCCAGAGCGGTTTTCATAGTGGTATGATTGCGTTAACTTTTTTATCGCGTGATCTACCATGTCCTACTCTTCATCGCGTCCACTGCGCATCGCCACCCGTAAAAGCCTCCTTGCCCTGTGGCAGGCGGAATATGTCAAAGCCGAATTGGAAAAACACCACCCGGGGTTGGTAGTGGAGCTGGTTCCCCTTACCAGTCGGGGTGACAAAATTCTCGACGTTCCCCTCGCCAAGGTGGGTGGCAAGGGGCTGTTTGTTAAAGAACTGGAAACCGCGCTGCTTGAAGGCGATGCCGATATCGCCGTGCATTCGATGAAAGATGTGCCCATGGAGTTCCCGGCGGGTTTGGGTTTAGCCGTTATTTGCCCGCGCGAAGATGCCCGCGATGCCTTTGTTTCCCATCGTTTTGCGTCGTTGGATGAGCTGCCGCAGGGCGCGGTGGTGGGCACCTCCAGTTTGCGCCGCCAGTGCCAATTGTTGGCCGCGCGCCCGGATCTGCAGATCAAATTCCTGCGCGGCAACGTGCAAACGCGCCTGCAAAAGCTCGACGATGGCGAATACGATGCAATTATCCTCGCTGCTGCGGGGCTGATTCGTCTGGAATTGAAAGACCGCATTCGCGCTTATATCGAACCCGAGCTGAGCTTGCCTGCTGGTGGCCAGGGGGCGGTTGGCATTGAATGCCGGATGGATGATCTGGCGGCGATTGAATTGCTCAAACCCTTGCATCACATCAGCACCGCCGAGCAAGTCAGTGCCGAGCGCGCCATGAATCGCCATTTACAGGGCGGTTGTCAGGTGCCGATTGCCTGTTACGCGCTGCATCGCAATGGCCAGCTCTGGCTGCGCGGTTTGGTGGGGGCGCCCGATGGCAGCCAGATGTTATTTGATGAAATCACCGGCCCGGTGGCCGAGGCGGAGCAAATGGGCATAGCGCTGGCGGATCGCCTGCTCGCTGCAGGTGCCGATAAAATTCTCGCTGCCGTCTATGCTGACGCTGAATAGCACTATGCTGTTAGCATCCAAACCTTGTGTCGTGATTACCCGCCCGCAAGCTCAGGCCGAAACCTGGGCGGCGGACTTGCAAACGCTGGGTTTTGCCAGCCGTCGCTTGCCGCTACTGGAATTGCGCGCCGTGCAGGATGAGGCGCAACAGCGCGCGATTAAAAATAAAATTCTGGATTTTGATTTGTACCAGAAAGTTATTTTTGTCAGCCAAAACGCGGTGGATTACGGCATGGCATGGCTGGAAGATTACTGGCCGCAATTGCCCATCGGTATAGACTATTTTGCGGTGGGTGCGACAACGGCCAAAAAACTTGCGAACTACGGTATTGCCGTAACGGATTTGGCGATAAGTGAAAGCGGCGGCATGACCAGTGAGGATTTGCTGTGCGCGCCGCAGTTGCAAGATGTGCAGGGCGACAAGATATTAATTTTTCGCGGTCTCGGCGGGCGCGGGCATCTTGCCGAAACCTTACGCGAACGCGGTGCCTGGGTTGACTACTGCGAACTTTATGAGCGGTTGATCCCAAGTGAAGCACAGGGGCAACTGCAGCAGTTATTGGCAGAGGCCATTGGCAATGAGCCAGCGGGCACCGGCGTGAAGGAGCGATTTATTCTGGCCCTACACAGCGGTGAAAGTTTGCAAAATTTATTAAGGCTAACGGCTAACCTGGGTGAAAATCTGCATAGCCCGGCACAAAAAACAGCACAAGCCAATGCGCTCGCGCAGCTGCAAACTCTGCCTTTATTAGTGCCGAGTGCCCGCGTGGCCGAAACGGCGAGAACAGCGGGATTTAAATACCTGATTACCGCAGAAAATGCGACTGATCATGCAATGACGGCAGCGCTGCTCAATTACACTGGCAATCAGTGAACGCGTCGCCCTTGAATTCACAGCAATTGATTCACTCATAAGTGCAATTTATTACAGGATTAATCCAGTGACTGATATTGAAACCTCCAGCTCAGCAGCGCCTGCTAACGCCGCGCCAATTAGCCCGGCTCCTGCTCCCGCACCGGTAAAAAAACACACAGTGAATTTTGCCTTCCTCTGGTTGTTTGTGTTGCTGATTATTGCGGCATTATCGTTTGGTGCCTGGCAATTATTGCAACAGGGGAAAAGCCAGCAGCAATTGGTGGATAGTTTGCGCATCCAGCTGGAAGAACAGGTGGCGTTGTTTGAGCGTCGCCAGCAAGCACTGGAAGATTCACTCAATAAAGAATTTATTGAGCAGCAAGCGGCAATTCAACTAAACCTCAATGAATTGGCGGAGCAAGTTGATAGCAACAATGCCCGCGTATTGGCTTTGTCCAGCGCAAATCGCGACGAATGGAAATTGCAGGAAGCGCAGTATTTATTGCGCTTGGCGGATCAGCGGATTTTGTTGGAACAAGACAGTCAAAATGCATTGGCATTGGCAATTTCAGCAGATGATGTATTGCGCGATATTGATCAGGCCGATTTGGTCGGTGTGCGCAAATTGCTGGCAGAGGAAATTGCGGTACTAAAAGTTGCAGGGATTATTGATCGCGAAGGCATTTATTTGCGCTTGTCCGCTGTTGCAAATCAAATCGACGCTATTCCCTTTATTGAACCGCTGGGAAATCAGGGCGATGTATTTGAAACGGAAGAAGTGCCCGAGAACGAAACCGTTAAACAGCGTATTACGCGCGGCTTTTACGATCTGCTCCACAAACTTGGCTCCTATGTACGGGTGCGCGACCACGGCAAAACAATTAATGCGGTATTGCCGCCGGCAGAACAAAAATATTTGCAACAAAATTTACGTTTAATGCTGGAGCAGGCGCAGGTCGCTCTGTTGCGCAACGAGGCAGGCATTTATCAGGAAAGTTTGGTTAAAGCCCAAAACTGGATTAACCAATATTTCAGCCTCAATGAAAAAGCCGCAGCGGTGTTGCAGGAGCTTAAAGCATTGGAGTCTGAAATCATTGCGCCAGAACTCACCAACTTCAGTAACTCTTCCGCCGCGCTTACAGAATATATTGCCAAGCGTGAAAAAATGGCTGCAGCACGTCGCGGGGTGCGCTAATGAGATTACGTCTGCTAAAAGCGATTGTTTTTTTATTGCTCGCCGCCGGATTATTATTTTTACTCTGGCGTGGCGATGGTTATCTGCTGATTGCCTACGGCACAAAAACGATTGAAATGACACTATGGGTTGCCGCACTGGCGGTGGTCGCGCTTTATCTGGTGCTGTGGTTTGCGCGCAAGTTATTACTGGGCAGTGCAGAAATGGTGCGTCGTTTCCGTGAGATATTTTTATTCGGCAGTGTAGAGCGCGCGCAAAAGCGCGCCGCCAACGGCATGGTGGATTATCTTACCGGTGACTGGCTGGAGGCGCGCAAAAAATTACTGCGCACGCTGGATAAAGTGGAGTACCCACTGGCGAATTATATTGCGGCGGCACGCAGTAGTTTTGAAATGGGCGATGAAGCGGAAGCCGATAACATTCTCGACAAAGCCTTGAGTATTAGTCATAGCGAATTGCCGGTAGCGCTCACCCGTGCGCGCTTGCATGTACAGGCAGAGCGCTATGAAGAAGCGATTAATATCCTCAAACCTATCGATATAAAAATGCCGCGCCAGGCAGCGGTGCTGGATTTAATGCACCACATTTATATTGCACAAAAAAATTGGCGCGCTTTGGAAGATATGTTCCCGGCGATGCGTAAAGCCAAGGTTTTGTCGAACGTGGAATTTGAGGCGCTGGAGCAATTGCTGGCTTGTGAAAAAATGAGAGCCCTGAGCGAGCAAGTTAAATCGCTTCTGGTGGCCGAACGTTTACCAGCGTTGCAAAGCCTGTGGAAATCCTACTCGCGCAGCCTGCAAAAAAATCCGGCGGTGATTGCTGTGTATGCCGAGGCATTGGCGACTCACTATCAGGATCAGGATGCAGAAGTATTGGTGCGTAAAGCGCTTAACAATGATTGGTATGAGCCCTTGATAAACCTCTATGGTCGATTGCAGGTGAAGGAAATTCACGGTCAAATTCGCACCTTGGAAGCTTGGCTCAAACAAAAACCCCAGGATGCAACACTCTTGCTCAGCATGGGGCGTGTGATGTTGCGCAACCAGCAGTGGGAATTGGCGCGCGATTATTTCCAGCGCAGTATGAATTTACAGGCGAGTGTAGAGACCACCATGGAAATGGCGCGCCTGATGGAAAAAATGGGCGACCATAAAAAAAGTTCGGATTTATACCAGCAGGGTTTGTTGCTCGCCGAACAGAAAAAATAATTGCTGCCAGCAAGCGGCGTGCATTGCACATAGTTGCCAACCGCTGGCACTAAAGGAGTTGGGCTTTGCATCGCACGCGCTGGTTTTTATTTTGGGTGATTGGCTGTGTCGTTGTTTTAGCGCTGACACTGCAATACTTTCCCCTGCCTAAATCCCTCGCGCATACCCCCTACGCGACTATGTTGGTTGCGCGCGACGGCAGTTTGTTGGGCGCCAGCATCGCGGCGGATCAGCAATGGCGTTTTGCCCCTGTCACCACCCTGCCACAAAAATACAAAAAAGCGCTCTTGTTATTTGAAGACCATTATTTTTATCAGCATCCGGGTATAAATCCAGTTGCGTTGGTGCGTGCGCTGCGCGGCAATTATGCGGCGGGAAAAGTAACCAGTGGCGGCAGCACAATCAGCATGCAATTGGCGCGGCTATTGCGGCAGGCGGATTATCAACAGCGCAACTTGCCAACGCCTGCGCGCAACTTGTCCAGTAAAATAATTGAGGCAACGCGCGCCCTGCAATTGGAGTGGCGCTTCAGTAAAGATGAATTATTAATTCACTACACCAGCCACGCGCCCTTTGGCGGGAATATTGTCGGTTTACGGGCAGCGGCCTGGCGCTACTTTGGGCGCGCGCCGGAAAATCTTTCCTGGGCGGAATCGGCATTGCTTGCGGTATTGCCCAATAGTCCGGCATTAATCCATCCCGGTCGTCAGCGCGATAAATTACTGCACAAACGCAATCGTTTGTTAACCCGTTTGCAACAGCAGGGCTATTTGTCGGCGTTGGATTTACAGCTCGCCTTGCTGGAACCGCTGCCGGAGCGGCCTGCCCCCTTGCCACAAAACGCCGCTCATTTGTTGGCGACATTAAAAAAACAACATGCTCATCATGCGCTATTTGAATCCACTATTGATGCTGGTTTACAGCAAGTATTGAATCAAATTGCCGCGCGTCACAGTGCGCGTTTAGCCAATGAAGGTGCGCACAATCTCGCGCTGTTATTGCTGGATCACCGCACCATGGAGACTTTGGCCTATGTTGGCAACCAGCCCTGGAATAATACGGCTCCTTTTGCTGCGGATCTGGATTTAATCCAGCGCCCGCGTTCCACCGGCAGCATTTTAAAACCACTGCTTTATGGTTTGATGTTGCAATCCGGCGAGCTGGCGCCCACCAGTTTAATTCCTGATATTCCCAGCCAGTTTGGTGGTTACAGTCCGCGCAATTACGACCGCCAATTTCGCGGGGCGGTACCGGCGCAATTTGCGCTCGCCCATTCGCTGAATATTCCTGCGGTTTATATGTTGCGCGATTACGGTATCGGGCGTTTGCAAAAACAATTGCAAACCATGGGCATGAGCACCTTGTTTCGCCCCGCTGAGGATTACGGGCTCACGTTAATTTTGGGTGGTGCCGAGGGAACCCTGTGGGAACTTACCGGTATTTATGCGCGCCTCGCCGCCAGCGCACGCGATGGCGATTTAGCGCAAACACCGGTGAAATTATTAACCGCTGATGCAACTAATTTGCCCGCTAGGCATTTTGCTAAACCGGTTATAAAACCTGTGCTTAAGCCGGTGATACAACAAGGCGCCGCCTGGCTCACCTTGCAGGCATTGATCGATGTGGCGCGCCCCGGTTACGAAAATTACTGGCGCGATTTTTCCGGCAGCCAAACCATCGCCTGGAAAACCGGCACCAGTTATGGCCTGCGTGATGCCTGGGCGATTGGCAGCAACGGCCGTTATACGCTGGGTGTGTGGGTGGGCAATGCCAATGGTGAACCGGCCACATTTTTAAGCGGTCAGAGCAGCGCCGCGCCGGTATTGTTTGATGTGTTTGATGCGCTGCCAAAAATAAACTGGTTTGCTAAACCGCTGCACAGTTTGAAAACTATTTCAGTCTGTGATGACGATGGTTATCTCGCGGGTGGTCAATGTACGCCGGTGGATGTTGAAGTGCCGCGCACTAGCCATTTTGCCAAAGTCACTGCCCATCACCGGCGCATTCACTTGGATACAAACGCGCAATTTCGTGTGCATAGTCAATGCGAAGCGGTAAGTAATATGCAATCCAAAAATTGGTTTGTATTGCCGCCAGCGCAGGAATTTTATTGGCGTCAGCATCACAGCAATTACCAACCGCTGCCACCCTGGCGCAGCGATTGTTTGGCGAACCTCAATCAATTGGATGACGACCAACCGATCGAATTAATTTATCCACAATTGCAAAGCCGTATTTATATTCCCATGGATTTGGACGGCAAGCGCAGCCGCGCGGTATTAAAAGCGGTACACCGCAATCCCGAAGCGATTTTGTACTGGCACTTGAACGATGAATTTATTGGCGAAACAAAAATTTTTCACGAGCGTGAAATAGCCTTGGAACCAGGCCTGCATCAATTGGTGCTGGTGGATCAGCAGGGCTATCGCCTGCAACGTCGCTTTCGGGTAATTGGCAAGAGCGACAAGGAGTAAATCAGTTGCGGTAGATCCAGTTTGGCATGCTCAACGTATAGCTGCAGATACCCCAAATCTGATTGGCCCCAAGAGGTGATGAGCGTGAGCAATTATTTAATTGTGGGTGGTACCCGTGGCATTGGCCGCGCCTTGGCGATGCAGTTGTTGGCACAGGGGCACAATGTCACTGTGTGGGCGCGCAATGCGGTGGACCTTGCCGGAGCCAACGTGATAGTGAATAACCCCGCCGAACAAGCCCCGGATATCAGTGGTTTGCCCGAAGTGTTAGATGGTGTGGTCTATTGCCCGGGCACCATTAATTTAAAACCCTTTGCGCGTATTGCGGCAGAGGATTTCCTGCAGGATTTTCAAATTAATCTGCTTGGCGCCGTGCGGACATTACAAGCGGTGGCGCCGCTGTTGAAAAAATCCCCGCACGCGAGTGCGGTGTTATTTAGTACCGTTGCGGTCGCACTGGGCATGCCGTTTCATGCGAGTATTGCGGCGAGTAAAGCCGCCGTGGAGGGGCTGGTAAAAAGTTTGGCGGCGGAATGGGCACCCGCCATTCGGATAAATGCGATTGCACCCTCACTCACTAAAACGTCGCTTGCCGAAAAATTAATTAACTCACCAGAAAAACTCGATGCCGCCGCCAAGCGTCATCCGCTGCAACAAGTTGGCGAGGCTGAAGACATAGCGGCCATGGCAGCATTTTTATTATCGCCGCACGCGCGCTGGATGACCGGGCAAATTATTGCAATGGATGGCGGTATGTCGGCGATTAAATCCTGAGTTTTTTCAAAAGGAATCTGGTGGTATGCATATCAATCTCGATGACATGGCGCAGCTGGAACAGCGCTATCGCGCGCATTTTATTAATTCCCTCGGCGGTTTTAAAAGTTTGGTGATGCTCGGCACCCAGAGCCTGCAGGGCCAAACTAACCTCGCGCTGTTCAGTTCATTTTTTCACTTGGGTGCAAGCCCGGCGCTGTGCGGCTTGATTGTGCGCCCCGACAATGGCAATCGCCACACACTCAACAATATTATGAATACGGAACTGTACACCCTTAACCATGTGCATGAGGCGATTTACCAGCAGGCACACCAGACTTCGGCCAGTTACCCGGCCGCGCAATCGGAATTTGCGGCGACGGGTTTGAGTGAAGAATGGCTGGGCGGATTTTTTGCGCCCTTTGTGAAAGAGAGTCGTGTAAAAATGGCGGTGCAATTAGCACAGCGCATCGACCTGCAAGTCAATGGGACAATTTTATTGATTGGCAATATTCTCGATGTCTATCTGCCCGATGAGATTGTGGGCAGCGATGGTTTTGTCGATTTGGAAGCGGCGGGCACTCTGACTCTATCGGGGTTGGACTCTTATCATCACACCCAGAAAATTGCGCGCTTGTCCTATGCCAAACAGGATAGTCCGTTAACAATTATTGGTTAAATTCTGTTGATGGCTGCAGGCGTTTGAGCAATCAGCCGTTTTCCGCTTTAATGGGTGGACATTCCCAGTGGATTCCACCATGCCCCGTTTAAATACCCAAATTCTCATCGCCGCACTGCTGGGCATACTGCTTGGCGCGAGTATCGGCCTGCTGGGTGATGACTCGCTCACCAAAGAGTATCTGTTTTACGGCAGCGGTATTGTGGGGAATGTATTTGTCGATTTATTAAAAATGGTGATGATTCCGCTGATCTTCACCTCCATCGTCGTCGGTGTTGCTAATTTGCAAGCGCATCATCAGGCGCGACGTGTGTGGCAATACACGCTACTATTTTTTGTTTCCACCATGGCACTGGCAATGGTGGTTGCGCTGGTGGCGAGTAATATATTTAAGCCCGGCGCTGGTTTGCACTTGGCGATGTTTGCTGATGCCATGCACAACTTTCAGGCCAAACAATTAACTCCCGCCGATTTTTTTGCCCAATTCCTGCGCAGTTTATTTCAAAACCCGTTTGCCGCCCTGGCTCAGGGCAATATTTTGCCCGTGGTGGTGTTTGCATTATTTTTGGGTGTGGCCTTGGTGATGGGCGGTGCGCGCTACCAGCATATCCTGAATATGATGCAGGAATTTCTGGATTTGATTATGCGTATGGTGGGCTGGATTATGCGGTTGGCCCCACTGGGAATTTTTGCGCTGTTATTTAAATTAGTGGCCACCCAAAATACTGAATTACTCACTACGGTAGGCGGCTTTATTGTGTTGGTATTTGCCACCACCTTATTTCATGCGATGGTGGTACTGCCATTCATTTTGTATCTGTTTACCAAAAAATCGCCGCTCTGGTTTTGGCGTGGTGCACGCGAGGCATTAATTACCGCCTTTGCCACCAGTTCCAGTTCTGCCACTGTGCCGATTACGCTGCGCTGTGTGGAAACTAATTTACAGGTGCGCAAAAATATTGCCGGTTTTGTAGTGCCTCTGGGCGCCACCATTAATATGGATGGCACTGCGCTGTATGAAGCTGCTGCCGCCTTATTTGTCGCAAACCTGGTGGGAATTGAATTAAGCCTCGCGCAGCAGTTAATTGTATTTTGCACCGCGATGATCGCCTCTATGGGCGCACCCGGTGTGCCCAGTGCGGGCATGGTCACTATGGTAATGGTGCTGCAGTCGGTAGGCTTGCCGGCAGAAGCTATCGCCATTTTATTGCCGATCGATCGCCTGCTCGACACCATCCGCACTGCGGTAAACGTGCAGGGCGATATGGTGGGCAGTGTGGTGGTAGATAGATTGGTCAGCAATGGTTTGCAAGAGCCTGATTCGCAAGCGAATGGTGTGCAAGGAAATAACCCGGACGCCACATCGTAACTACGTCGTTGGGTAGTGCCATTGTTTAGGCTCTTACCACTTATTAACAATCGCCTTTGTTGATAACCACTATAATGCTGGTTCCTTATCCGCACTGGAGCCAGCTGTGCACACGCCTCCCGAATTAATTTCCCTCACCGACAAGCGTGCGTTTTGGCGCGGTGTAATTTTATTGTCGCTACCAGTGGCGGCGCAGATGTTATTGCAATCGCTGCTGGGAATGGCCGACGTAATTATGGTGGGCGATTTAGGTTCCAGCGCCATTGCCGCGGTGGGGCTTGCGGCAAAAATCCATTTTTTATTGTTAGTGCTAATGAGTGGCCTTGCCACTGGCTGCAGTATTCTGGTCGCGCAATACATTGGTGCTAAAGATTTTGTGAGTTGTCAGCGCAGCCTTGCCGTGACCTTGATTGTGGGCACCCTGGTCATGCTGCCTTTTGTTTTAGTATTTGGTTTTGGCTCGCGCACCTGGGTTAGCTGGATCAACCCTGACCCGCAAGTGGTAGAGCTGGCCGCGCAATACCTCATCATCACCGCGCCCGCGTTATTATTTACCCAGTGGATTGTGATTTACGAAGCCTCGCTGCGCGCGCTGGGTAATACCACTATGCCATTAATTGCCGGCGTATTTGCCGCCGCATTAAATATTGCCGGTAACTACGCGCTGATTGGTGGCAATTGGGGGTTTCCTGCGCTCGGTGTTGCCGGTGCGGCGTGGGCAACACTGGGTGCACGTGCATTGCAATTATTAATTGTAGTGGGCTGGGTTTACGCAAAAAAACATGGCTTTGCATTGAATCTTGCGCAATTAAAAATGGGTTTGGATAAAACCCAAATTAATCGCTACCTCGCCTTCTCATTGCCACTGGTTGCCAACTACGCCATCTGGGCGGTGGGCAATTCCACCTATCATTTAGTAACGGGTTTTGCAGGCACCGAAGCGCTGGCCGTGATGGGCGTTATAGTGCCCATTGAAAGCGCCTTTTTTGCATTATTTGTCGGCCTCGCCAATGCCTCGGCAGTATTAATCGGGCGCGAACTGGGTGCGGGTAACAATGACACCGCGTGGCAGCTGCATCAGTTTTTTGATCGCATCACCTTCATCTTATTAATTATTTTTTGCAGCGCACTCTGGTTCGCCCGCCCGCTGATGCTGCACATATTCGATCAGCTGGATGCTAAATCCACCGAATTATTATTTAATACCCTCGGTGTATTCTGTTTGCTGGTGTGGGTAAAAGTCATCAACATGATGCGTATTATCGGCGTACTACGCGCCGGTGGCGATAACCGCTTCACCCTTATTACCGATACTATAGTGATGTGGGTTTTTGGCTTGCCGATTTATATCGCCGCCGTCTTTCTCACTAAAATATCGTTTATCTATTTATACGCACTCATGTTCCTTGAAGACGGCTTAAAATTTATTCCCGTCATCAAACGCATTGCGAGCCGTAAGTGGATGAATAATCTAACCAAGCACTAATTGCCCTCACTGAACGGGAAATAGATCCATGTATATCTTTAACTTTACCGATGCATGGATTCTGGCGGCAATCTATTTGGCTGGCGCGAAGGGTGAAAATTCTTACGCGCAGATTATCGCCAGCTTGCCAAATCTCGGCCGCTCATTACCCGTTCATGCCGAATGCAAAGTCGCTTACGATAAGTTTTTATACGTAGGTTTGATTGTCGCCGATGGCGATAAAACCTCGCTGTCTGCAGTCGCAGAAAGCTTGGTAAAAGACGCCTATATTGAAAGCGCGGCGCTATGGGTTGCCACCATCGAAAAGCAGCTTGCACCTTATAAGTTAAAAAGCATGTGCAATCGCTTTGAGTGGACTGAGGAGCAGTATCGTTGTGGAATTGAGTTTTTTATTACTAAAAAGGAAATGTAATTATGTTAATAAAAGTTGATGACCTGACCAGCCCTGCAATTGCAGATTTATTGACTGAGCACTTACAGGATATGTATGCCGCGTCGCCGCCAGAATGTGTATATGCGTTGGATTTGGAAAAATTGCGTAAGCCAGAAATTACCTTTTGGAGCCTATGGGATGGTGAGCAGTTAATGGGGTGTGGTGCCCTGAAAGAGTTGGATGCACAGCATGCAGAGATTAAATCCATGCGCTCGGCGAACCGGTTTCGCGGACAGGGTGTGGGTAAGGCGATGTTGGAGCATATTTTAACGGTGGCGCGCGAACGCAATTACACCCGCTTGAGTTTGGAGACCGGATCACCGGATTTTTTCATCCCTGCACGTAAACTTTACGAGCGCTACGGCTTTGAATACTGCGGCCCGTTTGGTGATTACCCGGAAGACCCTTACAGTATGTTTATGACCAAGGTGATGGTTTAATCTATTTGTGAGATAGGGACTATTTATGTCGGCTACGCTTTTAATTTTGGTGCCATTTTTTATTATTTTCGTAGCCGTCATTATCGGTTATGCGATTTTCTCGTCGCTACGAAAATACAAGGCACTTGCTACGTTTGAATGTTATAAAAATCAGCACCCGCAGTTAGTGCATGCCCATGGGGTTGAGTGTTTTCGTTGCGGTGGACGGCAAATTTATATTAGGCAGGCCGGTAATATTGGTTCCAAAGTATTAAATCTGCATGTATGTAAAACCTGCGGTAAAAATCTTTACCGCTCCGAGTCTTGACGCTAATTTAAGCAGAGTGGTTTTTGTCCCACAGCTCACAAAAAATAGGGACTTCATCGGCGGCCATGGGGCGTGCCCAATAATAGCCTTGTGCTTGGGTGCAGCCCAGGCTGCGCAGCAGGGCGAGGGTGGGGGCGTCTTCTACGCCTTCGGCGATGGTTTTTAGGCCGAGGCTGTTGGCCATTTGGATGATGGCGCGCACTATGGCGGCGTCGTTACTTTGGTCATCCATTTTGCGCACGAAGGACTGATCAATTTTCAGTGCTTCTACTTCAAATTTTTTCAAATACCCCAAGTTGGAATAGCCGGTGCCAAAATCGTCGATGGATAGGTGCACACCTTCGCTGCGCAGGTGTGCCAGTGTGCTCGCCAAACGGTCGCTGTCTTCAATTAATAGTGATTCGGTTAATTCCAATTCCAGATATTGCGGTGGCAGGCCGCTGGTGGCGAGTGCGCCTAATACCAGGTTGTCGATATTGCCGCGTTTGAATTGAATGGAGGAAATATTAATAGCGATGGTAAATTGCAGCAGGCCACTGTCGTACCAGTGTTTGGCTTGGCGACAGGCTTCTTGAATAACCCATTCGCCCAATTGAATAATTAAACCTGAGGATTCCGCGAGCGGGATAAAAATAGTGGGTGAAATAAAACCCTGTTCGGGGTGTTGCCAGCGCAGCAGTGCTTCAAAGCCGCAAATGCGATTGGTGCGTAAATCAATTTTGGGTTGGTAGTGCAAACTGAAATTTTTTTCTTGCAGCGCTTTGCGCATGCCGGAAATTAAACTGATATGGTCGAGCATGTTGCGATTAATCGCCGGGTTAAAAAAGCGGAAACTGTTGCGCCCGGAATCCTTGGAGTGATACATGGCGATGTCGGCTTTTTTAATCAGTGTATCCAGGTCTTCACCGTCTTGTGGGGCGAGGGCGATACCGATGGAGCAGGTGCAGAAAATTTCAATATTGCGGTAGAGGTAATTTTCTGACACCAATTGCAGTATGTCCAAACTCGCTTGTGATGCTTGGTCGGCGGATTCAATGTTGGGCAAAAATACAATAAATTCATCGCCGCCATAGCGACATACCGAATCGACTTTTTTGGTGTAGCTGAGCAGGCGCAGCGCCACTTCTTTTAAAATCTGATCGCCCGCTTGATGCCCGAGTGAATCGTTGATGGGTTTTAAATTATCCAGATCGATAAAAATAATGCCGAGCAATTGCCGCTGTTGTTTGGCTTGTGTATAAATTTTTTGAAAATTGCGCTGCGCCAAATTGCGGTTGGGCAGGCCGGTGAGTGAATCGTGGCTGATGAGGCGCTCTATCTGATTTTGAATATTGATCATGCGCTCGTTTTCGCGCGCTAATTCATTGAGTGCCGCGCGGTAGTCCTGCGCGAGCAGCGCCACTGCAATTGCAATCACACATAAAATAATAATGGTAATACTGCCGGTGGCGAGGTTGGTTGGCGCAATCGCATGTTGATGCAGTTGGAAGTGGTTGACATAGCTGATGGCGGCGAGCACGGCCACCATTAGCGCGACTAAACACACGAGCAGGCGTTTGTTGCCGAGCATGGCGGCAAATACCATCACCCCGCAGTAACCCAGCAGCGCGGTATCGCGAATGCCGCTGCCCATCCACGCGAGATAAGAGAGCATCAGGGTGAGGGTGATGAGAAAGATCGTCGCACCCAGCAGCGAGCGTTTTTTATAAATCGCCCAGTCCACACTGAATAAAAAAATGCCGGTGGCGATCATGATAAAACTGTCGTCATAACGCGCGGCGGTCATGGTGATAATGCTTACCAGCAGCAGGGCGATTTGGGTGACGCGCAGAATTTGCACCAGGCGTTTGGTTTTGGTTTTGGTAAAACTGTCGCAGGCGACGCCGGTGCGGGCGGGTTGGGCGCCTTTGGCTGCGGGCAGTGGCTGTAATGGGTCGCTTACAGCCTTGGTGTTGGGCGGTTGATGATCCACGATCTGGCCTTGGTCATAATGATAGCGACCTGCCAGCGGCGCTGCGCCAGTGTGGCTGAGACAAGTTCCGCTCTGACTGAGTACAGGTTCCGTTGTGATGAGGGGCAGGTCTGCTACGGGTAAGCGGTTGATGCTGATGCCCTGGCTGCGGAGTTGTTGTGGTTATGTCCGGGAGCAAATGGCATTCGCGTATTAGCTATTTATAGTTGATATTCGCGCCATTTGCCGGAAAAACGAGGGGCTTTATCCTGTTATTTTGTCCCTAAACATAAAAAATACTGCGCCCAAAAGGCATAAGCCAGCCCAGAGGTAATCCAGCTTGAGCGGCTCTTTCAGGTAGAAGAGCGCAAAGGGTACAAACACGCTGAGGGTGATCACTTCCTGCAGGATTTTGAGCTGGCCCACTGACATCACCGTGTAACCAATGCGATTGGCCGGCACCTGCAACAGGTACTCAAACAGTGCAATGCCCCAGCTGATAAAGGCGGCGATAATCCAGGGTTTGTTATTCAGCTCCTTGAGGTGGGCGTACCAGGCGAAGGTCATAAAAATATTGCTGCAAAACAATAGGCCTATGGCGATAAGGGATGCCTGCATGGTTGCTCCAGCGCTGGATGGTTTAGTGTGGTTCGTGGGTGTCAGGGGTTGTGGTGGCTTGCTGTTCTTCCAGATCGCGTTTTTTGCCCACCGCGTAGGAGCTCATAATGCTGAACAGCCAGGCGGCAAGCAGCAGCCATTTGCCCTCGGCCCAATAGGGCGATTCAAACACGGCGCCGTGCAGGCTATTCCACAGATAGGGGATGTCCAAGCCAAAATCACCGCGTTTGGCTTTGGCATCCAACTCGTTGGAAAGCTGCAGCGCAACCTGCAACAGGTTGATAAACAGCAGCCCGATAATCAGCGCGGCGGGCACCGCGAATACGCAGCCGCGTAGCCGCTGGCCGAGCATAAACAGGCCAGCGCCAGGAAAGATAAATGCACTGGCGATGGCGGCGCGTTTGGCGTGAGTCATGGTGCTCATAGCGATTTCTTGCTCCCGTGCGGGTTAACGTCTCTGTTGCGGAAACTACTTTTCGGCGACCAGTTGTTCCAGGCGGTAAAACCCCTGACCCGGTTCACTCAGGTTATCCACTAACCAGGGCAGGGTTTCCTCCATCGCGCCCCAGAGTGTCCAGGGCGGGTTGATGACTATCATGCCGCTGGAGGTCATGCCGTGTTCAAGGCTGTCGGGTGCGATACCGAATTCCATCAATTGAATATTTTTGATGCCGGATTTTTTCAGTGCCAGCTCCATTTCGTCAATCCGCGCGCGGTTCACCACCGGGTACCAAATCGCAAAACTGCCCACGGCAAAACGTTTGTGGGCGTTAATCACCTGTTTCACCAGCTGGTGGTAGTCACTTTTGATTTCATAGGAGGGGTCGATTAATACCAGCGCGCGGCGCTCCAGTGGCGGCAGCAGTGCTTGCAGGCTGGCGAAGCCGTCTTCATCCAGCACTTTGACGCGCTTGTCGCTGCGCATGGCATCGCGCAGGAACTGGTAGTCGCTGGGGTGCAGTTCGTGCAGGAACAGGCGGTCGATGGGGCGCATCAGGGTCTGCGCAATCAGCGGTGAGCCGGGGTAAATTTGCAGTGGGCCGCGCTCGTTCAGGTTGTGTACCAGCTCCAGCAGGCGGGCGAGGGCGGCGGGTTTTTCACTGCTAGTCCAGAGCGGGCCTATGCCCGTATCAAACTCGCGGTTCTTTTGCGCCTGTGGGCCGCTCAGTTTGTACACACCGGCGCCTGCGTGGGTATCGATAATGCGCAGGGGTTTATCTTTTTGCGTCATATACTCCAGCATGTGTACCAGCACGGTGTGTTTGAGAATATCGGCAAAATTGCCGGCGTGATAACCGTGGCGGTAGCTGAGCATAGGGGGCGATCCAGGGAGACAGGCAAGGGGGCGGAATTATAGCGGCCCAAGGGGATAAATACCCGAACAAGATTGTCACACGATTAACCTTTTAGTGAAGGAACCAAGCAGTTACAGTAACGCCTGCGTCTACATCATGAAGATACCCGGATTGTTCTCTCCCCCAGTCACTCGCTTTATTTTTCCATTTCGCATGCGCTCTGTGGTGGCGGTGTTGTCCGTGGCTGCGCTGTGGCTGACGGGCAGCCCGCAGGTGCAGGCCGCCGAGCCGGAAATTGACATCACTGGCGGCACCAAAGGCCTGCGCGAAAATGTGCGCCTGCACCTGAGCCTGGCCGAGGAGAGCTGCACCACGCCGCTGTGGCGGTTGAATACCATGCTCAATGACAGCGCGGCAGAAATCACCGCTGCCGCCCAGGCGCTCGGCTTTTACGAATTGGAGTACGAGGCCAAGCTGGTGCGCAATAAAGATTGCTGGGGCTTGAATATGCAGCTCACGCCGGGCGACCCGATCCTGGTGACCGAGCTGCGCATTGAAATCCTCGGCGAGGGCAGCCAGGATTCAATTTTCCAATCGCTCTACGACAAACCCGGCATCAAACTGGGCAATCGCCTCAATCACGGCCGCTATGAAACCCTCAAGGCGCGCTTCAGTTCGCTCGCATCACTGCACGGTTATTTTGATGCCGAGTTCAAGCAGTCGCAGGTATCGGTCAATGTCGCGGAAAAAAGTGCGGTCATTGCGCTGGTGTACGACACCGGCAAGCGCTACCGGATTGGCGAGATCAACCTGCAGCACTCGATCCTCGATGAGGATTTTCTGCAGCGCTACTACAACATCAAACCCGGCGATTATTACGATACCGATGAATTGCTGGAGTTAAAAAATGTGTACAACGCCAGCAATTATTTTGCAGTGGCGAGCGTGTCGCCCGACCTGCAGGCGCTGGAGGATCATCAGGTGCCTATCAATATCGACCTGGAGCAGCGCAAGCGTCATGCCTACTCCATGGGTGCTGGTATTGAAGCCGATGAGCCGCGGGTATTGCTCGGTTTTGAGGATCGCTATGTAAACCGGCGCGGCCACCGCTTTAACGCGGACCTGGCGGCGTCCGACATTAAAAAAAGCGCGCAAGCCACCTACACCATTCCCATGCGTCGCCCGGCCTATGAATTTCTGCGCTTTTACACCGGCTATCTGGAAGAGGAGACGGTGACCTCGCTCAGCGAAAAATACACCTACGGCAGCAGCTATTCCTATTATCACGACAACAAATGGCTGCAGACCTATGCGCTGGATTACATTCAGGAGGAATCTACCATTGGGCGTATGTTGCCCCAGCGCAGCGATTTGATTATCCCGTCCTGGTCGGTTTTGCGCACCAAAACCGACGGTTCGCCCTACCCCTTGAGCGGGTGGTCGGCGCTTGGGCGCATTTCCGGCTCCCCCAAAAGTATCGGCTCGGACTTCAGTTTTGCGCAGTTTTATGGCCGCGCCAAATACGTGAAGGGCTTTGCCTATGGGCGGATTTTGCTGCGCACCGAGCTGGGTATTACCGAGACCGATAATGTGGATCAACTGCCGGCCTCGGTGCGCTTTTTTGCCGGTGGCGATTCCAGCGTGCGCGGCTATGAATACAAATCCCTGGGGCCAACGCGCAATATCTACGGTGAGGATTTTTCCGGCCCGCTGGAGGACCCGGCCGCCGCCGAGGAAGTGATTGGCGGTAATAACCTGTTGGTGACCAGTATTGAATACGACTACCGCTTGGAGGATTCCAATTGGGTGGCGGCGCTGTTTTACGATCAGGGTAACGCCGCTGACGATACCAATATTGATTTCAAGCGCAGCGCCGGTGTCGGTGTGCGCTGGATCTCTCCCATCGGCCCGATTCGTATCGATGTGGCCAAAGCGCTGGACGATGAAAAGTCCTGGATGTGGCACATCAGCATGGGGCCGGATTTGTAATCATGACCTTACGCAAGTTTCGCAATTGGTTTTTTAGTCTTGTCGCGCTGCTGTTAATTCTGCTTGCGACCCTAAGTGCGCTGCTGGAAACCCAAACCGGCAGCCGCTGGGTGGTCACGCGTCTTGCGGCGCTGGCCGATGTCGCCCTGGGGCCTATGACGGGCAACTTGCGCACTGGCCTGGATATCGAAACGGTGGATTACCAGCAGGGCGAGGTGGAGTTTCACGCCGAGCAGGTCTCTTTTCGCTGGCGTCCTATCGACTTGCTTTACAGCGCGTTGATGATCGATTCCCTCAGCGCCCAGCGCATCAGCCTGAAACTACCCGTCGCTCCGGACGAGCAACCCGCTGCCGCCCCTTTTAGCGCTTGGCCCAGCCTGCGGCTACCGGTGCGGGTGCAACTGCGCAATCTGGATCTGCGCCACATCAGCTTCCAGCAAGGTGAGCAGCCGCTGCAGTGGGAAAAGCTCAGTGGCGATTTAAGCTTGGGTACTTTTCACCTGCGCTACCGCGACCTGAGCCTGATTCACCGCGACTACCAACTGCGCCTGACCGGCCGCACCAGTCTGGATTACCCCTACGATTCCCATGCGGCGCTGAACTGGCAGTGGCAACAGCCCGCGCCCGACGCGAACACCGAGGGCTTACTTTATCGCGGCCTGAGCCAGCTGGAGGGCAGCTTGTTGCAGCTGCAGCTGGATAATCAACTTGACTCGCCAGTGCAGCTGAGCGCCCAGGCCTCGGGGGCTTTGGTCAACGAACAGCGCGAGTTGGATCTTGCACCCGCCTTAAAATTGGTGCTGGAGTGGCCCGCCCAAACCCTGCCCGCCGCCTGGTGGATGGCAGAGAAAACTGCGCCGGTAACGCGCGGTCTGCTCAAAGCCGAGGGGAATTGGCAGGCCTATCGCGCGACTGTAGAGGGGGCGATCCAGCTGCCCGATGCCCCCGCGCTGGCGCTCAACAGCCAGGTAAATGGCAATCTGGGTGGCCTGCAAATACAGAGCCTGAGTATCCGCGAATTGGGTGAACGCCTGCAGGCTATCGCCACGAGCAGCTCGGCAGCGGCATCCAGTGCACCGGCCATGACCGATATAACAGTGGATGTCGCCCCGGATCCCGTCGCCAGTGCTAACACCCCTACAGTCAGTGATGAGGCTTCGCCCAACAGCGCGGCGCGTTTGAACATCACCGGTAGTGTCAACTGGTTGCCCGCGCTGGAGTGGCAGCTCGCGGTGGAAACCAAAGCCTTTAACCTCGCGGGTATCGTCGATAACTGGCCGAGCCACCTCAACGCCAGTTTTAGCACCAGCGGCAGCCTCAAGGAATCGCAGTGGCAGGCGGCGCTGCGCGACTTGCGCATCGAGGGCGAATTGCGCGGAGTGAATGTGCTGGGTAGCGGTGAATTGGCGGTGGATGGCAACAGCCTGCGCAGCGACGCGCTGGAGTTGATAGTCGGCGCCAACCAACTACAGCTTAAAGGGGAAGTGGGCAATGACATCAATCTGCAGTGGAATATCAATGCACCGCTGTTGCAGCAAATCGATGAAAGTATCTCCGGCAGTGTGATCAGTAAAGGCGAGCTGCGCGGCGACCGTACCCATCCGCGTATCAGCCTCACCGCCAGCGCCAACAAATTCTCCTGGGGACGGCGCTATGCACTGGAAAAACTGGAGTTATCCCTCGCCCCGCAAGCGCCCCAGGCGGAGCCTTTGGTTGGGCCAGCGCTGGCGGCAGAAACACCGGCGGTGCAGGCATCCAGCGTCGCGCCGCCCTTGGCAAACCCTATCAACCTGCTCACGGGTGAGCTGCTGCAGGAGCGCTACCAGCTTAATTTTGTCGCTAACCGCGTGCAGTTGGCGCAGCAGTATTTTTCCAGCCTCACGCTAAAAGGTTCCGGCTCGGTGGCCAAACACCAGCTGCAGGCCATAGTGCGCAGCCCCAGTTTGGGCCGCGCGGATATTGGTGTGCAGGGTGAGTATGGCGATTACGCCTGGCAAGGCAGCCTGAACCAGCTGGCGGTGAAACTGACCAAAGTGCCGCGCTGGTGGCTCACCTCCAGCAAACCGATTCGGGTGAGTGCGACGGGGCTATTGTTGGGTGAGCAATGCCTGACTACCCGCACCAACCTCACTGCCGCTGTGGTGCGCGACACTGATATTGAGAACGAGCAGCTGCGCGCTGAGTGGCTGCCCAATCAATCGCCGCTACCGACAACCCCTTACGCCTGGCTGGTTAATCAACCGGCGCTGCCAGCCAGCACAATCGAAAAATACAACCTGCCGCGCCTGTGTATTGAGGGCGATTGGGCGAGCGCCACCGGTGCCAGTCTGGATGCCCAATTGGACGCCGTGCCCCTGCGCCAGTTTTTGTCGCTGTTTAAAACCGAGGTCTATTTTGCCGGGGTGATGGATGGCAACCTCACGCTCAGGTCCCCCGATTTGTCCCTCGCCGGCACCAGCGCCAACTTCAATGTGACGACCCGCAACGCCGAGCTGCGCTACCAATACGCCGGTGGTGTGACCGATATTTACCCCTGGAAAGATTTCGCCCTGCGCGCGCAATTGCAAAACGCGCAACTGAGCGCTACCGCCGGGCTGGAGTGGGTGGGTTACGGGCGGATGGATCTGGACAGCCTGTTGGACTTGCAACAACAGGCCATCGAGCGCGCGCGCTTGCAGGTGAACTTCCACAATATTGCCCCGCTGGAAACCCTCTTGCCCTTTACCAATGACGTGAAAGGCCAGCTCAGCGCCGACCTGACTGCCGGTGGCAGTTTCAGCGCGCCCTATCTGCTGGGCGATATCAACCTGCGCAATGGCGGCGCCAACATGACGCGTCTGGGGCTGGACTTGCAGGGCATAGAGCTGAACCTCAATTCCACCCGCGCCGGCGTTATCAGCCTGGTCAGTCAGGTGCAGTCGGGTGATGGACGGATGACGCTGGTGGGCGATCTCAACGGTTTTGGCACCGCCAACTGGCGTGCCCAGGCATTTATTAATGGCACGGATTTCCGCGTGGTATCCCTGCCGCAACTCAAGGCCAATCTGTCGCCCGATATCAAAGTCACCGCCGATGCCAGCGCTATGCACCTCACCGGCGACGCGGTGATTCCCTGGGCGCGCGCCAATATCAAAAGCCTGCCGCCCTCGGCGACCCAGGTGTCCTCCGACGTCGTGATCGTGGATGAGAAATTCCTGCAAGAGCAGTCTGTATCGCCCTTCAGCGTGTACAGCAACCTGAACTTATCCCTGGGTAAGGACGTTAGTTTCAAAGGCTTCGGCCTGAGCAGTAAACTCACAGGCCGTCTGAATTTGCTCAAGGAGGCCCATCGCCCCTTCTTTACCAACGGCTATGTGAGTGTGTCCGAAGGTAGCTATAAAGCCTATGGCCAAACCCTGACCATCGAACGCGGCCGCCTCGCGTTTCAAGGCCCTTACGACAACCCCGGGTTGGATATTCGCGCCACCCGCCAAATCCGCGACAGCGACAGTACCAAAGTGGGCTTGGATATCGACGGCACCCTGCAGCGCCCGAAAGCCAAAGTTTTCTCTTCGCCCAGCCGCAGTGACAGCGAAGCGATGATGATGTTGCTCACCGGCAAACCTATCAAAGACGCCTCCGATGCCGACGCCTCGCTGCTGCTCAGCGCCATGAGCGGCTTGGGCATGGATTCGGGCGGCTCCATCACCGCCGAGATCAACCGCTTCTTCCGCGTCGATCAGCTGGAAGTGAAATCCGATGACGGCATCGACCAGAGCCAATTGTGGGTGGGCAAATACCTGACCCCCAAACTGTTGGTGCGCTACGTGGTGGGCATTTTTGATCAGGCGTTCAGCTTTGGCATTGAATATCAACTCACCGACAGCTTCCGCATTGAGGCGGAGTCCGGCGAAACCAAAACCGTGGATCTGATTTATAAAATCGAACGCTAAGCGGCGCCCGCAATAGCCCGCGGCGTAAATTAGCGCAAACCTCGTGGCATAACCGGCTGTCATCGGTTACATATTGTCTCTCCAACAATAACCAAAGAGACATAACTATGCATACCGCACTTACCCTCCCGCGCCTGCTACTGGCCGCCTTGGCATTTGCCTTCAGCGGCTTGGTGCAGGCCGACAACGCTTGGGAAACCGCCAGTGGCTGGTGGAATGCCAGCGATGTTCCCGCGTTTGATAAAACCAAAGTCAGCCGTCAGCTCCCGCTGATCAAAGTGGACGGCAATCGCTTTGTGGATGAGCAGGGCAAGACTCTGGTGTTTCGCGGCGTCAATATTTCCGACCCCGACAAAATCGCCAAGGACAAACGCTTCACCAAAAAACACTTTGAAGTGATTCGCAGCTGGGGCGCCAACGTGGTGCGGGTGCCAGTGCACCCGCGCGCATGGAAAGAGCGCGGCGTAAAAGGCTATTTAGAGCTGCTGGATCAGGTAGTGGCCTGGAACAACGAACTGGGCATGTACACCATTATCGACTGGCACTCCATCGGCAACCTCAAGTCCGAAATGTTCCAAAACAGCTCCTACCACACCACCAAAGGCGAAACCTTTGATTTCTGGCGCCGTGTTTCCGAGCGCTACAACGGCGTTAACTCCGTCGCCTTCTATGAGATTTTCAACGAGCCAACGGTATTCAATGGTCGTTTGGGGGTAGTGAGTTGGGCGGATTGGAAAGCCATTAACGAAGAGGCCATCACCATTATTCAAGCCCACAACCCCAAAGCCATTGCACTGGTTGCCGGTTTTAACTGGGCCTATGACCTCAAAGAAGCGGCGGCCAACCCTATAGATCGCCAAAACATCGCCTATGTAAGTCACCCCTACCCACAAAAAGTCGGCGCGCCTTACCAAGCCAACTGGGAGCGCGACTTTGGTTTTATGGCCGATAAATACCCGGTATTCGCCACCGAGATCGGCTACCAACGCGCCACCGACAAAGGCGCCCACATCCCGGTTATCGACGAAGGCGGCTACGGCCCACGTATCACCGACTACTTCAACAGCAAAGGCATCAGCTGGGTAGCCTGGGTCTTCGACCCGGATTGGTCGCCCCAACTTTTCACCAGCTACGACAACTATGAACCCACCATGCAAGGCGAACATTTCCGCAAGGTGATGCTGAAGGACAACAAATAGTTTCTTCCTCGCCTAAACAACAAACCCGCCATCTGGCGGGTTTGTTGTTTTAAGGTTGGTCAGGCTTAGGGTTGTGGTAACCGTGTAGCGCTGACGCTGTAGCGGATGGTGCAGATTGAGACATCCGACGTCAGGTTCCAACTAAGTCTGCGGGTTTCTACTATCTCACCGCTCGCCAGGGTTGGAGCTCCCTCATCCAGATTGATATCGGCAGTCCAGGTGTAGCTGGCGCGCTCGTAGAAAACGGTATCACCCGAACATTGGGCTTCACCTGTAGCACAGAGGTTTACCTTGGCACCGGCATTGCTGATTTGCAGTTTGTTGAACACTGGGTCAAATGCCCCGGTATCAGTGTAAGGTTCTTCGGTTTCATATTTTTCGTCTGACACGCTGCTCAGTTGGCCGTAGTTAGGGTTGAGTATCCAGGTTTCAGGGAAGGTTTCAGTCTGGCCAACCTGATGTTCCTCTATCAGCCCGCACTGCATGGTTGCACCATTGACGGTGAACAACTCCCCTTGGGCGGCGGCGGTCACGGTGTTGGTAACTTCTACTTCCAGTTCGATAGGCTCGTTGGTAGTAGGCGAGCCCACCTCGATGAAATCTACCGGATCTTCCACACCGTTGTTGGCAATAGTGTCTGCCTGGCTCACAAACCGGATCGCTGTACCGGTGCGAGTGATGGTTTGCACTATATCGGCACCATTGGGACCGCAGCTCAGGTCGTTACTGGTCTCCTGATCGAGAATTGCACAGGGGTGCGAGAAGCCCCATTGGCCGTTGGTATCTTCTAAGGTATCAACCACGAAAGCATTGGTTTCAGCATTATGGCTATAGGTACCGTATTCAACACCGCTTTGGCCGTTGGTGTCTTCCGGGTTAGGCTCGTATTGGCCCATCAGGTAGTGGGTACCGGTGAACGCCGCGAGAGCGATAAAACCGGAATCAGCTAAATACCAACCGCCCACTATGCCGCTTTCGCTGGTGAGTTTGGTCATCACTGTGGGTGGTTCTTCATCACCTTGCTCGCTGATCAGCAATTGCTCGCCAGCAGAGCTAATTACATAAATGCTTTGCTCTGACTGCAGGCCGAGGTCGGCATTACCAGTTTCATCATTGGGTGTTGCAGTAATAACGCCGGTGCTGGCATCCCACACATAGCTACCGACTTCCAGATTGGTGCCTTCGGTCTCGGTAACTTCCACGCTCATATAGCGGCTGGTATCCAGGAACGCGACCACGGCTTTGTAATCGTCACCTTCAATTAACCAGGTGCCAACCAGACGTTCGGCGCTGAGGCTGTCCAGTGATTCAACCGTGCCTTGCAAGTGTTCCTGTGCGGCTTCTACGGTTTTCAGGGTGCCTTCAGCCGCAGTAACCAGTGGGGTGATGGCGCTGGAAAAGGTGCTTGCATCCTGCTCGAAGTTAATTGCCGTTGCGCTAGTCTCAGCCAGCTCATAATTGATAGTAATGCCATTGGAGGCGTCGCCATCGCTATCGAGTGATTGCAACAAAATCGCAATATTCAATACGACTTGATCGGTCAGCTCGTCGGTCTGGGCGATGTCGAGCGGGGTGATCACACCCTTGGCATCTACTTCGGGCAGCTCCAGGTCGCCGATGAAGAACGTCACTTTATCGCCAGTTTCATATTCGTACTCGCCCTGCGCACTGGTAAAGCCACCTTTCCCGCTAGGGCTGGTGCGATACCCGATACCTGCCACTGCGCTGTCCAAAAATACCCCGGTCAAGGCCGGAGTAGAGGAGCTGCTGGCAGCACTGGAAGATGCTGGTGATGAGCTTGCTGGTGCAGAGCTGGCGGGCGCCGATGAGCTTGCCTCTAGCGAACTGCTGCTGGCAGATGAAAGTGCGACGGAGCTAGCCTCGCTGGATGAGGCCGGGGTTGAACTGGGTGCTACGGAAGACGCTGGTGTCGAGCTCACCTCTACTGATGAGCTGGCATCCATAGAGGAGCTGGTTTCGGTCGAGCTGGATGAGGACATAGCCACTGAGCTCGCGGCTACTGAACTGGGCGCCACGCTGCTGGCGGGAGCCGACGATTTATTACCGCCACCACTTCCGCCGCCACCGCAGGCAACGAGGCTGATAACCATGGCGGACAAAAGTCCTTGCTGAAAGCATTTATTCATAGATGCACCTTATCGTTAATTGAGAGGCATTTTTATACAGATTTATACAGATAATTTACGCGACACGATTCAGCAGAATAGCTCAAAAATACGGAGATTCAAGCGCCAGAACGACGCTGGCAAATGCAGATTTAGTGACCAGAAAGTGCTACCAACCCTCAAGTTGAGGGTTGGTAGAGGTGAGTTAGTGTTCGCTTGGCGGGAAAGGGGGGAAGTAGCGCGATAGAAAGTGCAATGCGGTCAGTTACTTGCGTAAATCCTTCTGGAACAGGCGCTGTTTATCGCGCGCCCAGTCGCGCTCTTTTTCGGTTTCGCGTTTGTCGTGCTGTTGTTTGCCCTTGGCGATGGCAATTTCCAGTTTGATCAGATGGTCTTTCCAATAAAGTGCTGTGGGCACTACGGTATAGCCTTTTTGCTCCACGGCTTCCTGCAAACGGCTAATTTCGCGGCGATTGAGTAGCAGTTTACGGGTGCGGAAGGGGTCGGTCACAAAGTGGGTGGAGGCGGTTTGCAGGGGCTGGATTTGTGCCGCCAGCAGCCAGGCTTCGTCATTTTTGAAAATCACATAGCAGTCGGTAATGTTGCCTTTGCCGGCGCGCAGGCTTTTGACTTCCCAACCGGTGAGCGCGATGCCCGCTTCAAAACGGTCGTGCAGTTCGTAGTCGAACTTGGCTTTTTTGTTGAGGGCAATGGTATTGCCTTGATTCTTTTGTGCTTTTTTGGCCATGACTGGACGCTACTTGAGTGAAGCAAAAACGGGCGGGCATTATGCCCTGCGGGGGAATCTGGGTACAATCACTTATCCGAGCGTTAATAATGACAATACTCCTGGGGGCGAGCCGGTGAAGCGACTCAAACAGCATGTGATTTGGGGCCAGCGCGGCAGTTTTATTCTGGCGGCGACCGGTTCGGCCGTGGGGTTGGGCAATATCTGGAAGTTCCCCTATATCACTGGCGAGAACGGTGGTGGCGCGTTTGTACTCATGTACCTCTGCTGTATTTTGCTGATTGGCGTGCCGATCATGATGGCGGAAATCCTCATGGGGCGCCGCGCTCGCGCCAACCCCATTCTCGCTACCGCCGAACTCTGTGAAACCGCCAGGGTGAGTAAAGGCTGGACGGTGATTGGTTGGATGGGTGCGCTGGCTGGCTTGATAATCCTGTCGTTTTACACGGTAATTGCCGGTTGGACGCTGGAGTATTTAAGTCAGGCGCTCGATGGCCGCTTTGCCGGTTTAACGGGCGAGAGTTCCCAGCAGCTGTTTGACACTTTGCTCGCCAATAACGACCAGATGCTGTTGTGGCACACAGTGTTTACCGCCATGACGGTGGTGATTTTGGCGCTGGGGGTGTCGCGCGGACTGGAATCCTCGGTGCGGCTGATGATGCCGCTGCTATTTGTATTGCTGCTGTGCCTGTTGGTCTACGCCATGAGGGAAGGTGAGTTTGCCACCTCGCTACGCTTTATGTTCAGTTTTAATCCGCAGGATATCTCCTGGGAGTCAGCCCTTATCGCCATGGGCCATTCGTTTTTTACCCTGAGTTTGGGCATGGGCGCGATAATGGCGTACGGCGCCTATATGCCCAGCAACCAATCTGTAGGCCAGACGGTGCTGGTGGTGGCACTGTTGGATACCCTGATCGCCCTGATTGCCGGGGTGGCCATTTTTGCGTTTGTATTTGCCACGCCGGGCATTTCGGCGGGCAGCGGGCCGGGGTTGATGTTTGTGACCCTGCCGGTGGCCTTCGGCAATATGAGTGCGGGGCTGGTGATAGGCTCGGTCTTTTTTGCGATGGTAATGCTCGCCGCCTGGACCTCCACTATCTCGCTATTGGAGCCGGGTGTGGCCTATCTGAATGAACGCTTTGGCCTGCATCGGGTGTTTGCCAGCTTGCTCCTGGGTTTCATTGCCTGGGCGCTGGGTTTGGGGTCGCTGTTGTCGTTTAACGATTGGGCCGACAAACCCTTCCTCTGGGGTAAAACCTGGTTCGACAGCATGGACTTTATCGCCACCAACATTATGCTGCCGCTCGGTGGTTTGCTGATCGCCCTGTTTGTGGGCTGGAAACTGCGCGATGAACACCTGCTGCATGAATTGAAATACGAATCCAGCTGGCTATTGCGCTGGTGGCGGCCGATCTTGCGTTACATCTCGCCACTGGCGGTATTGATTGTGCTTATTAACGGCATCTTCCCGGTGCTGCGCGGCGTATTAGTGGAATAGGCTTTTTAGATGGGCAAGCATAAAAATAGGTAAACGCCGTGGTGCATAAAGTAGAGCGAAGCGCGCTGGTGAATTATTCGGCGCAACAGATGTTTGACCTGATCAACGATATCGAAGCCTATCCGCAGTTTATGGATGGCTGTGTGGGTGCCAAAATTCTCGCCCGCGGCGATGACTGGCTGGAGGCGCGGTTGGAGTTAAGCAAGGCTGGCGTCAGCCAGAGTTTTGTGACCCGCAACCAATTGCAGCCACCGCTGTGCATGACGCTCTCGCTGGTGGATGGCCCGTTTAAATTCCTCACCGGCGCCTGGCGCTTTACCCCCTTGGGGGATAAGGCTTGCAAGGTGTCGCTCAGTTTGGAGTTTGAGCTGGGCAACCGCTTGCTGGGGCTGGCGGCGGGCAAATTATTTGAGGCCGTGAGCAATAGACAGGTGGATTCCTTGTGTGCGCGCGCCAAACATATCTATCAATAAACCCATAGCAACAGTGGACTGAGTAACCATGGCCGATTTTGACCTTATCACTGTGGAAGTGGCTTACGCGCTGCCCCACAAACAGAAAATTATTGCCCTGCTGGTCGAGCCGGGCACCACCGCGCTGGAGGCCGTGCAGCGCTCTAAAATCACCGACCACTTTCCCGAGCTGGATCTCGCCAGTGCCAAACTGGGCATTTTTGGCCAGTCGCTCGGCACCAAGGGGCTGGATACTGCCGACAAGCACATATTGCATGCCGGAGACCGGGTGGAAATTTATCGCCCACTTGCGTCTGACCCGAAAGAGGCGCGCCGCAAACGCGCGGAAAAGACGGCAGCGGCGAGTGATGAAAGCGCCGCCGCGGTGGATGAATAAACCCCCCGCCAGCCCGCTCGGGCTGGCGTTATACAACCCTTCGCGTTAAACCTGCTTCACAAAAAATTTGCACTACACTGGGGTAATGCGCTGTCCGCACATTTTTATCCCAGAGACTCTTCATGCCCTTGATTCGCAAAGGTTGGTATTCATGGCTACCCTGGCTTGCTGCCTTGGGGTTGGCTTTGGCCTTTGGCGGATTTATGCGCGCCGACCTGCACCACCATGAACAGGTTTGGCAAGAGCGGATCCAGCTGTGGACCCAGCGCCATCAGGATCGGGTGGATAGCCATAGCCGCGACATGACCCAGCAGGCCATGCTGCTTGCCCAGCTTATTGTGCGCGACACCTCGGTGCTCAATTTACTGCGCGACGCCCAGCAACAGTTTGTCGCCGGACAAGGGCGTATGGCGGCGCCACAGACCCGCGCCGCGCAAGTTCGCTTGCGTCAACAGCTGGATGATTACTGGCAGGGTATGCGCGATTTGGGCGTGCAGCGACTATCCATCTATGTGGCGCCAGGCGCCGTCAGTTTTTTGCGTATGCATTTGCCCGAGCGCGCCGGCGACAGCGTCAGTGCGGTGCGCCCGCTTATCATCCAGGCGTTCAGCTCCGGCCTGCCGGTGTGGGGCACCGAAATTTCCCGCAGTGGCAGCGGCCCGAGTGCTGCCATTCCCATCATGGCCAACAGCGATCAAAGCGGCGAGGTGATTGCCGTGGTGGAAGTGGGTATGGCACCGCTGGCGGCCGCCGACAATCGTCCCGGTGGCATCCAAATGGCCAGCTTCCTGCAAAAAGATGCGGTTGAACAACTGCTGTGGGATAGCGCCCGGCAGAGCCTGCACAAAACCAACCCGTCGGCGGTGGACAACTGGCGGCTGGAAAGTACCAACAATGCCCAACTGCACGACTGGTGGAATCGCGGCAAGGTGGCGATTAATCGCCAGGGGCACTTGCTGCACAGCGATGACCAAGTGTACCTCACCTCCTGGATTGCACTGGGCCAACCCGACATCCTGCGCGAAAACGCGCCCATGGCGGTGCTGGTATGGCATGAAATTACCGGCGAATACGCGGCTTATCAGGCCAGTGTGCGGCAGGTAGTGGCCAAGTGGGCGGCGGCACTGCTGTGCGCGCTGCTGCTGATGGTTGGTTTTATCCGCCTGCAGCGCAGTTACCTGCGCGAGGTCATTGCCGCCCACGCCGAGCAGTTGCAGGCGGAGCACCAACAGACCGAACAAGCGCGTCAGCGCTTGGCACTGGCGCTGCGCTCCAGCGACTCGGGCTTTTGGGAGTGGGACATAGTCAACGACCGCGCCCGCTTTTCCCCCGAGTGGCGCCAGCTCTGCGGTTTGGGGCCGGAAACGGCCAATTCGCTCGATCTGGATGAGTGGATGAGCCGGGTGCATCCAGCAGATAAACGCGCCAGCTACAGCGATATCATCCGCCACATCAAGGGCGAAACGCCCATGTATGAAAATGAATACCGGCTCAAAATTCACGATGGCAGCTACAAGTGGATTCTCACCCGCGGCAAGGTGGTGGAGTGGCAACCCAACGGCAAGGCCGCGCTGGTAGTGGGTGTCTACACCGATATTACCGAGCGCAAAAATACCGAATTGATCAGCATTCGCCAGCAGGCGGCGCTGCACTCCCTCAATGAAATCGCCTCGCTCTCCGGGGTTGACCCGGATGCCCAGTTACAGCGCGCCCTCGCCTTGGGCGCCCGCTACCTGGGGCTCAGTTGCGCAGTGATCAGCGCCATTAACGGCAGCAGTTATCGCGTGCGGGTAGCCTTTACCGCGCAGAGCCAGCGCGACCCATTGCCCTCCAGCAATCGTTTGGCAGACCAGTATTGCAGCCTCACAGTGGCAAACCGCGATGTCGTGGCTGAGGACGATATGCCCACCAGTCAGTATCGCCAGCACGCGGCCTATCGCCTGACTCAGGTGGAGTCCTACATCGGCGCGCCGCTGTGGATCAATGGTGAAATCTGCGGCACTCTGGCGTTTAGCTCGCGCAAAACCCGCCATCACCAATACGATGCGCTGGATAAGGACTTTGTGCGCTTGCTCGCGCGCTGGATCAGCTCGGTGGTAGAGCGCTGGCAGCAGGACATAGACAAAAAAGTCATTATCGAACGCTTCCATAAACTGAGCGAACGCCTGCCCGGCTTTTTGTACCAGTACCAAATGCGCCCCGACGGCACCTCTTTTTTCCCCTATGCCAGCGCGGGCATCAAAAATCTTTTTAACATCGAGCCGGAGGATGTGTCGGCGTCGGCGGAGCGAATATTTCCGCTCATTCACCCGGAGGATGTGGGCTGGGTAGGCGAGACGATTTCCTTCTCGGCCAGCAAGTTGACGCCCTGGGTGTCCACGGTGCGCATCAACCACCCGACACGTGGCCTGATCTGGGCGCATTTTGAGTCCCTGCCGGAAAAGCTGGAGGACGGCGGGGTGCTGTGGAATGGTTATGTATCCGATGTCACCTCGCTTAAAGAGACCGAACTGCAGTTAAAAGAGACCAATGCCCTGCGCAAGGCGATCCTGGATGCGGCCAATATTGCGATTATTTCTACCGATACCCAGGGCTTTATCAAAACCTTCAACCTGGGTGCCGAGTTAATGCTCGGCTACCGCGCGGAAGAGGTAATCGAACAGCAGACCCCCGCGCTGTTTCATCTGGAGGCCGAAAATATCGCCTACGCCGCGCAACTGACGGCTGAGCTTGGGTACGCCGTGAAAACCGGTTTTGATGCCTTTGTCGCTAAGGCGCGCGAAGGCTTTGGCGATGAACGGGAGTGGACCTACGTGCGCAAAGACGGGGTTCGTTTTCCGGTGTTGTTGGCGGTCTCCGCACTGCGCGATGGCGAGGGCGATGTCACCGGCTTTTTGGGCATAGGGCGCGATATCAGTGAGATCAAACGTATCGACCAGATGAAAACCGAATTTATCTCCACCGTTAGCCATGAACTGCGCACGCCACTGACCGCCATCAGTGGCGCCTTGGGAATCGTCGCTAACGGCCTGGCGGGCACAGTCCCGGAGCAGGCGCAGCGCATGATCCACATCGCCCACAGCAACTCCCACCGGCTGATTTATCTGGTTAACGACCTGCTGGATATGGAGAAACTGGTGGCGGGTAAAATGAACTTTGACATGCGCCCCCACAGCTTGCGCGCGCTAATCCTGCAAAGCATCGAAGAGAACACCGCCTTTGCCGAACAATATTCGGTCAGCTATGAGCTGGTGGGGCGCGGCGATGCCCAGGTGACCGTGGATCAGCAGCGGTTATTGCAAGTGCTCGCCAATTACCTGTCCAACGCGGCCAAATTTTCCCCCGCCAAGGATGTAGTGACTATTCAGCTGGAGGCCAAGTTCGGGCGGGTCAGGGTGAGAGTGAGCGACAAGGGGCCGGGTGTGAGCGAGGAGTTCCGCCCGCGCCTGTTCCAGAAGTTCTCCCAGGCTGACTCTTCCGATACCCGCCAAAAAGGCGGCACCGGTCTGGGGCTGGCCATTTGCAAAGAGATCATCGAGCGCATGGGGGGCAGCTTGGGGGTCGAGCCGGATGCAGGCCAAGGTGCCTGTTTTTATTTTGAACTACCCTGCGAGGACGCCACTCAAAAAGTACCTGCCTCGCGCGTCGAGCCGGTAAAAAACAAGCCGCATTTGTTGATCGTGGAGGATGATCAAGCCACCGCGGAAATCCTCAGTGCGCTGTTGCCCGGCGAGCATTACGACATAGATTGTGCGGCGACTGGCCAAGCGGCGCTGGAATTGCTGCAACTGCGCGACTATGACCTGATGACCCTGGATTTGAACCTGCCGGATATGGATGGCATCAACATAGTGCACCATGTGCGCGAGGCCGGGTTGCGGCAAGCGGAGAGCAACAAACCGCTGCCAATTATTATTGTCAGTGGCGATCTTGAACCAGCCAAGGCGCTGCTCAATGGCACGGGTGTGACGGAGGAGCTGTTCTGGCAGCCCAAACCCTTGTCGTACATTGAATTTGATACCTTGTTAAACCGGGTACTGGCGCGCGCCGACCAGAAAACTCCGGAGGACTCCCTATGAAAGCCGCCCTGCCAGGCAATGAATTAACCCGCCTCGCCCATTTGCATGCGCTCAATATTCTCGACACCGGTCGGGAGCAGAGCTTTGATGACCTTGCCCAGTTGGCCGCGATGATCTGCGAGGTGCCGATTGCACTGGTTAGCCTAATAGACCACGAGCGCCAATGGTTCAAAAGCTGTATTGGTCTGGATGTGACCGAAACCCCGCGCGATCTCGCCTTTTGCGCCCATGCCATTTTGCAGCCGGGCGACCTGTTGGTTGTGGAGGATGCAATCCGCGACCCGCGGTTTAGCGACAATCCGCTGGTCTTGGGCGAGCCGCATATCCGGTTTTATGCCGGCGCGCCGCTGGTATCGGAAGAGGGTTATGCCTTTGGCACCCTCTGTGTGATTGATACCACACCGCGCCGGTTCGGCTCCTCCCAGGCGATGGCCCTGAAACTGCTCGCCGGGCAAGTGATCCAGCTGCTGGAGCTGCGCGAGGCCAATCAGGCGCTGCAAGCATCGCAGCTGCAACTGCAGGAGCGCAGTGAGCAACTTAATACCATCCTCAGTAACTTTCCCGGCGCGGTGTACCGCTGCCTCAACGATGCCCGCTGGACCATGCTCTACCTGAGCGACAAGGTGGAACAACTGACCGGCTACCCCTCAACGCGTTTTATGGGCGATGGTGCGTTAAGCATCTCCGACATCACCCATCCCGAGGATGTGCCTATGGTGTACCAGCAGGTACAGGAGGCGCTGAGGCAGCAGCAGGCCTTTCAGATTATCTACCGCCTGCGCGATGGCAATGGCGACTGGTGCTGGATCGAAGAGCTTGGCTGCGGTGTGTTTGATGCCAGTGGAGCGCTGAAATACATTGATGGTTTTATCTGGGACATCAGCGAACGCAAGCGTGCGGAACAGATCAAAAATGATTTTGTGTCCGCCGTGAGCCATGAGTTGCGCACCCCGCTGACCGCAATTTCCGGTTCACTCGGGTTAATTGTGGGCGGGATGTTGGGCGCGCCGCCGGAAAAAATGCAAAACATGCTGGTGATTGCGCACAAAAACGCGCTGCGCCTGACCCAGTTGATCAATGACCTGCTGGATATGGAAAAACTCATCGCCGGTAAAATGGGGTTCGATCTGGAGCGCCAGCCGCTGGTGCCCATCATTGAACAGTCACTGGAAACCAATAAAGCCTACGCCGACAGCTTTAACGTTAGCTTGCACCTGAGTGTCTGCGCCAATGAACAGGATGTACCGCTAATGGTCTCGCTGGACGCCCACCGCCTGCAGCAGGTTATGGCCAATTTTATCTCCAACGCCGTCAAGTACTCCCCTCCCCAAGGGCGGGTGGAAATCCAGTTAATCCAGCTGCAGGGCGAGGTAAAAATTACCGTAGTGGATCACGGCCCGGGTATTAGCGAGGAGTTTCGCGAGCGCTTGTTCCAAAAATTTACCCAGGCTGACTCTTCGGCCTCGCGCCAGCGCGGTGGCACCGGGTTGGGTTTGGCCATTAGCAAAACCTTTGTGGAGCGCATGCATGGCCGCATAGGCTTTGATTCCATACCGGGGCAGGGCGCTACCTTTTACGCCATCTTCCCGCTCGCCAACCGCGCTACCGATCTTGTCCCCCATCACTAACCGTCAATCAGGTTCGATTTATGACACAGGAACTCAGCCGTATTTTGTATGTAGAGGATGACCCGGATATTCAAGCCATCGCCATGATGGTACTGGAAACAATTCATGGTTTTGTGATGGAAGCCTGCAGCTCCGGGGCGGAAGCCCTGCAAAAAGCGGTGGCCTTCAAGCCGGATTTGATTCTGCTGGATGTGATGATGCCGGGTATGGACGGCCCCGAAACCCTTAAGCACCTGCGTGCATTTCCGGAAATGGTGGCCGTACCGGTGGTGTTTATGACCGCCAAAGTGCAGCCGCAGGAGGTGCAGGGGTATCTGAATTTGGGCGCGCTGGGGGTGATCGCCAAACCCTTTGACCCCATGACTCTGGCGCAGCAGCTGGTCAGTATTTGGGAGAAGCGCTAGCGCTATTGGTGTGGGTGCTAGCCCAGGCCCGACCAGAGCATATCCAGGTTTTTAAAGCCCCAGTCGTCGGGTGATTCGCGCCCGATGATTTTGTCTTTGCCCTTGAGGGCTGCCAGATCCAGGGTTTCCTGAATAATCGGCATTTTGGTTTTGGCGGAAAAAAACACTTTTACTGTGGGGTTGAGCAGCGAGTGCTCGTTCTGTTCCACCACTACCGCGAGGCGGCCGCTTTCCAGCCGCACCAATGAACCCGTGGGGTAAATACCCACGGTTTTGACAAAGGCCTGAAACACCGCCTCATCAAAATGCCCCTTGCTCCACTCCGCCATTTTGCGAATCGAGTCTGCGGGTGCCCAGCCTTTTTTATAGGGGCGATTGGAGGTGATGGCATCATAGACATCGCACACCGCGCCCATCTTGGCAAACAGACTGATGGTGTCGCCCTTCAGGCCATGAGGGTAGCCGGTGCCGTCCACCTTTTCGTGGTGATGCAGGCATACGTCCAGCACCATGGGGCTGACGTCGTAGTTTTCCATCAAAATACGTGCGCCCACTTCAGGGTGGGATTTGACCACCGAAAACTCGGCGTCGGTGAGTTTCCCAGGTTTATTGAGCACTTTCATGGGGATGCCCACTTTGCCTAAATCGTGCAACAGACCGGCAAAACCGGCTTCGCGCACCATCTCTTCGTCAATATTCAACTGGCGCGCCAGCGCAATCATCAACGCACAGACGGCTACCGAGTGCATGTAGGTGTATTCATCGGCATTTTTAAGGCGCGCGAGGCTGATCAGGGCGTGAGGTTGGCGCAGTACCGAGTTGGAAATTTCCTCCACCAGCGCGCGCGCCTGTTCCACCTGAATGGCGCGGCCCATGCGCGCATCGCTGAACATTTCAATCACCGCTTCTTTGGCTTTGGCGCACAGTTTGGCGGCAGTCTGGATTTCCTCGTCGAGCGATAGCTTTTCGCCTACGGCGGCTTTATCCGCGCCCAGCAACAGCGCTTCTGCTTCCTGTGCTACTTCGGCTTCGGTCTTGGCTGCGGCGGCATCGCTGGCATCTATGCCCTGGCTGACATCAATCCACAGCTCCTTGATCCCGCTCGCCTGAATCGCGTGCAGGTCTTTTTCATCGTCCAGTAAAAAACGCGTTTTCCAAAAGGGATGCTCCATCCATGAACCGCAAAATTCACAGATAAACATACCGAGTTTGATGTCTTTTACGGCGATTCTTTTTAGCATGAAGCCCTGCAGTGGCTGGCAAAATGGATTATTAGTTGGTCGGAAGTGGGTGGCGCTAAGGCTAGTATAGACGCGCTTTGCTGTGATGCAGTTCCGGCTACCCAGATATTAAATTCAGCGCCGTAAATATCCCATTGGCGGACATTGGCTATTCGTGCGCAACACTTCTATTATTTGACAACTGGCGCCTGTCGTTGCGGGGCGTATCCCTTTTGCTGTTACAGAATCAGACACCAATGCAAACCATCGGGTACAGTTTTTCTATGGACAAAAAAACCGAAATCGCCGCGCGCCTTGAGGCTCTGCGCGCCGATTATGCGGCGCGGCTGCCCGCTGAAATCGCGCGCTTGCGCGAACTGGTAGCCCTGGCATTAGTGCCGGAAAGCCAAGCCGCCGCCCTGCAGGAATTGGGGCAAAAATTGCACAAATTGGCCGGCTCAGCGGGCAGTTTTGGCTTCCCTGACTTGGGTAAACAAGCCAAAAAACTGGAGCTACAGGTGTTGGACTGGGTAGCCGCTGGCACCCTAGACACTGGCATGCTGCGGGTATTTTCAGTGGCGGTGACAGCGCTGGGGGGCGAACTTCAAATAGCGCCTGCTACCAGTGTCGCGCTGCCACCACTGGCAACACCATCGGGGGCGGTCAGCTCGCTCATTTATGTACTGGAAGATGATCCGGATGTGGCCAATGAACTCTGCATCACCCTACGCCATTTCGGCCATCAGGTAGAGCACTTTGGCACCATCGCCGCTGCCGAGGGCGAGATTTTGCGCCGCCCGCCGGATTTTATGATCTGCGATGTCATGTTCATTGATGAGGGGCGCGAAACCCCGGAGGCGATTGCTCGGTTACAGCACCAATTACCCGCCTCGGTGCCGGTGATTTTTGTCTCCAGTCGCACTGATTTTGACGCCTACCATGCCGCCGTGCGTGCCGGTGCGGTGGGTTATTTTGTGAAGCCACTGGATATCATCCGGCTGGTAGACTGCTTTGAAAATTATCTGGATCGCCACCGCAGTACCCCCTATCGCGTATTGATTATTGATGATGATCTCGCCCTCGCAGAGCACTATAAACTGGTGCTTGGCGGTGCCGATATTCGCGCCGAAGTGAGCAATAGCCCACGCGATATTTTTGCCTTGCTCAATGACTTTCACCCCGAACTGATTTTGCTCGATATCAATATGCCGGTTTGCAGCGGCATAGAACTGGCGCAGGTCATTCGCTTGAATCAGGATTGGCTGCGGGTTCCCATTACTTATTTATCCTCCGAGCAGGACGAACAAAAACGCGCGTTAGCCATGGGGCGTGCGGGCGACGATTTCCTCAGCAAACCGCTCAGCGATCTGGAATTGGTAACGGCAGTTTCCGTGCGCGCTGCGCGCAGCCGCCAGTTAAGCGATGCACTGGATCGCGACAGTTTGACCGGCTTACTGAAGCATTCGCGCATTAAAGAGCAGGTGGATATAGAGCTGAGCCGCGCCCAGCGCACCGGTGAAGCGCTGAGCCTGGTGATGCTGGATTTGGATCATTTCAAACAAATCAATGACAGCTACGGTCATCCGGCAGGTGACAAAGTCATTAAAGCCATCGCCCATTTATTGCGCCAACGGCTGCGTAAAATGGATGCAGTGGGGCGTTACGGCGGTGAAGAATTTGTGGCGGTATTGCCGCGCTGCACCCGCGCTGAAGCGCATTTATTAATGGAAGATATCCGCAAACGTTTTCGCGACCTTACCTTTACGGTCGATCAAAAAATCTTTCACGTCACCCTGAGTGCGGGAGTGGCATCTTTTGAACCGGGTATAGAGCGCGCTGAGCAATTATTGCAAGAGGCCGATGCGGCGCTCTATCGCGCGAAAAGCGAGGGACGTAATCGCGTGTGCAGTTTGCGCGGGGCTGATGTGGCGCCGGTGTGAAGCGTAAATATTTACCAGAGCAAGCCAGTCCTGCAAAAACAACCCTCTAAAAACCACTACCCAAAAACAACAACGCCCGGAGATCCGGGCGTTAGTTTTTTAGGCGGTTGTTTTTGGGTAGTTATTTTTTGCCAGATACTTAAGTGTATTTATTCCAACTCTTCGGGATCGGGCAAATCTGGCGGTGTACTATCTTCTGTTGGCACCGGGACATCGCGCTGCATATCATCCAAATAACGCTTGGATTTTTCACCGCTCATGGGTGCTTTACCAGGCAGGAAATCGCCCTCGGTTTTTACCAGCTTATCGTTTTCAAAATAAACGGTGTAAAGGTATTGGGTAATTTCACCCTGTGAACCGCGACGTACACTGTAAGGGTAATCCCAGCGGTCATCGTTAAAGGTATTCGGCAGTAAAGTATTGCCGAGTACAAAGCGTACCTGGCGTTTGTTCATGCCCAGTTTTAATTGATCGACCATTTCCTGGGTAATGATGTGGCCCTGCTGAATGCCAACTTTATACACACCAGGAAAGCGGAAGCTGGAGCAGGCGGTGAGGCCCGCAATAAACACAAGGGCCAGAAATACACGGCTGGCTAATTTCATACTAGGGCTTCCACTAACGAAAATGAACGCGGATAATACCCGAACCACAGGAACACTGAGAAGGGTTTGGGGGAAATAATGGCAGACGGTAACCACGAACTGCGCAAAGCGGGTCTTAAAGTGACCTTGCCTCGTGTGAAAATTTTGCAAATGCTGGAGTCCTCTGAACAGCATCACATGAGCGCGGAAGATGTATATAAAGCGCTAATGGAGCAGGGCGACGATGTCGGTTTGGCAACTGTCTATCGGGTATTAACCCAATTTGAATCTGCCGGTTTGGTAGTGCGGCACAATTTCGATGGCGGCCACTCGGTATTTGAAGTGGCGCGCGGCGAACATCATGATCACATGGTGGATATAGATGCCGGCACCATCATTGAGTTCCATAACGATGAAATTGAGGCATTGCAAAAACGTATAGTGGCGGAATACGGCTACGAACTCACCGATCACAGTCTGGTGCTCTACGTGAGAAAAAAACGCCCATCCTGACAGTGAATGTTGTTAGTTGATTGGGTGGTTGAATAAAAGGGCGCAGTGCATAGCGCCCTTTTTTATTGCTCACGGTTTGCTGAACTCTGGTTAATACCCTTAAAAACTCAGCATTTCACGAGCATGGGCGATGGATTGATCGGTAATTTTCAAGCCGCCCAGCATGCGTGCAATTTCCTCCACTTTGCTATCGCCCGCTAATTCCACCAGGGTGGATTCCGCGCTTTTTTTGCTCGCGGTTTTCACTACCTGCAAATGCTGGTGGCCCTTGCTTGCCACCTGCGCCAAGTGGGTTACACAAATCACTTGCCCGCGCTCACCCAGCTGACGCAATAGTTGGCCCACGACATCACCGGTGGCACCGCCGATGCCGACATCGACTTCATCGAATACCAGTGTGGGCGTCGCGGAGGTTTTGGCGGTAATCACCTGAATGGCGAGGCTGATGCGCGAGAGTTCCCCGCCCGAGGCAATTTTTGCCAGCGGGCGCGGCGCTTGGCCGGGGTTGGTGCTGATTAAAAACTCCACCTCTTCCAAACCATTGGGGCCGGGTTTGTCGGTCAGTGGTAATAAGCTGATAGTGAGCTTGGCATTTTCCATCGCCAGTAATTTGAGTTGTTCATTAACCTGTTTGGCCAGTGTTGCGCCGGCTTTGGTGCGTTTGGCTGATAGCTGCTCGGCCAGTTGGCGATAGGCCTTTTCCGCCTGCTCCACTTGCTGCGCCAATTGATCCAGCTTGGCATCGCCGCCTTGCAGTTGTTCCAGTTCGGCGCTGAGTTTATCGATAAATGACGGTAGTTCTTCCGGCTGGATGCGGTGCTTGCGCGCTATGTCGTAAATTGCTGAGAGACGGTCTTCCACCACAACCAACCGCGCCGGGTCGAGGTTGAAGGTATCGATATGGCGCTCAATTTCGTGTTGCGCTTCTTCCACTTGAATCTGCGCGCTGGTGAGTAACTCTTCGGCCGCCTGCAGTGCGGTGGATTTTTCCGGCAGGCTGCGCAAAATATGCAGCGCGCGATGCAGGTTTACGCTCAAACCCTGTTCGTCATCGCCACAAAATGCGGCGAGTTGCTGGCTGCCGCGCAAAATTTCTTCGGCGTTGGACAGGCTGCGCTGCTCCGCTTCGAGCTTGGCGAGTTCACCTTGCTGTAAACCCAGCTGTTCCAGTTCGTTAAATTGATAGCTAAGCAATTGGAAGCGTGCGCTCACATCGGCGGCGTTATCGCGCAGGTTAATAAAATGCTCTAACCGGCTGTGCCATTCGCGAAAGGCGAGGCGCACCTGTTTGGCTAATTCGGTTTGGCCGGCAAATTCATCCACCAGGCGGCGATGGGTATCTTTTACCAACAGCGATTGATGCTCATGTTGGCTGTGAATATCAATCAGCATTTCACCCAGCGCACGCAGTTGCTGCAGCGTCGCCGGTTGACCGTTGATATAGGCTTTGGATTTGCCATCGGCATTGATCACCCGGCGCAGCAAACACTCGTGCGGATTATCGCTCTGCTGCAAATCGTGGCTTTGTAGCCACTCCTGTGCTGCGGGGATTTGGCTGGTATCAAAACTGGCGCAGATATCGGCGCGGCTGGCACCCGTGCGCACGCGCTCGCCATCGGCTTTATCACCCAGCGCCTGCCCGAGTGCATCGAGCATGATGGATTTACCCGCCCCCGTTTCGCCGGTAATCACGGTCATACCGGGTTTGATGTCCAGATCCAGTTGATCGACCAGCGTAAAGTTTTGGATATTCAGGTGAGTCAGCATCAGCGCCTCGCAAATCCGGCAGCGGCGATGAAGTGCGCCACTAAAAAAGCCAGACATTATGGTGAATAATTGTCTGGCTATATATACAGTATTTGCGCAGGCGGCGGCAAGTGGGGGGAGCGATAAGCCGTTCCGGAATGCTAGAGGCGGAAACCTTCCAATCGGCGGCTCAGTTCGTCGGAGGCGTCGCGAATTTGTTGGGACGCCAGCAGCGTACCGCGCGCAGCATCTTTGGTGCCCAGCGATGACTGCTCGACCTGGCTTACATACTCCAGAATCAAACTGCTCGCCTGTACATGTTCGATGAGTGAGTTGCCAATGTGCGCGACCATCTTGGCGACTTCATCAGTCTCCTGCCGCACGCTCTCCACAATTTCACCGCCCTGACGGGTTTGGCCTATGCCATCTTTTAACTGCACCACCATGTCATCCATATTTTGTTTGGCGACGCGGCTGGAGTTCTGCACAGCGGTAATGGTCTCGCCAATTTCGCTGGTGGCTTGGGTGGTGCGCTGCGCGAGCTGGCGCACTTCGTCGGCCACTACCGCAAAACCGCGCCCTTGTTCACCCGCGCGCGCCGCTTCAATCGCGGCGTTCAGTGCGAGCAAATTGGTTTGGTTGGCGACTTCGCTAATCACCGAAATCACTGCAGAAATGCTGTTAATCCGCGCCGCGAGGTCATCAATACTGGTTTGGGTTTGGGTCACGCTGTTGTCGATTTCAACAAAACTTTTTACCGCACTGGAAATCAATTTTTGCCCCTGGTTGGCGGTTTTGGAGGCGTGATCGGTTTGGTTAGTGGCAATTTTTGCCTGCTGCATGGCGTCCTTGGTTTGCAGATTAAATTCTTCTGCAGAAGACGCGATTTTGATGGTATTGGCGCTCTGGTCTTCAGCCATGGCGGTACTGGTTTCAGCTTTATGGACTATGTCATCGCTAATTGCATGCAGGCGCGCGACCATGTGCGAAATGCTGCCGATCATCTCGCGCAAGGCATGGCGCATTTTCACTACCGAACCATAAATACTGTCCTCTGCTGCGCGACGTACATTGCGCTCAGTCAGGTCGCCGTTGGCAACGGCGCGCACCAGCGCCAGCACTTCCTTTAATTCCGCGCCCAAACCGTTATCCAGCTTGCGCGCAAACAGCACCACGGGAATCACAATAATCAGCATCACCAGTAAACAAATGGTCAGTTGCCATTTGGCGGTTTCCCAAAAGCGCGCGTTGACTTCGTTAAAACCAATGCCAGTGCCTACTACCCAATTCCAGCGCGGTGAAAGTTTGGCAATAGACAATTTATTTTCGATGGAGCCATCGGCCTGACGTTGGGTCCATTTATAGCGCGCTGTTTGACCGCGGGCTTTTTCCACCGCTTTTTGCAGGATCTCACCCACACTGCGGCCATTGCCATCCTTAAATTCATGGAAGCTGGTGCCGTGAATTTGCGGGTCGAGCGGTGCGGCGACAAAATTCAATTTTTCATCGGCGACATACACATACTCGGACTTGTGATAGATGTTGTTGCGCAGCAAATCCGTCGCGATTTTTTTGGCTTGCTCATCGCTTAGTTCGCCGCGCGCGGCCAGCTGTTCCATCTGGATCACCGTCGCATAGGTGCTATTCAGTAACTGCTCCACACGCGCTTCATTATCCTGATTATTGGAGTAGCGCAGGGTAAATAGCCCAATCAACATTATCCCCAGCAGGCCGAGCAGGATTTGGGCGGAGACAATCCAGATTTTGACGCGTAATGACATGGGGCCTCCGAAGGCGGCTAAGTTGTGATCAGATGGATTGACAGTAGCCGCATGAGACAACGTTGTCAATGGCGGTCGCAAGGTATTTTCAGGTGGCTGTGTTTTTTGGTGGGCCTTGGTTATTAAGGCGATGAAAAGGCGTCAAAAACCGCATAAAAGTGGGGATATGCACGGAATCTGGGCGTAATAGACGATGATCAAAACAATGATTTGTGCGCCATGATGGTGCTTTCAGAGTGACGTCAATTCTGGCAATTCGTAGTTAGGGTCAATTGCCGCCAGCAGGGGTGTGGCAAAAACTTCGCCGCACTTTGCTTGAATCTGCCCACCTCAGCCCCATATAGCCTGCACTGGACACCGACGCCTTTGCTGTGGCCATTATTGCGGAGCCTGCTCTATTGCCGAGAACTCCGCCCAACTGATCATTGGAGAACACTGTGTCAACTCAAGATTATTCCGATATTCAACAAGCAACCGAGCAGCAAGCGCAGGAAACTGCCGAGGCTCAAGGTCAACCCGAGGCCAATGCCGAGCTGAGTATTGAAACCCTGCAAGCGCAACTCGCCACTTTGGCTACGGCTTATGAGTCAGCCAAAGAGCAATCCCTGCGCGCGCAGGCGGATGCGCAAAATGCGCGTCGTCGCGCCGAGCAAGATGTGGAAAAAGCACATAAGTTTGGCTTGGAAAAAATGGTCAACGACCTGTTGCCCGTAGTGGATAACCTGGAGCGCGCATTGGCGAGTATCGATCCGGCCAATGAAGCTTTTGCTGCGTTTATTGAAGGTATTCAGCTCACCCATAAATCCTTTGTGGATGCACTGCTCCGTCATCAAGTGGCGGTAGTGAACCCTGAAGGTGAACCTTTTGATCCGAATTTACATCAAGCGGTTTCTGCAGTTCCCAACCCTGATGTAGAGCCCAACACTGTGCTCAACTGCTTCCAAAAAGGTTACACCCTGCATGGTCGTTTAGTGCGTCCGGCGATGGTAGTCGTGTCCAAGGCACCTTGATTTTTTTTGGATATCCGCAGGAAGTGTAAGGATTTTTTTGGCGCTGCACTTGAATTCATCGCGTTGGCGCCAATATAGGAAACAACTACCGGCAAAAGCATAAATCCACGGCGATTGGTGCTGATCCAGCCAGTAAATAACCGACTTTTAAGTTAACAATTCGGCGCAGGTCACGCACATACCAGCCAGTGATCACGCGCCCGGCAACACATAGATTTTTAGGAGCAACACCATGGGCAAAATTATCGGCATCGACTTGGGTACTACCAACTCTTGCGTATCTGTACTCGAAGGCGGCAAACCAAAAGTGATCGAAAACGCCGAAGGCGATCGCACTACGCCGTCGATCATTGCGTTCACCAACGACGATGAAATTCTGGTGGGTCAATCTGCCAAGCGTCAATCAGTCACTAACCCGCACAATACCTTGTACGCGGTAAAGCGTTTGATCGGCCGTAAATTCAAAGACGATGTGGTGCAAAAAGACATCTCCATGGTGCCGTACAAAATTGTTGCAGCCGACAACGGCGATGCATGGGTAGAAGTGAAAGGCGATAAAAAAGCACCGCCACAAATTTCTGCTGAAGTGCTGAAGAAAATGAAAAAAACCGCTGAAGATTATCTCGGCGAGACAGTGACCGAAGCGGTCATTACTGTTCCGGCTTACTTCAACGATTCACAGCGTCAAGCCACCAAAGATGCCGGTCGCATCGCGGGCCTGGATGTGAAACGTATTATCAACGAACCTACTGCTGCAGCACTGGCTTACGGTTTGGATAAAGGCGTGGGCGATCGCACCATCGCGGTATACGATCTGGGTGGTGGTACTTTTGATATTTCCATTATCGAAATTGCAGACGTAGATGGCGAACACCAATTCGAAGTGCTTTCAACCAACGGCGATACTTTCCTCGGCGGTGAAGACTTTGATATGCGCTTGATTGAATTCCTCGCGGAAACTTTCAAGAAAGATACCGGTATCGATTTGCACAACGATCCACTGGCACTGCAACGCTTAAAAGAAGCGGCAGAGAAAGCCAAAATCGAATTGTCATCCAGTCAGCAAACTGAAGTGAACCTGCCTTACATCACTGCTGATGCAACCGGTCCAAAACACTTGGTGGTCAAACTGACTCGCGCCAAGTTGGAATCGCTGGTTGAAGATTTGGTCACTCGCTCCATGGAGCCAGTAAAACAAGCGATTAAAGATTCCGGTAAATCGCTGAGCGAAATTGATGACGTGATTTTGGTTGGCGGTCAAACCCGTATGCCATTGGTACAAAAAGCCGTTGCGGATTTCTTTGGTAAAGAAGCACGTAAAGATGTAAACCCGGATGAAGCGGTAGCCATCGGTGCGGCAATTCAAGGTTCAGTATTGTCAGGCGATACCACCAACGTATTGTTGTTGGACGTGACCCCATTGACGCTCGGTATTGAAACCATGGGTGGTGTTGCGACTCCGTTGATCGATAAAAACACCACGATTCCTACCAAGAAATCGCAAATTTTCTCGACTGCGGATGACAACCAAACGGCTGTGACTATTCACGTAGTACAAGGTGAGCGTAAACAAGCGTCGCAAAATAAATCACTGGGTCGTTTTGACCTGAGCGATATTCCACCAGCGCAACGCGGTATGCCACAAATTGAAGTGACTTTCGACATCGACGCCAACGGTATTTTGAATGTAAGCGCGAAAGACAAGGCCACTGGTAAAGAGCAATCCATCGTGATCAAAGCCTCTTCCGGTTTGAGCGACGATGAAATCCAGAAAATGATTAAAGACGCAGAAGCCAACGCTGATGCTGACCGCAAGTTTGCCGAAGTAGTTGCAGCGCGTAACACCTTGGAAGGTTTGATTCACGCTACAGAAAAAACCTTGAAGGATGCTGGTGACAAAGCGACGGCAGAAGAGAAGTCAACTATCGAAGCGGCGCTGACTGAAGGTCGCGATGCAGCCAAGTCGGAAGATCTGGCGAAAATCGAAGCGGCAACTACCAAGTTGACCGAAGCATCAGGCTCACTTGCACAAAAACTTTACGCCGAGCAGCAAGCTGCAGGCGCTAACGCTGGTGCCCAACAAGCAGGCGGCAACAAAGCGGCAGATGACGGTGTCGTAGATGCTGAATTCGAAGAAGTGAAAGAAGACAACAAATAAGTTTTCGATCACTGATCCGGAAGTAACAAAAACAAATGCGGGCTTGCCCGCATTTGTCATGTAAGAAGCAAATGAATTATTAACTGAAATGTAAAAGACATTTCTACTATCGGTGTAACCATGGCAAAACGCGATTACTACGAAGTGCTCGGCGTCAAAAAAGATGTAGACGCAGCAGAATTGAAAAAAGCTTACCGTCGTGTGGCGATGAAATTTCACCCGGACAGAAATCCGGATGACCCCTCTGCGGAAGAAAAATTCAAAGAAGCCAATGAGGCCTACGAAGTACTTTCCGATGACAATAAGCGCGCAGCCTATGACCGGTTTGGTCACGCTGGTGTGGATGGTCAGTCAGGCATGGGCGGCGGTGGCGGTGCTGGCTTTAACAATTTCAGCGATATTTTTGGCGATGTGTTCGGCGATATTTTTGGTGGCGGCGGGCGTGGTGGTCGCGGTGGCCCGGCGCGCGGCTCCGATTTACGCTACAACCTTGAACTGAGTTTGGAAGAAGCGGTAAAAGGCACCAGCGTACAAATTAAAGTGCCCACGCTCGTTAGCTGTAAAGTGTGTGACGGCTCCGGTGCAAAACCCGGCAGCAAACCTGTTACCTGTTCCACTTGTGGCGGCCATGGCCAGGTGCGTATGCAGCAGGGCTTTTTCTCAGTGCAACAAACCTGCCCCACCTGTCGTGGTCGCGGCACTATTATTTCTGATCCATGCAAGCCTTGCCACGGTCAGGGTCGTGTAGAAGAAACCAAAACCTTGTCGGTAAAAGTACCGCCGGGTGTTGATACGGGCGATCGTATTCGTCTTTCTGGTGAAGGCGAAGCCGGTGCCGATGGCGGCCCCAGCGGCGACCTGTACGTGCAGGTAAATGTACGCGAGCACAATATATTTAAACGCGACGGCGCCGACCTGTACTGCGAAGTCCCCATCGATTTTGTCGATGCTGCATTGGGTGGTGAATTGGAAGTTCCAACACTGGATGGTCGCGTAAAATTAAAAGTTCCACCTGAAACCCAAACCGGCAAACTTTTCAAATTGCGCGGTAAAGGTGTAACGCCCGTGCGCGGTGGTGGAGTGGGTGACTTGCTCTGCCGTGTTGTAGTAGAAACACCGGTGAATCTCACCAGCAAACAAAAAGATTTACTCAAAGAATTCCAAACGACCATGAAAGGTGGGAAATACTCACCCAAACAGTCGAGTTGGTTCGATGGGGTTAAGAAGTTTTTTAATGAATAAATAGATTATTAAAATGAAAAGCCGATTCGAGAGAATCGGCTTTTTTATTGTTAGCAAGAAGAAAATTATCGTGAATAAAAAAGAATTGATAGCGGGTGTCCTGCTCGCGCTTGTTGTTGCAGTTTTGGTTGTTGTGGGTTGGATGCCTTGGGTCAATATGATTGGCCTGGCAGGTGTTGTTTGCCTTGCCATGTTTTTTCGTAAAGAGACGTTGAATCGCTGGATAAAGGTTGGCGTATTTTTATTGTTGGTGCCGCTGGTGTTTTTTGTGGCGACCTATCGCCCGGAAGGGTTTGCTTATCCACTATTGTTGTCGCTCACGAATGAAACCGGTTCTGAACCACGCTTTGAGATGTTTGTAAATTTTTCCAAGCTATTGGTTGGTCTATGTTTGTTATTTTTGCTTTGGCCTAGATTGCGTAACTGCGAATTTGTGGCTTCACCATCATGGCAATTTTTAATTGCATTGCTTGCTCCAGCGCTGATTGTGGCGATTGCTATCCCGGTCTTGGGTTTGCGTTTTCAGCCAAAAGCAATAGAACACATGTTGTTATTCACACTGGTCAATTTGTTTGTTATCGCTTTGGCAGAAGAGGCATTTATGCGTCTGTTGCTGCAGCAGACGCTGCGCAATGCTGTGGCTGGCATGACGACTAATCACAGGGTACAAGAATTGTTACCTTTGTTGCTGGTAACAGTAATTTTTGTAGCAATACATGTGGGTTTGAGTGGTGCTGCTATTTGGATTTATGCGCTAGCGGGATTTTTATATGGGTTGAGTTATACCTTGAGTAAAAATATCCTTTATCCGATTACTATTCACTTTCTGGTAAACCAAATCCATTTTTCGCTATTGACCTATCCGCTATAGATAGTGATGGTCGCACAGGCCAAAATAGTTAAATTCTAAGAATCGTTTTCTGGGTTCAACTGTTGTAAATAAAAAAGCGCAACCGGATAAAGGGGGCGCTTTTTTATTTAGTAATTTTAATCCCTATCCTTAATGTGTAGCTAGCGCGGCCTTAATCACTTGCAGTGGCTTCTCACTGCCGTCAAATTCGGTAATGCGGGCGATTTCATTGCCGTCTTTCAACACAATCACTGTGGGATAACCTGTGGCTTTAAAGCGGCGGAATTGTTCGTTGTTTTTGTCCACGCTGACATTATAAGGAAGTGAGAATTTTTTACTGTAATCATTCACATCCGTCTGCTCTGTCCATAAATGAGTGACATAGGCAGATAGTTGTAGCTTTGGTGTTGAACGATAAAGTTTATCAATAATTTTCAGGGCATTGATGCAATTGCTGCTCAGTTCAGGATGTATGTCTTTCATGTACCAATCACACCAGGTTGCCGAAAAATACATTACCGCAGCACCTTTAGGTAAGGATGTTTTGGCAACAGAGCTGATTTCTACTGTTGCGTCTGCAGGTGTTGCTGCCGTTTTGGAGTTGCTTGCGAGCTTGGCTAATTGATCGGCGAGTTGTTCGTCGTCTGTGTAGGTAGTGTAAACCACGTCTCCTTGGTTATTAATCAATACATGAAAAGGTGTTCCTTTAAATTCAAAGTTTCCTGCAATGGTGCCATTGTTATCCATTAATATTGGGATAGTGAGTTTATTTTTTTGTTGCAGCGAACGAATTGTTTCATCGGTTTCGTTGATATTTAAATTCACGGCAAAGATGGCAATTTTATCGTTGTATTGTTGATAGGTTCTCTCAAGGCTTGGTAGCTCGCGGCGGCAATCCAGGCACCAGGTTGCCCAGAATTTCAGATAGATCGGTTTTTTCCCGATTAATGCCTGCAGTGAAACGGGTTGCTTCTCAAATGTTTGATATTCCGTTTCAAAATTCAGTGGTTTGGCCTGTACCCAGGGAGCAATTAATACAAATATTGTAACTAGCAGAGAACGGAATAACTGATTTGGTTGCATGTGATAAGTTCCATAGGGGGGGTATCTTTACTATGACTGTTTCCAGGTTCAATGAATTGTATTTTTGCGACATTTGATGCAGTCGCCTGACCTCTGCCCGTGATTGTATGGCGAATAGATTGTACTAAGGGATACGGTTGCTGTTTCACGCTAATAAAGCTGATATTAGTTTAAGCATATTACACCCGCATCAAATTTGTGATCTGTATTCACTGCGTGTTAAACGCCCAGTATTAATCTTGCCTATTTTCTGTCATAGAGATACCTGTCAATATCACACTAAAAATTAACCAAGGAGTTGTTATGTTTTCTCGTGCACTGTCGCTGTTATCACACCCTGTTGTGCTTTCTTTTGCACTAATAAGCTCACCGTTGTATGCGAGTTACGATCAAGATCATCCGCTGTTTGCGGCTTATCCCAATGCGGATCTTGAGCAGGCAAAAATGTATGACTATGAAAAATACACCTTCCCGATTTCTATAGTGGATGTCAGCAAAGAACCGTACTCCTTTACCCGGTTGGATGTGGTGGGCGATTTGTATTTGCACAATTATGAAATTGAAAATGTTTCATCGCTCAAGGTGTATGAGAATTACATTGTTGCTGCCAAACAGGCGGGCTTTAAACCGCTGTTTTCTTGTGCGCTAGAGGCTTGTGGCGATGAAGATCAGGCGGCGGCACTAGGTACCGCGATTGCGGTAAGGGGCAGTGTCTACAACAATTACCATAACCCCTATTATTGGATTGGTGAAAAAGAATCACCGAAAGGCAAAGTTATAGCTGCTTGGTTTTTTGGCGCTTATGAAGATATGGTCAGTGTGCAGCAGGTGATACTTGAGACCGAGCCACTGGAAACAGGTTTGGTAAAAGTAGACGCTGCTTACGCCGGGCAGGCGGCAGCGCCAACCAGTACCGAGCCTTTGTCGGCAGATGAAAAGGCGAAAGATAATGAGATGTTGCCGCGCTATCCCGGCGCAAAAATTTCACAACATAAAAAAGTGGATACGGAAGTTGTAACAATTCCTTATGCAATCAATGCAACAGAAAAAACGCCACTGCAATTAACCGGCGATTTAACCCGTCACACTTACACTATCGAAAATGTTTCGACCTTAAAGGTCTATGAAAATTATAAAAATGCCTTAACCCGCGCTGGTTTTGCGTTTATTTCGCAGTGCGAATTAACGCAGTGCGGCAACGAAAAACAAAGTAGTCAGCTGGGTGAGGCATTAGCCATCTCTGGGAGTGTTTATAATTGGTATCGCAACTCCTATTACTTATTGGCTAAAAAATCCTTGCCGACCGGCAATGTGTATATCGCTTTATTTATTGGTGCTTATGAATCACAAGTGGGTGTACAGCAAGTGATTGTGCAAGAAAAAGCGGTAGAAACAGGTTTAGTGAATGTAAATGCCGATAGTTTGAAGCAACAGCTTGATGCTGAAGGTAAAGCGCTGATTTATGGTATTTATTTTGATACCGGCAAGGCAGATATTAAAGCGGAATCCAAGCCCACTCTGGATGCGATTGCAGAACTGTTAAAGCGCAATCCGGATTTGCTGCTCTACGTCGTTGGCCATACCGATGACACGGGCGATGGTGCCGCCAATGTCACGCTCTCCGGGCAGCGCGCTAATGAGGTGGTTGCCAGGCTGGTAAAAGATTATCAAGTCACGGCCGCGCGCCTGCAGGCACAGGGTGTTGGCCCTTATGCGCCCGCCAGTAGCAATACCAGTGATGCGGGGAAGCAAAAAAATCGCCGCGTTGAATTGGTTAAACGCTTGCGCTGATCAGCCTGTGCTTTCAGTGGGGTGCTACTGCTTAACCGGCTAGTTATGCAAAAAGTATCTTTTAAAAATATTTTTTTATAACGGTCGGTTCAGTTTTGAGTGGTTTTGTTAACCGCTGGTCTCATGGCGACACCTAAAATCAGTTCTTGTAAAAAAGTTCACTGTTATCGGCAAAGGTTCCAGTTAATATGAAGAGCCACTGGGCAAGCGCGTTGCATCGGCTAAAAGAAGTTGGTTGCTGCAGCGCGCGGCAGTTCTGATCTTGCCGTTGGTTGAGGTTCGTTATCGAGGGATTTTGGGAGACGTTTATGCGATTCATAACAATAGTGGGTTTGATAGTTGCGCTGGCTGCACCTTCTGCCATGGCTGGCTTGGTACGTTTGGATATAGATAACCTCACTTTTTACGATTGGGATACCGGTGAACCGGAGCCTGGTGGCAGCATTAGTTTTTTTATTGATGAGTCAGTTGCTGACTCCAATGCACTCCCGGAGCGCGGTCGCTATAACGGTGCGATTGCTGGTGGCCAATTCAATAATTACCGCACGGGTGAAACCTATTTGTTTGACCTGGATACCCAAAATTATCTCGATGTAGAATCCGTAGCGGATATGTATACCGGCATAGCGCTGCGTGGTTCGTTTAAAAATCAGTTAGGCCACAGTTTTTTATTTGATTTATGGATGGAAGCCAGTTTTAAACCGGATGATCATTTGCATACGCTCAAGTCAGCAGTCGATGTGTGGGAAAACTCAGTGGTATTCAGTTTGCTTGAGCCTGTGAATTATTTTGAGGGTTATGGCTCAACCAAGGTCAGCTTTACGCCAATAAATAATGTACCGGAGCCAAGTCTATGGGCATTGTTGTTGAGTAGCCTGTTTATACTCGGTTGGCGACGTTTTAAGTCGCCGATTTAGTGTGCCGCTTTAGGTTCATGGAAGAACTACAACATTACGGAATGTCTTTTTATGTCATCGTCTCATACTGTTCTGGAACAGTCGTTTAAACTTAACTCCTTTCGTCCCGGTCAACAGCAAGTGATTAGCGCGCTACTCGCGGGGCGATCTGCACTTGCAGTATTCCCGACAGGCGGAGGTAAGAGTCTCTGCTATCAATTGCCTGCATTAATGCTCGACGGCTTAACGCTGGTTGTCTCGCCGCTTATCGCGTTGATGAAAGATCAAGTAGATGCATTGCAGGCGCTGGGTATTGCGGCCGCGCGTTTGGATTCTTCTCTGTCCAAAGATGAGGTGCAGGCCATCTACGATGGCATTTATCAGCAGCAGATAAAATTATTGTATGTCTCGCCCGAGCGTTTAAAGAACGAGCGTTTTGTGCAGCGGCTTGCGCGCTGCAAAATCAGTTTGTTGGCGATAGATGAAGCGCATTGTATTTCTGAATGGGGGCATAATTTCCGCCCGGATTATTTAACCCTGGCTGATCTTGCCAAAACGTTGCGCGCTGAGCGTGTATTGGCTTTAACGGCAACGGCAACACCAGCAGTGGCCGCCGATATTTGCAAACAATTTGCTATCGCCCAGGCGGACCATATTCAAACCAGTTTTGCGCGCCCGAATTTACAATTGCGTGTCACACCCTGTAGTGCAGAGGAGCGAATGAATTTACTTCTGTCGCGCTTGCAAAAACATCCGCGCAACGCTGCGACTATTGTGTATGTGACTTTGCAAAAGACCGCAGAGGAAGTGGCGGCGGCAATTAATGCCGCGGGGTTAATGGCGGTGCATTATCACGCCGGGTTGCCGGATGACGAGCGCGAGCAGGTGCAAAATCAATTTATGCGCGGCGAGGTGCCGATAGTTGTCGCTACTATCGCCTTTGGTATGGGCATAGACAAAAGTAATATTCGCGCGGTGTACCATTTTAATTTGCCCAAATCGATTGAAAACTACGTGCAGGAAATTGGGCGCGCCGGGCGCGATCGCGAGCCTTCATTATGTGAAATGTTTGCGGTGGCCGATGATATTCGCGTATTGGAAAATTTTACCTATGGCGATACGCCCACAGCAGAAAGTTTGCGGGCATTGGTGCAGCACTTGCTCACTTTTGACGATGTATTTGATATATCGACTTATGAATTATCCAATCAGTTTGATTTACGTCCGCTGGTATTGAATACCGCGCTCACTTATTTAGAGCTGCGCGGTGTGATCAGTGCCCAGAGTCCGTTTTATACCGAATACAAAATACATTTTTTGCGGGACCATACATTTATCCTTGCGCAGTTTGATGCTGACCGCGCTGGTTTTTTACAGCGTTTATTTGCTGCCGGGCGTATGGGCAGAAAATGGTTGTCGCTGGATATGTTGACGGTACCGGAACAATTGCAGGAATCCAAAGAGCGTATCAGTAACGCGCTGGATTATTTGGCAGAGCAGGGGTGGATTGAATTAACCGTCGCCAATTTGCGTCAGGGCTATAAAAATAATAAAACCATGCATAACGCCGATCAGCTGGCCGAACTCCATCATTACCTGGAACAATTATTTGCCGAGCGGGAGGCGCGGGATATTCAGCGCATTCATGCGGTGCTTGCGTTTGCCAATAATCCCGCCTGTTTGAGCCAGCAGCTAATGTACTATTTTGGTGAAGAGGGCGCGCCGCCCTGTGGTATCTGCAATCACTGTCGCCATGCGCAGCCAGCGCTTATGTCTTTGCCTCCTGTATTACCGCTCACGCCCGCGCAGCAAACGCTTGTTGCAGGTGTGAAGCGTGAGGCGCATGTAGCACTGCAGCAGCCGCGACAATTGGCGCGGTTTTTATGTGGACTGCCCAGTCCGGCGACTAGCCGTTCGCGCCTTAAATCCCACCCTGCGTTTGGGGCGTTGGCCGGTGTTTCTTTTTCCTTATTAATCGAAGCCGCCGCTGGTGTGTGAGTTATGTCCGGCTGATGCCTCCGGGCGTTGCCGGAAGTGTAAATAACTGTTTGCTCTGTCGCGCGTTTTGGCGACTTGGAATAAAGTCTTGCCTCCGTATGGCTTATTGTTATGATTACTTTAAGTCATCTTGCATATATGTACCGGCAATTTAAATAATGAAGCGGCTCGTTGCGACAGCGCCGCCTTGGTTTACGCCCCTGTTCTGTTGGAGATTCCCCCATGAAAACGCTGAAAGGCCCCGCGATTTTTCTCGCACAATTTTTAGGTGATACCGCTCCGTTTAACAGCCTGGATAGCATCGCGGGTTGGGTGGCGAGCTTAGGTTTTAAAGGCGTGCAAATTCCCACATGGGACAAGCGCGTTTTTGACTTGGAAAAAGCAGCAACCAGCACAGAATACTGTGCTGAGTTTCAAGCAACACTGGCTAAACACGGTTTGGTGGCGACTGAGCTATCCACCCATTTGCAAGGTCAGTTAGTGGCGGTGCACCCGGCTTACGATGAAATGTTTGATGGCTTTGCGCCAGAGTCGGTGCGTGGCAACCCCGTTGCGCGTCAGGCTTGGGCGGTTGAGCAATTGATGTTGGCGGCACAGGCAAGTAAAAACCTCGGTTTAACCGCTCATGCGACCTTCTCCGGTGCGCTGCTCTGGCCCTATTTGTACCCTTGGCCACAGCGTCCTGCCGGTTTGGTGGAGCAGGGTTTTGCCGAATTGGCCAAACGCTGGATGCCCATTCTGGATGCCTTTGATAAAGCGGGTGTGGATGTGTGTTACGAAATCCATCCGGGCGAAGACCTACATGATGGCGCTACCTTTGAACGCTTCCTTGCAGCGGTAAACAATCACCCGCGTGCGAATATTTTGTTCGACCCATCCCACTTTGTATTGCAACAGCTCGATTACCTCGCGTTTATCGACCGCTATCACGCGCGCATCAAAATGTTCCATGTAAAAGATGCGGAATTTAACCCCAGCGCCCAACAGGGTGTATATGGCGGTTATGAAAGCTGGGTGGATCGCGCCGGTCGCTTCCGTTCATTGGGTGATGGTCAGGTAGATTTCAAACAAATTTTCTCCAAGTTTGCCGCTTATGATTATGACGGTTGGGCTGTGCTGGAATGGGAATGTGCCTTGAAACACCCGGAAGTGGGTGCGGAAGAGGGCGCTAAATTTATCCAGCAGCACATCATTAAAGTCACCGAGCGCGCGTTTGACGATTTTGCCAAGAGCGGCATCGACGAAGCCAAAAATCGTAAAATTCTCGGTCTGTAAAAATTCAGGAATTCAACAATGACAACTCCAAGAATTCGTTATGCAATGGTCGGTGGTGGTCGCGGTGCGTTTATCGGTGCGGTGCATCGTATTGCGGCGCGTATGGATGACCGGTTTGAACTGGTCGCGGGTGCGCTGTCTTCTAATCCCGAAAATGCCCAGGCGTCTGCAGCTGATTTACACATCGCTGCCGATCGCGCTTACACCTCCTATGAAGAAATGCTGCGGGTAGAGAAAACCCGCGCCGATGGTATTCAGGCAGTGGTTATCGTAACGCCTAACCATATGCACTTTCCGGTTGCCAAAGCCTGTTTGGAAGCCGGTGTGGATGTGATCTGCGATAAACCGGTGACCCGCACTTTGGAAGAGGCGCTGGAGCTGGAGCAGATCGTGAAAAAAAGCGGCTGCTTTTTTGCGCTTACCCACAACTACAGTGCTTATCCCTTGGTGCGTTATGCCCGTGAAATTATCGAGCAGGGTAAACTCGGCAAACTGCGTGTTGTACAAGTGGAGTATCCACAAGAGTGGCTGACCGAAGCGGCGGCAGACGACAACAAACAAGCTTCATGGCGCACTGATCCAGCGCGCTCTGGCCTGGCAGGTTGTTTGGGCGATATCGGTACCCACGCCTTCCAGCTTGCGCAATTTATTACCCAGCAAAAAGTGAAAACCGTCAGTGCTGACTTGACCAGTTTTGTTGATGGTCGCCCGGTAGATGACAACGTACATGCCCTGTTGCGTTTTGACGGCGGTGCCAAAGGGATGCTCTGGTCAAGCCAGGTTGCACCCGGTTGTGAAAATGGCCTGCGTATTCGTGTGTATGGCGAAAAAGCCGGCATTGAGTGGGCGCAGGAAAATCCTAACGAGCTGTGGTTCTGCGAGTTGAACAAACCGCGTCAACGTATTACCCGCCGCGGTGATATCGGTAGCGATATTGCAGCGCGTGGTATGCGCACACCAGGTGGTCACCCGGAAGGTTATCTTGAGGGTTTTGCCAACCTCTATAAAGATATCGCCGATATTTTGATTGCGCGTCAGCAAGGCGAGACCCACTTTTTGCAAAATTGGGTGCCGGATATAGACACAGGTGTGGAGGGCATGCGCTTTATTCAGGCTGTGCTAACCTCATCGCAGCAGGATGGCGTTTGGACGCCACTGGTGTAGTGTCAATAACTGCCGGGTTTTGTGCCCGGCAGTTTGGTTTTGTCAAACAACAACTCACAACAACAATCAATAACAAACCAAGTAACAATAAAACCCTATAAAAAGGTATAAATCCTATGACCAGCTCCTCAGCAACTATTAATCCGCAGCGACTATTTACCGCCTGCTGCGTCGCACTGATTGTGACCGCAATGACCTTTGCGATTCGCGCCGGTATCCTCACGCAACTGAGTGCGGACTTTAACTTCAGCAACACCCAGTTGGGGTGGATTAACGGCATGGCCTTCCTCGGTTTTCCGGTGGCGATGATGTTTGGTGGTTTGATTTATAACCATGTCGGTGCACGCACCTTGATGTATCTGGCTTTTGCCTGCCACTTGATTGGTTTGATTTTGACAATTACCGCCAATGGTTTTGTCACTCTGTTGTTATCGAGCTTTTTCATCGGCTTTGCTAACGGTTCGGTTGAAGCCGCCTGTAACCCCTTGATCGCCGATATCTACCACACCCGCAAAACTGCCATGCTCAACAAGTTCCATGTCTGGTTCCCCGGTGGCATTGTGATCGGTGCTTTGGTATCAAGCCTGATGACCAAGTTGGGTCTGGATTGGCAGTGGCAAATTGCGATCATGATCATCCCTACCATTATTTATGGCGTAATGATCTTCGGTCAGCCATTCCCAACCATGGCGAACTCCGAGACTTCTACCAAAACCAATATCAAAGCGTTGTTCTCGCCGCTGTTTATTTTCATGTTCTTCTGCATGACTGTGACCGCCGCGTCTGAATTTGGCACCCAGCAATGGGTTGACCGTATTTTTGGTGCGTCAGGTGCTCACCCCATGTTGGTATTGGCCTTGGTAACTGGTCTGATGGCATTGGGCCGCTTCTTTGCTGGCCCGATTGTAGAGGCTCTTAACCCGGTGGGTGTGTTGTTGATGTCTGCCGTGGTGACCACCATTGGTATCTTCCTGTTGAGCAATGCATCCGGCGGCATGATTTACATTGCAGCGATGGTGTTTGCATTGGGTGTTACCTACTTCTGGCCGACGATGATCGGGTTTATCAGTGAATACCAGCCGAAAACGGGTGCGCTGGGGATGTCCCTGTTAGGTGGTGCCGGTATGTTCTCCATGAGTATGTGGAATCCGGTAATTGGCGGTTGGTTGGACGATGCAAAAGCCGAAGCGATTGCCAGTGGTGTTCCGGCGGAAGCGGTAGAGTTGACTGCAGGCCAAGCGACATTGCAAAACCTCGCACTGTTCCCGCTGTTCCTGATCTTTGCGTTTGGTTTCCTGTTCTTGATTCGCAAACGTTTTGCACACAAGTAATTGAGTCGGTATTAACCCCCTCATTAAAAAAGCGCCTAAGGGCGCTTTTTTAATGGCTGTAAAACAAGGTTGTAACCAGGCTAAATGTAATCCGCTGTAATAAGTTGTTACATTTGGCGACAAATATGGGAACTGCATCACATAAGAGGCTAGTGCTGTTGGTTTTAAAAAAGTACAAGCTGTATAAAAGCGCGGCATGACCATGAAATGAGTGAGTGGTTTAGTGAGGCTCAAAAGGACTTGAGTTTCCATGCATCTCTCTTCTGTAACTTCTCCCTTCTCTCCCGCTTTGCTCTGCTTTTTACGTCTCCCTATTGGGCTCTATGGCACCCTGCGCGAACCGATTGCGCTTTTTCATTTACTGTCTGGCGGCTACGTAAAAAAGGCGATGTATTGCTACATCGCCAAAGGGCTGTAAAGGATGTTGCCTGAAAACGCCTTACTGCGAATTACAGGTGCTTTGGGAGATACAACTACGGTTGTTTTCCCAGCCCCAGCCAGAACTGACGCTGGTGCAAATCGGGTAGCTGGTGCCATACCAGTTGCAGCTACTGCTAGTGGTGCGCACCACACAGCTTTGATTGTTCTCCCAACCCCAACCATTACCGGTGGCTGAGCTGGCACTGCAGCAATAGGGGTAGCCATTGGGCGCGGTACCGCAGCTATTGCCACTGGAGCTGCTGCTGGATGATGCGCTACCACCAAAAATGCTGGCTAGTCTGGAAGTCGCTTTGATGCCATTGCTGCCATTGATGAGGGTATTGCCCCAGGTGGTAAGTGTGTTGGCGTTAAAGTTTTGGGCGATATCCAGCGAGGCCAAGCCAGAACCATTACCTGACCATGACCAGCCAAAATAGCCATAGTTGTACTGTTTGGCGTAGCTCATGATCGCGCCTTCATCGACATTGCTACCAAAATGATCTGCCGCGAACTCGCCCACCACCAAAGCCAAGCCATTGTTTTTAAAGCTGGCCATGTAGCTGTTGATACTGCTGGCACTGCCATAAACTTCATACATATGCACACTGAAAATCACGTTCTTTTGGGGATCGCTGGCCAATACGCTGGCGGCGTTGTCGCGCATGATGTTTTGCCAGTCCTGGCCCCAGTTAGCGGCATCGACCATCAGTGCGTGTTTGAAACCGGCGGCGCGCAGGCGGCTGATGGCATTTTTGTGGCCGTCGGTCCAGGCACTGGCGGATTGGCCATTGCCAAAGGGTTCGTTGCCAATATTGATAATGACGTAGTCCTCCTGGCCGATCAGTGAGTTTTTAATGCTGATCCAGTAGTCCACCGCCTCATTAAGGGTGGCCGCCGTTTGTTCGCCGTAACCGGTGGTGTCGTGTACCTCCAGCACGGTAATCAGTTTGTTGGCTTTGGCCTGACTGATGATGCTAACCACTTGCGATTCCGGGGTGCGGCTCCAGAGTTTGCCGCTGGCAAGTACCACACGCACGCTGTTGGCGCCGGTTTTAGCTATGTCGCTCAGTGAGTTGGCAGTTTTGTCGTTGTACCAGGCGTGGGCGACATTGACGCCGCGCATCATAAAGGGCGAACTGTTTTCATAGACGGTACTGCCGGACACATAAATACCGGCGCTGCTGCTGATGGCGCTGAGCGCCAGCACCAGGGCGGCGAAGGGTTTGATGAGTTTTGTTGCTTTCATGGGGTTGAACCTCGTTATGATTATTCTTGCGGGCGCCTCGTCCAAGGCGATGAACAACTCACTGTCAAAACGCTCTTCCTGACATCCAATCCTTGTTGTAAATGCGGGCGGCTTGTTATTTGTGCCCTTCTGTTAATCAATTATTTGTAACCGGTTACTTATTTTTTGTTAATAAAAGATAAAACCCCAAATTGTATCGGTAGGCAAACAAATGCTGGTTTTTGTGTATATCTTTGAATTAAAACAAAATTATTATTCTGTGGTGTCGAATGCCCGGAAGATAATCGATAAATCTATGGCAATTTTTTTGTAACCGATTACAAAGTTAGCCGAGAAAAAGGGGCTTGGCAAGCCCCTTTTTTATGCGCAAATAAGGGTGTTGGCGGGTGTTTAGTGGTGAGCACCCGTTGGATAAAGGTATTTGGCGTGATACTGCAGGTGATCGTCGATAAAGCTGGCAATAAAAAAGTAGCCATGGTCATAGCCGCTGCGGGTGCGATAAAGCAGCGGTTGGCCCGCTTTGGCGCAGGCGGCTTGCAGGGCGTCTGCGCCCAGTTGCGGTGCTAGAAACTCATCCGCATCACCCTGATCCACCAGCAGCTCTTGGCTTGATACACCGCTCGCAATCAATGCGCAGGCGTCGTACTGCTGCCAGGTGTTGCGATCTTCGCCCAAATAGCCGCTAAACGCTTTTTGACCCCAAGGGCAGTTACCAGGGTTGGCGATAGGTGCAAAGGCCGATACCGAGGCGTAGCGGCCCGGTTGGCGCAGCGCCAGCACCAGCGCACCATGGCCGCCCATGGAGTGACCGCTGATCGATTCGCGACCATTCACCGGAAAGTGCGCTTTGATCAGTTCCGGCAGCTCAAGGGTCAAATAGTCGTACATGCGGTAGTGTTTATCCCACGGCGCTTGGGTGGCATTCAGGTAGAAACCCGCGCCGGAGCCGAAATCATAGGTGTCGTGCTCGCCGGGCAGGCTCAGGCCGCGCGGACTGGTGTCCGGGCAGATAATGGCAATACCCAGCTCTGCCGCGATGCGCTGGGCGCCGGCTTTTTGCATAAAGTTTTCATCGGTACAGGTCAGCCCCGACAGCCACCACAAGACTGGCACCGTGTGGGTTTCGGCCTGCGGCGGTAAATAAATCGCAAACACCATGTCGCAGTTGAGGCTGGTGGAATGGTGTTTGTAACGCTTTATCCAGCCGCCAAAACTTTTGCTGCTGGCGATGTTGGTCAAAATACTGGTCATGTCGGTGCCCCTGTAGCGCTTAGAAGTGCAAAACGGTGCGGATACTTTTGCCTTCGTGCAGCAAGTCAAAGGCGTGGTTGATTTGGTCGAACGGCATATCGTGGGTGATAAATTCGTCGATTTTGATCTCGCCGCGCATATAGCGCTCCACATATCCAGGCAACTGGCTGCGGCCTTTAACCCCGCCAAACGCCGAACCTTTCCATACGCGACCGGTCACCAGTTGGAAGGGGCGGGTACTGATTTCCTGCCCGGCGCCAGCCACGCCGATAATGATCGATTCCCCCCAACCTTTATGGCAGCACTCCAGTGCCGAGCGCATCACGTTCACGTTGCCGATACATTCAAAGGAGTAGTCCACGCCGCCGTCGGTCATATCCACAATCACTTGTTGGATGGGCGCGCTGTGGTCTTTGGGGTTTACAAAATCGGTCGCGCCAAATTGGCGGGCGAGTTCAAATTTGTCGGGGTTTACGTCGATGGCGATGATGCGGCTGGCATTCATCATCTGCGCACCTTGAATTACCGCCAGGCCGATAGCGCCCAGGCCAAATACTGCGACGGTTGAGCCGGGGGTGACTTTGGCAGTATTGATGACGGCGCCGATACCGGTGGTGACGCCGCAGCCGAGTAGGCAGATTTTATCCAGCGGTGCATCTTTGGAAACCTTGGCGAGGGAAACCTCCGGCAATACGGTGTACTCGGAGAAAGTCGAGGTACCCATATAGTGGAATAGGGGTTTGCCTTCAAAGGAGAAGCGGGTGGTGCCGTCGGGCATTAGCCCTTTGCCCTGGGTGGCGCGCACCGAGCCGCACAGGTTGGTTTTGCCGGACAAGCAGAATTTGCACTTGCCGCATTCGGCGGTGTAGAGCGGAATCACATGGTCGCCCACTTTCAGGCTGGTTACACCTTCGCCTACTGCCTCCACAATGCCCGCGCCTTCATGGCCCAAGACTGCCGGAAATACGCCTTCAGGGTCGCTGCCGGAGAGGGTGTAGGCATCGGTATGGCAGACACTGGTGGCGACTATGCGCACCAGCACCTCGCCGGTTCTTGGGCCTTCAACATCGATTTCGACCAATTCCAATGGTTTGCCTGCGGCAAAGGCAACAGCGGCGCGTGATTTCATGGATAACTCCTGAGGGTTCCGGGTGCGAATTTCTGAGCGCAAAGTGTAGACTAGTGACCCTGTGGCAATAAGCCAGCTAAAAGTCACTTAATTATTGCTGTGGAGCAACAATGCAACATTGGGAGCGGGTAGAGGCATTTATCGCGGTAGTTCGATTTGGCAGCTTTGCCGCCGCAGCGCGGGAGCTGCAAGTATCCAACTCCCATGTGAGTCGGCTGGTGAGCCAGCTGGAGCAGCAGTTGGGCACCCAATTGCTCTATCGCACCACCCGCCAGATCCGCCTAACTGATGCTGGGCAGCTCTATTACGACAGTTGTCGCCATTTGTTTGATGGGCTGCGCGAGGCGGAATCGCTGCTACAGCATCATCAAGGCCAGCCTACGGGATTGCTGAAAATTACCGCGGCGACCACCTTTGGCGACCGTTATATCGCGCCCTTGGTGAACGACTTTCAGCTGCTTTACCCGCAACTCAAGGTACAGATGTACTTCAGCAACCGGCAGGTGGAGTTAATTGAAGAGGGGTTTGATCTGGCGATTCGCATGGGGGTCATGCGCGAATCCACCCTGATCGCCAAACGCCTGTGTGACCGGCGAGAGTACATAGTCGGTTCGCCCACCTATTTGGCGCGCGTGTCGGCGCCACAAACCCTGACCGATTTGGAGCGCCACAATTGCCTGGTTGGCACGCGCGGTTATTGGCTGTTAAGTGACGGCGGCCAGCGTAAGGATCTACAGGTGCGCGGTAACTGGCAGGCTAACTCCGGCCCGGCCCTGCTGGACGCGGCGTTGAAAGGTTTGGGGCTGGCGCAGTTGCCGGATTATTACGTGGATGAATTTCTCGCCGAAGGCCGCTTGGTGAAGGTATTGGACGACTACCGTTTTAACGACGCCGGAGTCTGGGTGGTCTACCCCCAGCAGCGCCATTTGGCGCCCAAGGTGCGGTTGTTTATCGATTTTCTGGCGGAGCGATTTGCGGGTGGGGTGGCATCATTGGTTTGATTGGGCGCTAGTTAGCGAGCCTTTTTGGTGGCGCCACGCAACATCGCATCAATCAATTCACGCGCGTCGAATTTGGTGAGTGCTTCATCGGCGCCGACCTGGCGGGCTTGGCTGACGCTGATGCTGCTGGATAGTGAGGTGTGCAGGATGATGTAGGCGCTGGCGAGCTGTTTGTTATCGCGCACGGCAAAGGCCAATTCGTAGCCGTCCAGCCCTGGCATTTCGATATCGCTGACTAATATGTCGATGGGCTGCCCGCTGTTTGCGGCGGCGCGCATGATCTCCAGTGCTTTTTGGCCGTCGTCGGTCACCTGATAGCGCACATTGATGGCATCGAGGGAGTCGCTCAACTGTTTGCGCGCGGTGCGCGAGTCGTCCACCAATAAAATACGCATGGGGCGCAGCTGCTCGCGTTCTACATCGGTAATGGTGGCGGTGGCTTTGGAGGCATCGAGTGGGAAGAGGCGTGCCATGATCACTTCCACATCCAGCAGTTGTACCAGCTGGTTGTCGACCCGGGTTACGCCGGTGATGTAAATGCTATTGCCCAAAAATTTATCGGGCGCGCTGATATCGCGCCAGTTAGTATCGGCAATACGCTCGATCTGGCGCACCAGAAAACCCACTTTTTGGCGCTGTACATCGGTGACAATAATAAAACTACTGGCCAGCGCATCTTGCGGGGTGGCGCCTTTGCCCACCGCTGCCGCGAGGTCGACTATGGGCATGGTCTGGCCGCGAATGTTGAGCGCACCCAGAATCCCCGGGTGCTGGTTGACCATGGGGGTCACGGCTTGATAGGGAACCAATTCCTGGATTTTAAGTGTGCCCAGGCCAAATATCTGTTGGTTGTGCAGGCGAAACAACAGCAGGCCCTGGGAGTGATCAGCTTTAGAGGATGACAAGGTGGCGCTCCCCTCGCGGGTTAATCAGGTTGACAGTCAGGCTGCTATGTAATGCTTGGCAGCCTCACTATCGAGTTTAGTGTGCTATGGATCTGGCGTCGCTTGTTGTTGCCTTCAGGCGCAAACTAATACGCTCGGCGATGGATTTGGCGTCCAGCCCCTGGCTTGCCAGCTGCTGTTTCTGGCTGGCGTGTTCAACAAATTCATCGCCAAAACCGAGTTGTAAGATCGGGCAAATCAGGCCGATATGATTTAAATGTTCGGTCACGGCACTGCCTGCACCGCCGGCAATGGCGTTCTCTTCCAGGGTCACCAGCAATTGATGTGAGCCCGCCAGCTGTTCGACTAATTGTGCATCCAGCGGTTTCACAAAACGCATATCTACCAGGGTGTAATTATTCTGCTCGGCGACTGACTGGGCGGTAGCCAGCAGCGGCCCAAAACAGAGCAGGGCGACTTGTTTGCCCTCGCGTTTGATAACCCCTTTGCCGATGGGAAGGGAGGTCATGGTTTTTTCTATCGCTGTGCCCGGGCCTGTTCCGCGCGGGTAGCGCACAGCGGCGGGGCCTTGGTATTGGTAGGCGGTGTAAAGCAGCTGGCGGCACTCATTTTCGTCGCTCGGTGCGGCAATCACCATATTGGGAATACAGCGCAGGAAGCTGATATCAAAACTGCCGGCGTGGGTGGGGCCGTCTTCGCCGACCAAACCCGCGCGGTCGATGGCAAAGGTGACGTCCAGATTCTGCAGGGCGACGTCGTGTACCAACTGGTCGTAGGCGCGCTGCAAAAAGGTGGAGTAGATCGCCACTACCGGCTTCTGGCCTTCACAGGCCATGCCTGCTGCCAGTGTCACCGCGTGTTGCTCGGCGATGGCCACATCGTAAAAGCGCTCTGGGAAGTGGGCGGCAAATTCCACCATTCCCGACCCTTCACACATGGCGGGGGTGATGCCAATTAGCTTGTCATCCTGCGCCGCCATATCGCACAGCCAGCGGCCAAATACGTCCTGATATTTCACTTTTTTGGGGGCATCCACCGCGCCAAGTTCGGCTTTTTTGGGCTCGATTTTGTTGAGCGCGTGATAGCCCACCGGGTCCAGCTCCGCTGGCTCAAAACCTTTGCCTTTCTGGGTGATGATGTGCAACAGTTTTGGGCCTTTGATCTCGCGCAGGTTGCTCAGGCAGCGCACTAAATCGCCCAGATCGTGGCCGTTGATGGGGCCGACATAGTTAAAACCCATCTCCTCAAATAGGGTGCCGGGCGACATAAAACCCTTGAAGTGCTCCTCGGTGCGGCGCGCAAACTCCCAGGCGGGTGGGATTATGCCCAGCACCTGTTTGCTGCCTTCGCGCAGGGAGTTGTAAAACTTGCTCGCCCAGATTTTGGACAGGTAAGTGGAAAAGCCGCCCACATTGGGGGAGATGGACATGTTGTTGTCATTGAGGACCACTAACATATCGGTCTCAGTGTGGGCGGCGTGGTTCAGCGCTTCAAATGCCATACCGGCGGTCATGGCGCCATCGCCGATAATCGCTGCCACTTTGCGTTCAATGCCTGCCATTTTGGCGCCAATCGCCATGCCTTGGGCTGCGCTGATGGAGGTGCTGGAGTGGCCGACCCCAAAGGTATCGAACTCGCTCTCTTCGCGCTTGGGGAAACCGGACAGGCCGCTGCCCTGACGAATAGTGCCCATGCGCTCGCGGCGCGAGGTCAGGATTTTGTGTGGATAGGTCTGGTGGCCCACATCCCACACTAGGCGGTCGTTCGGGGTTTGATAGACGTAATGCAGTGCGATAGTGAGTTCTACCACACCGAGGCCAGCGCCAAAGTGACCGCCGGTCTGGCCGACGCTGTAGAGCAAAAAGGCGCGCAGTTCTTCTGCCAGTTGCGGCAGCTGCTTTTCGCTCAGGGCGCGCAGCTCAGTGGGGCTGTCGATGCTATCGAGCAGTGGCGTGAGCGGGCGGGAGGTGGGTATCTCGTTATGCATTCGCGGTCATCAGTCTGGTTATCAGGTGGCAGTCGGCCATTGTAGGCAGCTTGGCAGAGGCTTGGCTAGTTCGACCTTTCTACTATATAGCGCGCCAGTTGGCGCAAATGGACGGCGCTGTCACCAAAATCCAGCAGTGCGGCCTGCGCCTGCTGATGTAATTCAGCAGCTTTGGCTTTGGCACTATCCAATCCCAGTAGTGATACGTAAGTCGGCTTGTTGCGAGCTATATCGGCCCCTTGCTGTTTGCCCAGGGTGGCGGTGTCGGCAGTGACATCGAGAATATCGTCTTGCACCTGAAATGCCAGGCCGATAGCGGCGGCGTAGTTATCGAGAGCAGCCAGTTGTGCCGCGCTGGCACCGGCGCTGAGTGCGCCCATCGCAACGGCGGCGCGGATTAGTGCGCCGGTTTTGTGATTGTGCATGGTTTCCAGCTGCGCGAGGCTGAGCTGATGATCTACGGCGGCTAAATCAATCGCTTGGCCCAACACCATGCCCCCGGCGCCCGAGCCTGCGGCCAGATAGCGCACCAGCTGGATCTGGGTGCTGGCGGGTAACTCGGTTTGGGTGAGCAGGTCAAAGGCCAGGGTCTGCAGGCCGTCGCCCGCGAGAATGGCACTGGCCTCAGTAAAGGCGATATGGCAGGTGGGTTTGCCGCGGCGCAGATCGTCATCGTCCATGGCGGGCAGGTCGTCGTGCACCAGGCTGTAGGAGTGCAGGCACTCCAGGGCACAGGCGACGGGATCGATCAGGGTCAGCTCGATACTGGGGTTTATCGCTAGTGCCGAGGCGTAGGCAAGGATCGGGCGCACCCGCTTGCCGCCATTAAACAGGCTGTAGCGCATGGCAGCGCGCAGTTGGGTTGGGTCGCTACCGGCAGGGAAATATTGGTTAAGGGCGCTATCAACCCGCAGGCGACAGGCGCTGGCAAAGCTATTGAAATCCGTGTCCATCAGGCCTCGCCTTCATCGCTATCAAAGGCTTCCAGGCGGATATTGCCCTGTTGTTCAATCAGTAAGGTGACCTGTTGTTCAGCGGTGGCGAGGCGGGTTTGGCACTCGCGGGTCAGGGCTATGCCGGTTTCAAACGCCTGCAGCGATTCTTCCAGTGTCATATCGCCCTGCTCCATACGCGCCACCAGGCTTTCGAGCGTGGCGAGCGATTGCTCAAAGTCGATGCTTTTTTTCTTGGGCGGCATGTGTTTCTCTCGCAGGTTATTGGCTGGCGGCGGCGGATTATAAACCTGCTGTCACAAAACTGCAGGCGTTTTGACTGGCAGGCGTGTGCGATATCTCCTACAAAACTTGCAGAGCTTAGCCACTATAAACTGACGCCTCATTCATCAATAATGACAGTCATTGGAGTTTGTCGCAGGATGCGACAGTCGCAAGGAGTTGAATGGAATAGAGCATCCCGTATTGCCAAGGTATGGCCTTCATCCTGTAAAAGCCCTGATTGCCCCCTTAAGCAGTCGGGGTTTTTCGTTTTCACCCTTCATTTTTGTGCCCTGTGTCGCATATTCTCGCTCGCCTGCAACTTCCTTTGTGATTCATTATCCAATTAAGGCCAAAAAGGCTTATCGCGCCATGGTTTACGGGCTTGTAGGACTATTTCGCTTTTGTAATATGGATGGAGTAGAATCCCGTGGCTTTGATAATCATAACGCACTAAGCTTTTGATACGACTGACAATTGCCATTCCCAACTCATTCCTGTCGTCAGCCAGCGTGAAGGACTCAGTCATACCCATGCAAGATAGATTGCAATCGAACAGAGCTGTTTTTGAGCAGCGCACTGCCCAGTTGGAAGTTCAGCTGCGCCGTTTCTTTGCGCTTTTAAACCGCATCCCCCTGCAGCGCTGGCAATGGCTGGTTATGCTGTTATTAGTCATTTGGTTAAGCCACAGCCTTGCGCGCTTGCTGTGGCTGGTAGTGCCAGCACCCGAAATTCCTCCTGCCAGTGTGTCCCTGCTTGCGACCCAGGCGGATACAGGTTCTACGACCACCGAAGCAGTCAATATTACCCAATTAAAATCCCTTGCCCCTTTCGGTGATGTAGCCGCTGCACCGCCCGTAGAACAGGCGCCAGCAGTGGTGAGCGACATAGAAGCCAGCAGCGATACCCAGCTTAACCTGGTGTTGCGCGGGGTGATTGGCAGCAATACCGAATCGGCGGCGCGTGCGATTATTGTGGCGGGCGATAAAGCCGATGTTTACGCCGTAGGTGATACCTTGCCCGTGGGTAACAAGGTCACCCTCGCCAAGGTGTTGGATGTGCGCGTGATTATCAACAACAACGGCAGCTTTGAATCGCTGTGGATGTTCAAAGATGATCCCAATGCCCCTAAATTAACCAGCAGTTATTCGGCGCCACCAGCGCAAGATAACAGTGCAGCCAACTTCCAGCCGCCGTCACTTACTGGTGATAAAAGCCCGGTATACGATTCGCCGTCGGCAGCGGCTGAGCCTTCAATGGCGCAGGTGACCAAAACCCTGGCGGATGTGGTGGCGATGAGTATTTACCGCGAGGGCGGTCAAGTGGTGGGTTATAAAATTCGCCCCGGACGCAATGCGGAGCTCTTTGATGCCTTGGGCTTGCAGGCTGACGATATAGTGACGGCTGTCAATGGGGTGCCGCTCAGCGCGCCCGGCAAGGTTATGGAAATATATAAAAGTATGGGTAGTGCCACCTCAGCGAATCTCGAAATCAGACGCGGTGGCAGTACAGTTAACCTAGACGTAATGCTCAAGTGAGGTTTTTGTGATCCGGTTTCATGGTCGTGACAATAACAAGATCATCTTTCGCAAAGCAGTGGGGCGCCTGCTGCTTGCGGCGTTGATCAGCGTGAGTGGCACCTCACTAGCCCAGGTACAGGCAGTTGAGGGTCAGGGTGAAATGCGCTGGTCGGTCAACTTTAACGATACCGATATTCAGGATGTGATCAAATCCATCGCGGGCTTGACCGGTAAAACCATCATCATTGACCCCAAGGTACGCGGTCCAATCAAGGTGATAAATACCCGTCCACTGAATGCCAAAGAGTTGTATGAGCTCTTCCTTGCCTCATTGGATGTGCATGGTTTTACCGCGGTGGAGAGTGGCAATATTGTGCGTGTGGTAATGAACCGCGATGCCCGCCAGTTTGCTATACCCACCGAAAATAGCATTAAAGATCGCGATGACCTGTATATCACCCAGGTGATTCCGCTGAAAAATACCAGCGCCGCCAAAATTCTCGCCGCATTGCGCCCACTGGTGCCGCAATACGGTCACCTCACCACCTATGAACCGAGCAACGCGCTGATCATTACCGATACCCGTGCCAATGCGGCGCGGATTAGCGAGTTGGTTGTACAGCTCGATAAAATCGGCATTACCCACACTGATGTCATTCCGCTGCGCTACGCCAATGCGGCTGATGTGGTGGCAATGCTCACCCAGCTGGAAAAACCCGATCCCAACCGCGGTATGACTACCGCACCACCGGTAATTGTTGCCGATAAGCGCACCAATGCCGTTGTTGTGAGTGGTGATGACCTAACCCGTCAGCGTCTCAAGTTTTTGATCGATGACCTGGATCGTCCGCAATCCAAAAGTAGCAATGTTCGTGTCTTCTACCTGAAATATGCCAAGGCGGAAGATGTGGCCAAGGTGCTCTCAGGGATGTTGCAAAGTTTAGGGCAGGGCAAGCAGGCCGAAGGTGCTCCCGCCAATGCAGCCCAGCCAGCGGTGCAGGCCGATGAGGCAACCAATTCGGTGCTGATTACTGCTGATGTCGACACAATGGACACCTTATTGTCCATTGTGGATAGCTTGGATATCCGTCGTGCCCAAGTCTTAGTGGAGGCAATTATTGTTGAGCTATCCAGCGGTAATGATAAAGAGCTGGGTATTGAGTGGATGTACCGTAACGACGATGCTGGTTTTGGTGGTTCCACCAACAGTGGTGCATTAGGCTCGGTAGGGGCTGCGGCGTTTGATATTGAAGAAAACGGCTCTTCCGGAGACTCATTGGTTCAATTGGCCGCCGGTGTTGCAGGTATTCCCGGTCAGCTGTTTGGTGTTGGTCGTTTGGGGGGTAAAACTGACTTCTTGGCTGTATTGAAAATGCTGCAGACCGACGACTCAAGCAACATTCTTTCTACACCGAATTTACTGACTACCGACAACACCGAAGCCTCCATTCTGGTGGGCGAACAGGTTCCTTTCCGAACCGGCTCCTATTCTGGTTTGGGTAACACGGGCACCACGGGAAATACTGGTTTCAGCAGCCCCTTTAATACTATCAACCGCGAAGATGTGGGTATCAAATTACAAGTCACCCCGCATATCAATGAGGGGGATAGCGTGGTACTGGATATTGAACAGGAAATTTCCAGCGTGGTGCGTAATACCGAAGATGGCCCCGTCACCAGTAAACGCGAAGTAAAAACCCAAATCCTGTCGGCTGATGGCCAAACCGTGGTGCTGGGTGGTTTGATTAAAGATGATGTTTTGGTCTCTAACAGTCGTGTGCCGGTATTGGGCAGCATTCCGGTTCTCGGGCATTTATTCCGCAGCCAGACCTCCAAAAAAGTAAAAACTAACCTGTTGATTTTCATTCGCCCAACCATTATTCGCGATGATCGCGTATTAACCGGCGCGACTGCCGAGAAGTATCAAGCGATTCGCGAAAAGCAAATTGATACTCGTCGCAACAAAGGCTTGTTGCTGAATAATAGCGACATTCCAGTCTTACCCGAATGGGAAGAACAGATTGAACGCTATCGCCAATCACTACCTGCAGAAGCCGATTCCATTGAGGCTACAGGGGAGTGATGGTGAACGAGCACTTAGAACAAGCGCTGCCGCTGGATGAGCAGGCAATAGTTCCTGAGCCTGCCGTTTATGAGCGCCTACCTTTCGGTTATGCATCTGCCCACGGCGTCATGCTTGATGAGACTGAGGCCGATGGTCTGCCGCGAGTCCTGCACAAACCTGGCTTGACCCTGGAAGTATTGCTGGAACTGCAGCGCATTTTGGGGCCAGCCCTGCAATTTGAAGAATTGCCCGCCGAAGATTTCCAAAAGCGTTTGACCCGCGAATACCAAAGCGGAGATGGCGCCGCCCAGCGCGCCGCCGAGGACCTGGGCAATGAGTTTGACTTGTCATCCATGGCCGACGACTTGGCCGACCGCACTGACTTGCTCGCAGGCGATGATGACGCGCCAATTATCCGTCTAATCAACGCCATCCTCTCGCAAGCAGTGCGTGAAGGCGCTTCCGATATCCACCTTGAACCCTTTGAAGACCGGGTATCTGTGCGCTTTCGTATCGATGGGGTATTGACCGAAGTGCTCTCACCCAAAGCCGAATTGGCACCGGTGCTGGTCTCGCGTTTGAAGGTAATGGCGCGCCTCGATATCGCCGAAAAACGTCTGCCGCAGGATGGTCGTATCACCGTGCGCCTCGCCGGTCACGCGGTGGATATCCGGGTATCGACAATCCCTTCCGCTTTTGGTGAGCGCATCGTATTGCGTCTGCTCGATCAGGCCGCTGGCCAGTTGCGCCTGGAGCAGCTGCAAATGCCACAACTGGTCTATGAGCGCCTCACCAAAAACTTGCTCAAGCCACACGGTATTATTCTGGTAACCGGCCCTACCGGTTCGGGGAAAACCACTACGCTCTATGCGGGCTTGAGCCACATCAATACCCGCAGTCGCAACATTTTGACAATTGAAGATCCGGTCGAATATTTGTTGCCAGGTATTGGTCAAACCCAAGTAAATACCAAAGTCGATATGACCTTTGCTCGCGGTCTGCGCGCCATCTTGCGGCAAGATCCGGATGTAGTGATGGTAGGTGAAATCCGCGACGGCGAAACCGCTGAAATTGCAATTCAAGCATCCTTAACCGGCCACTTGGTGTTATCGACCCTGCACACTAATACCGCCATTGGCGCGGTGTTGCGGTTGAAAGACATGGGTGTTGAACCCTTCCTGCTCGCGTCGAGCCTGGAAGTGGTGATGGCACAGCGTTTGGTGCGTGTGCTCTGTTCACACTGTAAAGAAACCTACCTGCCGAGTGATGCGGAGCGCGATATGCTCAAGCTGCCGGCGGACACCTCTATCTGGCGTCCGGCGCCGAGTGGTTGTAAGCATTGCAATCATCAAGGCTATCGTGGCCGTAAAGGTATTTATGAACTGATTGAAATCAGTGAGCGCCTGCGTCACCTGATTCACGAACAAGCTGGCGAGCAGGAGCTATTGGCCGAGGCGCGTAAACACAGTCCATCCATGAGCGACGATGGCCGTCAGTGTGTCCTTAATGGCATCACCAGCATTGAAGAAGTGCTGCGTGTGACGACACAACTGTAAGGACGCAAACATGGGTGCCTACAGTTACAAAGCGCTGAACGATGAGGGTAAAACCGTTAAGGGGATTCTAGAAGGGGATTCCGAGCGGCATATCCGCACGCAATTGCGCGCTAAAAAACTCAAACCCTTGGAAGTGCTCAGTGCGGGCAATGAGGCCCAAGCCACTGCCGGCGAGGGGTTGGATGTTGCGGCCTGGTCGCGCCGTCGCGCCAGTCGCTTGAGTACACGCGAATTAAGTCTTATCACCCGCCAGTTGGCCTCATTGGTTAAGTCTGGTCTGCCGCTCGATGAAGCCCTGCATGCCACCGCCAAACAATCGCAAAAAGCCAATGTAAAACGGGTAGTGTTGCAGGTACGCACCAAAGTGTTGGAGGGGTTTAGCTTGGCGCAGGCTCTGGGCGATAACCCGGTGGCATTTAACGATATGTATCGCGCACTGGTGCGTGCCGGTGAAGGCTCAGGCTATTTAAGCCCGGTATTGGAGCGGTTGGCGGATTACACCCAAACCAGCCAGCAGCTGCAGCAGCGGATCAAAATGGCAATGATCTACCCGATTGTAATGCTGGTGGTCAGCCTCGCCGTGATCATCGCGCTGATGGTGCTGGTAGTACCCAAGCTGGTTAAAATTTTTGAGCAGGGCAAGCGCGAGTTACCCGCCTTGACCGAGGGCCTTATCGCCACCAGTGAGTTTTTGCTGAACTACGGCGTTTATTTGTTTGTCGCTCTGATCGGGCTCTATTTCTTCATTAAGCACCTGATGCGCGACCCTAAACGCTTACGTGCCTGGCACGTGGTGCAATTGAAGTTGCCGGTAATTGGTGAGTTGGTGAAGCAGATCAACTCGGCGCGTTTTGCCGCCACTTTGAGTTTGTTATCGGCCAGTGGTGTGCCGCTGTTGCAGGCACTCAATATTTCCGGCCAGGTGATGACCAATAAAATCCTGCAAGAGGCCTGTGACCAAGTTGCCGCCGCGGTGCGCGAGGGCATGAGTTTAAGCCGTGCACTGGAAAACACGGGCCATTTTCCACCCCTGCTGGTGCAATTAGTGGCCAGTGGCGAAACCAACGGCACCTTACCGCAACAGCTGGACAACGCCTCCAAAGATCAGGAGCGCGAGCTGGAAATGATGCTGGGGGTTGCCATGGGCTTATTGGAACCGGCCACGATTATTTTTATGGGTGGGGCTGTGTGCGTCATTGTATTAGCGATCCTCACCCCGATTTTTGAAATGACCAAACTGGGTTAATACCCGGTGATACTAACAACAAGCGATATTCCAGGAGTGTTATATGAATAAAGTAATGCAACCAATGGCCATGAAAAGCCGGATGCGCCAAGCGGGTTTTACGCTGGTGGAAATCATGGTGGTGGTAATTATTATCGGCTTGCTAGCCGGTATTGTGGTACCCAACGTGATGGACAACCTGGATAAGGCCAACGTACAGAAAGCCCGCGCGGATTTTAGTTCACTGCAGACTGCGCTCAAGCTCTACCGCATCGACAACTTTAACTTTCCGACCACCGAGCAGGGGTTGGAAGCGCTGGTCACCAAGACATCTATCGCCCCGGTGCCGCGCAACTTTAAATCCAGTGGATATATCGATTCGCTGTCAAAAGACCCTTGGGGCAATGACTACCAATACATGAGTCCGGCAGATGGTCGCGAATACGACATTTATAGTTTGGGCGCAGACGGCGTAACGGGTGGTGAAGGCCAGAATGCCGACATTAGTGTATGGGATGAGCAGTAACCACCGCGCGCCCCGGACCTGACAATTGTGAGCCGCCGCGAGCAGGGTTTTACCCTTATCGAAATTATTTTTGTCGTCTTTATTATCGGCATGGCGGTAAGTGTGATTTCTATATCCGTGGGCGGAAATGCGCTGGCCGAGCGCAGTAAAAAAGAGGCGGAAACGTTTTTGCTGCAGGCCGGTTATGTCGCTGAGCAATCAGTGCTCAAAGGCGAAACACACGGCCTGTTTGTAGAGCTGCGTCCCCCACAGGATATTGATGCCCTGGCGCAGTGGTGTTATCAGTGGCAGCGGGTGCGCGATAGTCAGTGGCAGGCCGTACCCGAGTTGCCCCAGCACTGTCTTGATGAAGGTTTGGTGCTTGAGTTTTATATCGATGAAGAGCTGTGGGAATACGACCCCGAGCTTGAATATCAGGAACCGGTACTGGGTTTTTTTCCCAGTGGCGACGCCTCTGGTGTGGTTGAAATCAGTTTGTTTGTCGATCAACTGCAAGGCGATGGCGACGAAGAAACCCAGCGTTTTGAACTGGATATCAGCGGTGAATTGCGCTGGATCAATGAAGAAAAACGCCTGGAAGAGGAGTCTCGTGGGCGATGAAATCTTCTGTTGCGCGTATTTTTCGCACTCGTCAGGAGCGCGGGTTTACCCTGCTGGAGGCGATGATTGCGCTGATGATTGTGGCTATGGCGCTGCCGGCATTAATCACGCTGGTGATGACCCAGTTGGATGGCTCCGCCGCGATCCGCGATAAAACCTACGCCTATTGGGTGGCAGAAAATGAACTTGCCCGCGTGCGCCTGCTGCAACAGCAAAAAGCGAAAAAGGCACTAGCGAGTTACCAATTGCCCGAAAAAGATTCCGGTGTGGTTGATTTGGCTGGCCTGCGCTGGCAATGGCAGTTAACCACCCTCGCGCTGGATACCTTGCCCGTGCAGGGCTTTAAACGGGTTGAAATTGCGGTGCGTTTGATGGGGCCTGCCGATGGTGTTTCGCTCGGTTCTGCCATGGTGGATCAGGATCAACCAGCGCTGGCGCGCTTGACGGGGTATATCAGTGATCCTGAAATTGTGCAGTAAACATCGCCCTTTGGCGCAGCGCGGTTTTACCCTGCTCGAAGTGATGATCGCACTGGTTATTTCGGCGCTGATTGCGGTAATGGCGTTTCAGTCGCTGGATGCGGCGGATAAAGGTGCCCAGCGCACCAATGAAGTATTGGATGAAATTAATCGTCTCGATCGCGCTTGGCAGATTATTGCTGCCGATTTGCGCCATGTGCAAATGCCGCTGGCCAATGATCAAAATGCGCTGTTTCAAGGCGAGAGTCTGCGCTCCTCCGGTGAAAATGCCGATCAGCCTGTGCTGTTTTTCAAGCGGCGCGGTTGGGTCAATTTTGCCAACTTGCCGCGCAGCGATTTACAGCTAATCAGTTACCGTGTGGTGGAGGGCAAGTTGTGGCGCGATTTTATGCCCGAATACAACCGCGCATTGGCAGATATCGAGATGGAAGACGATGCCTTTCATCAGTTGTTGCTGAATGACGTCGATGATCTGCAGCTGCGTTTTTTGCATCAGGGGATCATCACCTCCAAGGGCAAAAGTGCGCTCGAAGGGCGCGAATATGCGGACGATTGGCTACAGCAGTGGCCAGATAGCAGTTTACAAGGTGCCGGCGGCTTGCCGTTGGCGGTAGAAATTACTATCGATATCAAAGGAGTAGGGCCCAGTGTGCGTCTCTTTGCCCTGCCAGAACAATAATCGCGCCGCGTTGCGCACGTTGATTGGTATTCGGCGCACTCTTGTTGATGGGCAGCGCGGCACCGTGTTGGTGCTGGTATTGTTGATTGTGGCGCTGGTGGCGGCGCTGAGTGTGAAATTTGCTGCCCAATACCAACTGGGTTTGGCGCGTGCCGAATCGCGTTGGCATGGTGCCCAGGCGCGGGCCTTTTTGGAGGGGACGGAAGAGGTCGCCAAGCTGATGTTCAGTGTCGCCGATAACGACCCCAATATTGATTTTCTCGGCGAAGACTGGAACGCTCAAGTACCGATTGAAGACGATGGGGTGAGTGGGGTTGCGCAGCTGGTGGATGCGAGCGCACAGTTCAATTTAAATGATTTGCTGACGCCGCTGGTGGCGGACAAACCCATCGGCGATGCCGAGCGCTACTCGGAACCGCAGCGCCGTTTTATCCGCTTGTTGCAGACTTTTCCCGATCTGCCACTCAATCAGAATGAAGCCGAGTACCTGCTCGAAGCGGTGCTGGATTGGATTGATGGCGACGACATTGAAGCGGGCATGGGCGGTGCCGAGTCCAATTATTATCAAGGGTTGAAAAACGGTTATCTGCCTGCCAATGCACCCTTTAAGTCGGTCGATGAGTTGCGGCTGGTGCGCGGTTTTAACGAACTGCCGCAGCTGGTTATGCGTTTGCAGCCGTTTATCACCGCCCTGCCGGGTGACAAGGTGGGCATGAATGTGAACACCATCGAGGCGATCAGCCCGTTTGGGGATGGCATCAACAACTTGTTGTTGACGCTTAATGACGCCAATAATTTGGAGCCATTGAGCCCCTCAGAGGCGGAGCAATTTATTGCTGATCGCCCCGAAACCGGTTTTGCCGAGCCTGGGGTTATCAGTGAAAGCTGGAACAAGTTGTTTTCCGGTCGCAACTTGGTACTGGATGGGCTGACGGTAAAAACCGATTACTTTTGGCTCAATGCAACGGTGCAGTTGGTGGATCAGCGACGCAGTATGCGCACCCTCATGCAGCGCGGTGAAAATAATAGCCTTAAGGCCATCCAGCGCGATGATGTGTTTGAGTTGCCCAGCTCGGTGCGCAATGAGCGGGACAAAAACAGTGACAAGACCGAGTTGGTCGATTAAGTCGCAATCCATAATCCGTTTTTGAATGCAGAGTTAGAGCAAATTATGTCCATGCAATTGGTGCTCTCCGTAAATACTTCCGACGACGGCAAAAGCCTCGCGGATAGCTTTCGTTGGTGTTGGCTTGAGGCCGACGGTACGCCAGCGAATGATTCTGTGGCCAGTGGCGATCGCGAGGCGCTGCGTGCAGCGGTTAGCAGTCAGGTAGTAAGCCCGCTCAGTACCTGGGTGATATTGCCCGGTAGTCGCGTCAATACCCGCCAACTTGAATACAGCGATAAAGAAAAGAAACATCTGCGCAACCTCCTACCGTTCCAACTGGAGGATTCGGTGGTGGGCGATGTGGAAGACTTGCACTTTGCGCTGGGCACACCTGCCGATGGCAAAGTGGTTGTCGCCTATGCCGATAAAACCTGGCTGCAAGCGGCCTTTGCCGAACTGGCGGCGCTGGGGATTGAGGTTACCCGTTGCTGGAGTGCACCGCTAACCCAACCGCTGGCATTGGATGCAATCACCCAGCCCGGCAATCATTGGACTTTGGGGTTGTTTGAAGGCCAGCTGCATTTACGCTACCTGCCGACCATGGGTTTTAGTGTCGCCTATGCTCAGGGCCGCCTTGCATTACAGATGTTGCTTGCCGCTCAGGTGCGTGGTGAGCAATTACCTGCGCTGCACTTGCGCGCGGCCAGTGAGCAGGATCTGGCTGCATTGGTGGAGATGATTCCCGGCGGTTTGCATGAGCAAATTGCCAGCCAAAGCCTTGCGGACCCCTGGGCATTGGATTTTAGTAATAGCTCTATCGACCTCTGCCAAGGGGATTTCTCCCAGCGTTTGCCCATTGAGCGCTGGTGGAAGTTGTGGCGCTCCATCGCTATTTTTGCCGGTGTTTGTGTGGCGGTTTACTTGGGCACTTTGCTGTATGAAATCCATAAATTGGGCGCCGAGAATTTGAAAATTCGTCAGCAAATTGAAGCTGCCGCGCGCATCGCTATTCCGCAAGGGCGGGTAGTGGATGCGGAAAAACAGTTGGCGACTATTTTGCGTCAAAGCCAGCCAGTGGGGCAGTCAACCAGTGTGATGGCGCTACTTGCGGTAGCTCTGCCGCAAATCGCCGAGGCTCCCACCGTCACTATCAAAGGGATTTCCTATGCGGGTGATACGGGTGAATTGAACATCAATATTCAGGCCGATACTTTTGGTGCCTTTGAAACCTTGAGCCAAAAAATTCGCGACCAGGGGCTTAATGCCGAAGTATTGAGTGCCAATGCCCAAGGCAATGTGCAATCGGCACGCCTCAAAGTCAGTAAAAATCCCTAGGTGCTTGTGATGAACCAGATATTTACCCTGCTCAATAAATACAACCGCCGCGAGCAAATGATGCTGCTGGCCTGTGCGCTGGCGGTAGCTGTCTACCTGCTGTGGCTGGTAGTGCTGACACCCATCCAGAACAAACGCGATCAACTGCTGGCGGCTAATACAGCCTCTACCCAGGCTTTGGGTAAGGTGCAAATCATGGCGGCGCAAATCCAGCAAATGCGCAGTCAGGGCAATACTGCCAGCTCGGCCAATATCAGTGGGGTGATAGATTCATCGCTGCGCGCCAACGGCCTGAGCATGAGCGGTTTCAACCCCGGTGCCAATGGTGAAGTGCGGGTGCGGCTGGAGCGTGCACCCTATGACGCGCTGATGCAATGGCTGTATGAAATGGAGTTTAAGCAGGGGATTAGCGTGAGTGAACTATCTATTGCCGCAACTAATGATGTCGGCCAGGTCACTGTCAATCTGCGCCTGCAAAAACTTTGAGCCCTGCAGCGCTGCGCTTGAGTCAGCGCTAGTTGCCTGCCACTTACTTAAAAGATAATTATGAGCCGTATAACTGCACTGCTGCTGTCGCGTAAAAAACTGTGGATTCCCCTGGGGGTTACGCTTTTTCTGGTCTCTGCGATTGCCAATATTCCGGCCATCTGGGGTGGCTATTTCCTCACCCGTGGTACCGGTTTGGCGCTCAGTGGTGTGACGGGCACCCTGTGGGATGGACGCGCCAGCCTCGCCAGCCTGCGCACACCTACAAGGGAGTATTCGCTTGGACAGTTGAGCTGGAAATTACAGCCCCTGTCGCTGTTGCTGTTATCGCCCTGTGCCAAGGTGACTACCCGCTTGCCGCAACAAGAGTTTGATGGCGAAATTTGTGCGACCGCGAGCGGTACCTTGCAGCTGCGCAATGCGGACGTCTTGGTGCCAGCGGCACTGGTGCAAACCTACTTGCCCATTCCGATTCAGGGTCAGTTTTCCTCCCATATCGATCAACTGCAATTGCGTGGCAACGTATTGCAAGCACTCAAGGGCAAGCTGACCTGGAATGGCGCCCGGGTGAATACCGGCTCCAATTGGTTGGATATTGGGAGTTACGCGGCTGAGTTGTCTGACAATGGCAACAACGGTATCAAAGCCCAATTTTTCCAACTGGCCGGGCCAATGGATGTGAATTTGGCTGTCGAGCTCACAGCGCCCAGTGGTGGGCGGGTCAGTGGTGAAGTGGCCGCGCCCAAGGCCTTTTTTGAGTCGGCCAATGCAATCGATATGCTCGCCATGTTTGCACAGGAAGACCGGGTTGATGAACAGGGTAAAACCCATTATCGCGTTGATCTGAACCTCTGATACTGGCGGTGGCTATGCGTTTCCTCTGTATTCCACTGCTGCTGCTCTTGGCTTCAAGTGTCCAGGCCAAATGGCACAGCGATGCACAGGATGTCATGGGTACCCGTGTCAGCCTCACATTCTGGCTGGAGGATGACGCCAAAGCTGCAATTGCGTTGGCGGCGGTAATGGCGGAAATGCACCGCATCGACCAGCATTTTAGCCCCTACATAGCATCGAGCGAGTTATCGCGCGCCAATCAACAGGCGGTACTGGCCACAGCGGATAAACCCTTGGTAATTTCGCCAGAGCTGACCCGTCTGATTGATAAATCCCTCTATTACAGTCGTCTGACCGACGGCGCGTTTGATATCACCTTCGCCTCCCTGGCGCGCTATTACGATTACCGCAAAAGGCTTACGCCGAGCGAGGCACAACGTGCGGCACTCTTACCGGCGATTAACTATCGCTTGATTCATCTGGATAAACAGCAGCGCACGCTGTGGTTTGAACATCCGCAGTTGTACATAGACTTGGGTGGCATCGCCAAAGGTTATGCGGTGGATCGCGGAATCGCTATTTTGCGCAGCCATGGGGTTATGCACGCCAGCCTCAGCGCTGGTGGCGACAGCCGGGTACTGGGCGACAAACGTGGCCGCCCCTGGTTGGTTGGCATTAAAAATCCGCGCGCCGATGCTGTTGCGATCAGTCTGCCGCTCGACAATGTGGCGGTGTCCACCTCGGGCGATTACGAGCGCTACTTTATTGCCGACAGCGGCGAGCGCGTCCATCACATTATTAACCCGCGCACCGGTAAATCCACCTCGGGCGTCAACAGCGTGACCATTATCGGCCCGCAGGGGTTTGATACCGATCCGCTCTCCACCAGTGTGTTTGTGATGGGGCCGGAAAAAGGCTTGGCATTGATCAATAAATTGCCCGGTTTTGATGCGGTAATTATCACCAGTCAGGGCAAAGTGCTGTACAGCCAAGGGCTGGAAAATCCCCAATAAAATTGCACCAGCAAGCACTTAGCATTCTGGCAAAAACGCTCTAGGCTTTCAGGTGGCGAGTTGTTGTACAACCTGCGCGCAAATTGTTAGTTGGCGACATAAAACGTAACTCGTGGATTAAAAAAAGAAACACGTGCAACCCAAAAAGAAATTGAGGCGCCAGATCAACTGTGCTCGGTGTCACATTCAAAAAGTGAACGGGCTTCTAGAATGTGGCGCATTTACCGGTGTTGAATCAGTTGGTCTACAAAATGCTAAGGGCTTTCTGATTGCCGGGTGACGCCTCAGCGGCCATCCATCCATTCTTCGGAGATAGACCATGTTTCACCTCTTGCGCCACAGGCTTGCTATGGCTGGGTTATTTTTATTGATGGCAATTTGGGGGCAGTTAGTCGCGGGTAATGCCTGGGCGCAATCAGCAGCGCCAGCAACGGCAGGGCAGGTTGAATCGCTGAAAGAATCGGTGCTGACGCTAAACCGCGATTTACTTATTCTCGAAGAGGAATTGCTCTACCCGGCCAGCACCCAAATTGCGGTGTATGTCTCCATGGATCTGGGCCAGTATTTCGCCTTGGATGCCATCAAACTTGAAATCAACAATCAGTTAGTGGCAAGTGAGCTCTACACCGACAAACAAACCAACGCGCTGTTTCGCGGCGGGGTGCAGCGGTTGTATATCGGTAATTTAAAAAGCGGCGAACACGAAATCAGCGCGTTTTTTACCGGCCGTGGTCCTCAGCAGGATTACAAACGCGGTGCCAAGATCACGATCAATAAAAATCAGGAGCCGGTGGTGTTGGAATTAAAAATTGTCGACTCCACTGCACAGTTGCAACCTGAATTTTCAATCAAACAATGGCAGATGTAATGCGTCTGCTCCGCTGTCGATTACTGGCTCTGTTGGTGTCGCCGTTGCTTGCAACGGCGTTTTCCGTAGCGGCCGAGGAAAAGCCTAAAACTGCCGTAGCCGATTTGCGCTACGGCGTCGCACTTTTTCACTACTACCAACAGGATTACGTCAATGCCATCGCCGAATTAATGGTGGCAGATGCGCGCAACGGCATTCAGGGGCACAGCGATAATCCGGAGTTAATTGCCGGCGGCATCAGTCTCGCCTTCGGTATGCAAAATCACGCTGAATCGGTTTTCAGTCAAATCCTGCAGGACGAACGCCGCCCCCAATCAGTGCGCGATGCCGCTTGGTTTTATCTCGGCAAACTCTATTACACACGCGGCGATTGGGTCGCTGCCGAGCAAAGTTTTAATCGTGTCAGTGCCGATTTCAAACCAGCATTGCGCGCCCAACTGCAAGCTTTGCAAATCAATATTCGCATCCGTGACAAGCGCTACGCTGAACTCACGCCCAAAACCGTTGAGCAGAGTGAACTGCGTGGCTGGAATCCTTACGCACTGTATAACCTGGGTGCAGCGCATGCGCGCGAAGGTAATTTTACCCAGGCACAACTATTTTTTAATGCGCTGGCGGATATTGATATAGCCAAAGACCCGCGCACCCGCGCGACCCAGTGGGCACTGCAAGACAAATCCTCCACCGCGCTTGGTTATTCTTATCTCGCGGAAAAAAAATACGCGGCGGCGATTCGTGAATTTACCAGAGTGCGGCTCGATGGCATTTATGCCAATCAAGCGCTGCTGGGTTATGGCTGGGCCGCCGTGGCGCAAGAAGAATACACCACCGCATTACAGCCCTGGCAATTATTGCGTTCGCGCAGTTTGATTTATCCCGCGGTGCAGGAATCGCTGCTCGCTTTACCTTTTGCCTACGAAAAATTAAATGCGCAGGGCGAAGCCGTCGCTGCTTATGAACTGGCGGAAGAATTATTAGCGCGTGAAATTCAATTAATTCGCGATATGCGCGCAACGCTAACAGAAGGTGAATTGCTCACTTTAATCGATGCCAAGCCCATGGCCGTGGAAGAGGCGCGCAAGGCGTTGCAAAACGATGAAGAAGGTCAGGGACTCACGGCAGTAATTGCTGATGATGGGCAAAACTGGTTGAAGCTCGATGGCACCAGTATTATCAAAACCCGCTCCGCGTACATGAGCGAATTATTTGCACAAACCCGTTTTCAAACGGCGGTTTTGGAGTTGCGCGATTTATTGCGTTTACAGCGCTTGTTGCAAAACTGGCAGCCAAAACTGATTGCTTATCGTGAGCTGTTGTTGGAAAAACAAGCGCTACGCGGTCGCCAGGAGCAACAATTAACCCAATCTGCATTTGCGCTGCAGGCGCAACAGTTACAGCAGCGCCGCGATCAATTTGCCACACGGTTGCAGCAAATTATTGCAGCTGATGATTATCTCGCGTTGGCCGACGCCGATACCCGTGCACTGCAGGAGCGTGTTACCCGTGCCGGACAAACCATCGCGCGCATGCAAGCGGCAGGACAACAAACCGATGAGCTGGCGCAGCGCCAAAAAATGTTTGCCGGAATTCTGTTGTGGCGAGCCGCGCAGCATTATCCCATCGCCCTGGCGGAGCAGCAGCGGGAACTTGCACAAATAGATAGTGCACTGGCGAGCGTGATCAAAACCCAAACCCATATCGATGAGATCACCGCCACCAGTTTGGATATCCAACCGGTATTGGCGCGCCTGCAAACGTTGCAGCAGGAAACAGCAACCCAGTTGCACGCCACCGAACAATTAATCGCGCAGCAAACCCGCGTATTGCGCGAGCAGGTGGATCAGCAATTGGCGAGCCATGAAAAACGTTTGAAAAATTATTTGTCGCAAGCGCATCTTGCAGTCGCGCGTTTGTATGACGCGGAATTGCGGAGACAACCGGAATGAAGCGACTGCTTGGATTAATAATTATCGCTGGCATGCAACTGCAGGGTTGTAGCTACGTTGGTTTGGGCGATGATGGGCGCGGTAAAACCCTGGCTGATTTACCGGAAGCAAAATTGCCCGATAGCAAAGCAAAAGTCGCGGTGTTGGATGTGGCGCGTATTGAGCAAAGTTATCAGCGCGCGCTGTCAGTTGCCGATGACCCCAAACTGCGCCAGCAAATTTTGGTGCGTTTAGCGGATTTGGAAATGGCGCGCAGTGAAAAAACACAACTCGATGCTACCGACATGCGCCGCTTTTACGACAAGCCGGTCGCTATGTACAGCGAGCTACTTAAATTGCAAAGTGAAGGCGCGCAACCGGTTAATGGTATTGCCGCTGATCAATTGCGTTACAAGCTTGCCAAAGCCTTATCGTTGGATGGTCGTAATGACGAGGCGGCACAAGTGCTTGATCAACTGGCTAATAACAATCCCGATTCCGGCTTTATGGCAGAAACCCAATTTCGGCGCGCGGAAAAATCGTTTGCCGATGGCGACTATGCCGCGGCTGAACGCAATTATGCGGCGGTGGTGAATGGTAGTAACCCCGAGCTAAAACAAAATGCACTTTATATGCGCGGTTGGGCGCAATTTAAACGCAGCGATTACGATCTGGCGCTCTTGTCATTTGCGCAGGTATTGGATCAACTATTGGGCAGCGCCGCCAACCCGGAACAGGTGGACGCAGTGCTTGCGGACATTGGTGCTTCCAAAGCGAATTTGGTGAAAGATACTTTACGCGTGATGGGGTTATCGCTGTCGTATCTTGAAGGCGCAAAATCCATCGTTAGTTTGCAAACTGAATTAGGTGGTCGCCGCCCCTATGAATATTTGTTGTATCAACAATTAGGTCAGTTATATCTCGAACAAAAACGTTTCACCGACAGTGCCGAAACCTATCAGCATTTTGTGCAACACAATCCCGATTCCGATTTTGCCCCCAGCTTTAGTATTAAAGTGATTGATGTTTATCAGGAAGGTGATTTCCCCAGTTTAATCCTGCCCGCAAAACAGGATTTTGTAGAACGGTATGGCATCAGCAGTTTTTATTGGACTAGCCGCAAAGGTGTGATAGGCAATAATTCACTTGCCTATTTGCATCAATCATTACAGGAATTGGCGCAGTTTGAACACGCGCAAGCACAAGCCTTAAAACCCAAAAATAATAGCGAAGCCATGCGCGCGTTTGCGCGTGCGGCAAAATGGTATCGCGAGTTTGTGCAAACCTTTGCCAAGGATGCACAAGTAGCAGAGATGACGTTTTTACTCGCCGAATGTTTAAATGAAGCGGGCGATTTGCCGGCGGCAATGGAAGCCTATGAGCAGGTTGCCTACGGTTATATGGATAAGCTGCGTGGCGCCGATGCCGGTTATGCAGCGATTTTATTGCCGCAACAATTAATTCAATCGGCGCGCAGTTTGCCGGATAACCGTCAGGAAGAATGGCAGCGTCGCAAAATTCAAAATGCATTAAATTTTGCCGATGTGTACAAAACTGATCCACGCGCAGTCGTCGTCTTGGCGGAAGCCGCCAATGATTTGTTGCAACAGAATAGTTATGAAGACGCCAAACTGATTGCCGAGCGCGTAATCCAGTGGCAGCCGGCAGCTGAGGGTTCGCTGCTGTTTTCAAGCTGGCTGATTCTCGGCCACAGCCGTTTTGAAACCAAAGAATATGCCGCCGCTGAACAGGCCTACATGCAAGTGTTAAACCTCTTGCCTGCCTACGGTAAAAAACCGGGCGCACCCAGTGTGCAACAAGTGCAAGAGCGCATTGCCGCAAGTATTTATCAGCAAGCTGAAGCCAGCTTGACCTTTGGCGATAAAGATTCTGCCATCGCACAATTAATGCGCATCACCCAGCTCACACCCAATACCGAGATTGCAGCCAAAGCGCAGTACGATGCTGGTGTGTATTTAATTGAGCAGGAAAAGTGGGCGCAGGCTGAAAATGTTTATTTGGGTTTTCGCAAAAAATATCCCAGTCATGCGCTAACCGCTACCTTACCTGCCAAGATGGTGCTGATTTATCAAAACCAAAATAAATGGCAACAAGCAGCGGATGAATTGGTGGTCATGGAGCGCACCAGCACCGATCCGGATGTTAAACGCCAGTCGCTCTATATGGGGGCCGAGCTGTATGAAAAATCCGGCAAGCGCGCGCAGGCGATTGAACAGTACCGTCGTTATGCAACCGAATACCCGCGCCCCTTGGCGAACAATTTAGAAGCGCAATTTAAATTGACCGAGTTGTATCGCGCCTCGGGTGAACGCGATAAACGTAATTATTGGCTGCAGAATATTATTAATAGCCATCAGCGTGCCGGCAGTGCCAAAACCGATCGCTCCACGTATCTAGCGGCCAGTGCACAAGCAGAATTAGCGCAGCCAGCTTACGATGAATTCTCGCGTATCCAACTCACCTTGCCACTTAAAAACAGTTTGCAGCGCAAACGCGCGGCCTTGGAAAAAGCACTCAAAGCGCAGGAACAAGTGCTGGGTTATGGCGTGGCTGAATTCACTACTGAGGCCAGTTTTAAAATCGGTGAAATTTATGCGCAGCTCAGCCGCGATTTAATGGCCTCACAGCGCCCCAAAGAATTGGATGAATTGGCCTTGGAACAATACGAAATTTTGCTAGAAGAGCAGGCTTATCCCTTCGAAGAGAAAGCGATTGAAATTCATCAAGCCAATGCGCAGCGCAGTTGGAAAGGCACTTATGACAATGGTGTTAAACGCAGTTTTGATGCGCTCGCTAAATTGTTGCCCGCACGCTACAACAAAAGTGAAACCCGCGTGGAGGTGAGTAATGATATTCACTAAATACGCAGGCACATGGTTATTGATCGCCGTGGCAAGTTTATTGGTGGCCTGCTCTAACACTGCACCAAAAAAATCCAGCGGTGGAAAAAGTAAATCTGCTGCAGAGGAGTCTATCGCCGCGCCTGGTGCGAGTATTTTGCCGGCGGGCCCCGCTACGCCGAATCCCTATTTACAAAACAAACCCTCGGTGAGTCGCGAACTCAACCAGCAATTTGCCGATGCCACGCGCGCCATGCGCAACAAACAGTGGGCACAGGCAGAGGGCGTGTTGCAAAAAATTATCGCTGCTAATCCCAAGCTTTCGGGCGCACATTTGAACTTGGGGTTGGTGTATCGCGCGCAACAAGAAAACAAACGCGCAGCCCAGGCGTTCAGCGATGCTATCGCAGCCAATCATACAAATCTGGATGCCTACAATCAGTTGGCAATCCTGCAGCGCGAGTCAGGGGATTTTGCGGCAGCAGAGAGCAATTACAAAAAAGCACTGAGCGTTTGGCCTTATCACGCCGAGAGCCATAAAAATATCGCCATACTTTACGATTTGTACCTGGGTAAAAGCGTGGAAGCACTACCGCACTATGAGGCCTATTTAGAATTGATCGGCGGTGAGGATAAACAAGCCAAAAGTTGGATTGCTGATTTGCAGCGTCGCTTGGGTATTACCGCTAAACCGAAAGCTGCGGTGGAGGCTGCTCCGGCAGCGGTTGAGGGTGATAGCAATGAATAAATTATTTCTCGCGTTAGTGATGTGTTGGTCTTTTGCGACAATCGCGCAAGAGGCTGTTCAAGAGCCAATTGATCAGGAGCAAGCAGTTCCAGAACAAACGTCGCCGCAACAGCCAACAGAAAATACGGCGCCGAGAAATTCTGCAACTATCGGTGAGGCGAATATTAATTTGCGCACCACCGTCACCGGCAATCAGGAACAGCCGCGAGTGATGTATATTCTGCCCTGGCAATCACCGCTCAGCCCCGAATTGGAAATGGAAATGTTGGGTAGCGAAGCAGATTCCGTGTTTGGACATTTGGAACGCGATGAATTACAGCGTCATTTGGAAGCAGCGGGCGAGTTTGACGCTGCGCAATAATCAATTCATTTTTTAATTACATTCTCTGGTGAGGTTAATAGACGTTATGGATACTTTGATTCGTTTTTTTCAGGATGGCGGCGCCTTTATGTATCCTATTGCCATTGTATTGGTAGTGGGCATTGCTATTGCATTGGAGCGTTGGTTGGTATTGTCGTCTGCCAAGTCGTCTAACCGCCAGGCGTTTGACCGTATTTTGCCGCTGCTGCAAAAAAAGGATTACAACGGCGTGGTCAATTTAGGCAAGACCAGCAGCGCACCTATTGCGCGCATTATTGCAGCGGGTATTACTCGCATGGCGCAATCACCGCGTCGCGATGATATTGAGTTGGCGATGGAAGAAGGTGTAATGGAAGCCATGCCGCGCCTGGAAAAACGCACTGCTTATTTGGCAACATTGGCAAATATCGCCACCTTGCTGGGCTTGCTTGGTACCATTATCGGTTTGATTCAAGCGTTTACCGCCGTAGCCAGCGCTGACCCCGCTGAAAAAGCTGCGCTGCTGTCATCGTCTATTGCCGTGGCGATGAACACCACCGCCTTTGGTTTGATTGCTGCTATTCCTCTCTTGCTGATTCACTCCATGATTCAAAGTAAAACTACCGAAATTATCGATAGCCTGGAAATGGCGGGTGTGAAGTGCCTGAATATTATCGCTCATTCCAGTGAAGTGAGTGTGCGTACGCGCGCGCCGGAATCGGCCGCTAAACCACAGCAAGCCGCTCAATAAACTTACTGCCCGTTGCAGTTATTGCGCAATCAGCAGTTGTATTTATTGGGGAAAATCTTATGCGTATAAAACGCCGTTTTAAAGAGGATCCAGATCTCGATATCACCTCCTTTATGAATCTGATGATCATATTGGTGCCGGTATTGTTGATGAGCATGGTGCTCGCGCGCACCACCGTACTGGATCTCAAATTGCCGGACATGGCGGATTCAAGCACGCCGCAAACCGAAGAGCCACCGCAGCAATTGGAGTTGATTATTCGCGCCGATAAATTTGAAGTGAATTATCCGGCGGGCATCAAATTAAAGTGGGTGGAAAAAACCGCTGACGGACAATATGACTTCGCATTATTGGCGACGGTGCTACAGGAAACCAAACGCTTGTTGGAAGATAAAGGTATCCAGAAAAAAGATATTTATATCCTCTCCGAAAAAGATACCGACTACCAAACCCTGGTTAGCACTATGGATACCGTACGTTCATTCAAAGCGGTAGTTGCCGCCAGCATGGTCGATGCGGAATTGTTTCCGGAGATTTCATTGGGCGATGCGCCACCCGCAGGTGGTCAAACCTCCGCCGTGAGTGGCAATGCACAGGGAGCGACACCATGAAGCAATCCCTACGTGCTAAACGCATGGCAAAACATCATCGCCGGTTAAAGCAAGGTTCCAAGTTAAACCTGGTTTCACTCATGGATATTTTTACCATTCTGGTATTTTTCCTGTTGGTGAATTCGGGTGATGTGGAAGTTTTGCAAACGGATAAAAGTATCAAGTTACCCGCGTCGGTGTCTGATCAGGTTCCGGAAGAAAATTTGTTGGTATTGATCAGTGCAACCGATGTGGTTGTAGCTGGCAGGGCAGTGGGCTCGGTGGCGGATTTATTGGCCGCTGAAGGCGATCAGTTTGCGCCGCTCACCCAGGAATTAAAATATCACGCCGAAAAAGCCGGGCCATTGACGGAAAAAAATCAACTGACGGGGCGCCCTGTTACGGTGATGGCAGACCAAAAGGTGCCTTATCAATTACTGAAGAAAGTGATGGCGACTTGTGCGGCGGCGGAGTATCGCGATATTTCGCTGGCAGTAACCAAAAAAGAATTACCCGCTAACAATGGGGAGGGTTGAAATGGCCAACCCCCTGTTGAATTTACAGTTGCCCTGGAGCTCCTCGATTGAGGACGATCAGCGATTTACCAAAATACTGGTTGTGAGTTTTGTGGTGTTGCTGGTACTCAGCATTCTGGTGACACTCAGCAAAGTGCCTGAGATTACCCGTGCGGAAAAAGAAAAGCTGCCACCGCAATTGGCGCGGGTCGTGTTGGAAAAGAAAGAGCTGCCGCCCCCGAAACCTATCGAGCCACCCAAGGTAGAGGAAAAAAAGCCCGAGCCTAAAGTGGAAGAAAAAAAGCCTGAGCCGGTCGTTAAACCGCCGGAGCCGGTGAAAAAACCTGTTGCTCCACCTAAAGCGGCACTGGAAAAAGCGCGCGAGCAGGCGGCCAATACTGGTGTAATGCAGTTTAAAGACGATCTGGCTGAAATGCGTGAAATGATGCAGACCTCGGCGGTGGAAACGGCAGCGACTACAGTAACCAATAGTACGGGTGAAGCTGCGCAGTTGGATCGCGCCATGATTACCAGCGGCGCCAAAACCGCCAGTGGTGGCATTAATACCGCAGCATTGAGCCGCGATACCGGCGGTACAGCACTCTCGGGGCGTGAGACTACCAAAGTGAAAAGCGGCTTAGCCGAAGCGGGCAAAAAATCGACCCAGGCTACTGCTGGCAACAGCAATGGTGCAGGCGGTGCAGCGCGCAGCGAAGAAGAAATCCGGAAGATCATGGAACAGCATAAAGGTGCGATCTATTCGATCTACAACCGCGCCCTGCGCCAAAACGCGGCGCTGGAAGGCAAGATGGTGGTGAAGATTGTGATCGACCCCAGCGGTAAAATCGTTGAGGCAACATTGGTATCCAGCGAACTGGGCGATAGCGATCTGGAGGGGAAAATCCTGCAGCGCATTCGCTTGATCAGTTTTCCTGCCTCCAATGTGGCGCGCACTACCATCAATCAAACCTTCGACTTTTTACCGCAGTAAGCGTTTGACGCTCCTTGTAAAACCCCGGCTTGCCGGGGTTTTTTTATGCCTGTCAGTCAGATGGATGGCGAATCGCAATCCCGTGATGATTTTCATGACAAAATACTTGTAACCGATTACATTTTTATCCATAATAAGCCCCGCTAAGGCCATTTTATTCATGGTTATTTGTTGGTAATCGATTACAGTTATGGTGGTTTTATCCATTGTTTTCTGTCGTCGCTGCTGACAGTTGTTAGTGATTAATTGTTAAGCCATAGCCCGCTGTTGTGTTTTTTGCCCCGGTTTTCCGGGGCTTTTTATTTGCGCCCTGTTAAAGGCTCCGCGCAAAATGCCGACTCAATCAGCCATAATCCCCATTCGCCACTTAACTCACAGCAACCGCATCTGGCGGTAAATGGATTCTTTATGTCTCAAGCATTGCGTGCGGCGGCCAGTCGCCTTGAACACTGGATCAAACAAGATGCCCTGCCTCTCTGGTTAGCGCGTGGTATAGAGCCTACAACCGGCGCTAACTACGAGCGCCTGACACCCGCGGGTGTACCTGACTTAGAGTCCAGCACCCGGGTGCGGGTACAGGCTCGCCAAGCCTTCTTTTTTGCAGCGGCCTACCATCGCGGCTGGTGCCCGGAGGGTAAGGATATTGCCAAAAAGTTATTGGCGTTTGTGCATGGAGCAGCGGCACACCCTACCGCAGGCGCGGGATATACCCACTTATTGAACAAAGATTTTGTGGTGGTAGATACCAAACAGGATCTCTATGACCACGCGTTTTTCCTGCTCGCCAATGCCTGGTGTTATCGCGCATTTAACGAGGCGGCTTATCTGCAGGAGGCCGATAAATTAATCGCCCATTTGGATGCCGCTTTTGGTTCTGCAGTGGGTGGTTGGATCGAGGGTGATTACGACTATGCCTGTCGCCGCCAAAATCCGCATATGCATTTATTTGAAGCCTTTCTTGCGCTCTACGATGCTACCGGTGATGCAAAATATTTGGCGCGGGTGGGCGAATTATTTGCGCTATTCCAAACCCACTTTTTTGATGAGCAACACGGTGTCTTGTTTGAATTTTTTGACGATAGCTGGACGCGTTTGCCCAATGCCAAAGGCGATACGGTTGAGCCTGGTCATATGATGGAGTGGGTCTGGCTGCTCGACTGGTATCACCGCCGTACCGGCCGCCCGGTTTCCCGTTATACCAACGCGCTGTATGCGCGCGGTTTGGAAATTGGTATGGATAAATCAGGTCTGTTATTTGATGCGGTGAGTTACACCGGTGAGGTTATCGATCCCAGCAAACGCTGCTGGGGAATCACTGAATTAATTAAAGCGAGTCTGGTGCAGATCCGTGAGGGAAATTCGGATGCTGAAGCGATTGCGACTAAAGGTGTGGATGACTTATTTAACTATTATCTTTGCGCATCAACACCGGGTTCCTATGTTGATCAACGCGGTGCGAATGATGAAGTGGTCGTAGATGTCGCGCCCGCCAGTACGCTATACCATTTAATTGTGGCGGCAATGGAATTGCTTGATCATTTTGAGTTGGTGGCAAAAAAATAAGATTTTCCCGGAAACAAAAAAAGCACGCAGTAATTTTTTACTACGTGCTTTTTTATTGGTAAAAAAATGGTTTTCTATTGGTTGCGTAAAATTGTTTTTTCTAATGAAAAGAAACTTGCGCGCCAAAAAAATCTAAATTAGGTTTTGTGCTTGCGGTTTCATTTGTCGTCTAGTATACATGTTGTTCTGGGGTGTTAATAACAACAGGTGCTACGGATGGGTAATTTTAAATTTGTCAGCATAATCGCTATAACTGCCACCTTGACGTTTTATATAACGTTTACTGTGACAAAAAATCATTACATCACGCCCAACCTTTCGGCCAATACTTGCGCGGATGATGTTATCCCGCTTGCCGTATTTCCTCCTGCATCTACGCCGCTCCCTCCTGATCAATCAGCGGTTGTTGAAAATAAAATAGCATCGACCAATGAAATTTCTCCAGCTGTGCAGGTAATACACCAAACAGCAGATATAGAGGCGCTGGTAAAAGCCCGAGATGCACAACAGCAACAGATTAATATTCTCAGGCAGTTCGCAAGTGAAAAAAATAGCAAATCCTTAATTGAAGAATCCAATCTTCGCTACGAGGCCGAGCTTGTCGACTACCAATGGGCTGCTATAGAAGAAAATAAATTACTGTCAATCTTTGCTGATACCGCTGCGCTCGACTCTTATATTCCCACGCACATGAGTTGCCGGTCAGTGACGTGCAAAATAACTATCCCTTCTCAGGATGATGCCAGTGCCGACAAAGCTTATCGTGCTCTGTGGCAGGTGTTAGCTAGTAACAATCCAGATTCAAATTATTCCATCACTTATTTTCCCAATCCGGAAAAAGGTGAGTTTGTTGTGTATATCTCGTCGCAGGGCAATTCCATTTTTCAATAAAAATGGTGCGGTAAAAAGTTCCGGTAGGAAGGGAGTAGGATCGCGATAAATAACGGCCAAATTTATCACTCACCCGAGAGCGAAGCATGAGGCAAGGCCGATAATAGTTAACACAAGGAGTTAATATGAAGTTTAAATTTATGGCGGCTATTGTAGTGGCATTAGGTCTTTCTGCTGTTGCGCATGCAGATCAAAAAGTAGCAGAGTATGGTGACCCTGTCCTCGGTAATTCTTATGGAGGTTGTACCTTTACGCAGGTATATAGCACTGGTGGAGGATATTATCTTTATCAAGAGTACAGCATTGCATGTACATCGGGCACTTATGTTGTTGGTGTTTATACCAATTACAGCAATGGGTGGAATAACCGCACTTGTACCTTTTACCCCGGCAGTTCCGCATATTATGCTAACGGATCTTGCTCCAACTGGAATGTATACTTAAAACCCTGATAGTTTTTCGTATCAATAAATAAGGCCAAGGAAGTTAATGCTCCCTTGGCCTTATTTATTTGATGATTTGCGTTGCTATAAATTTTTATTACACATGACAATATTTAAATACTGTATGTTTTTGGTGATAAATAAAAATATAGCCTTACTTTTTAGTTAACAATGGCCCGGTACTTTTGCGAATAATAAATTCCGTCGGCAATACACATTCGCGTTGGCTGAGTGGTTCGCCTTCAATCACTTTCAGTAACATATCCATCGCCATTTTGCCCATCTCTTCCGCCGGTTGCGAAATGGTGGTGAGGCTTGGGTCGGAATATTTGGCGTAGGCGATATCGTCAAAACCGGTAACCGACATATCTTCCGGAATGCGAATGCCTTGGTTTTTTAAGGTCTGCATAGCGCCGATTGCCATTTCATCGTTCATGGAAAAAATCGCGGTAGGGCGCACTTTCATATTACAGAACTGGAAGGCGGCGTTCAGGCCGGACCACATGGTGAAGTCACCTTCGGCAATCAGGTCTCTCTCAAAAGGAATACCTGCTTCGGCCAATGCCTCTTTATAGCCTTCCAGGCGATCAATGGCGTGGGGGTTGTCTTTCAAGCCGGAGATAACGCCGATGCGTTTGTGTCCGAGCGAAATCAAATAGTTCACCATGGTTTTGGCAGCGGCGCGGTTATCGATACGAATGGCTGGGCCAGTGGTGTATTCGCAGCCACAGGCATTCACGCAGGGAATATCGGGCGGAATGTTGTTCTGGCTTTTTTCCGAGCTGGGGCGCAGCTGCACTATGCCATCGGCCAGGCGGGTTTCTACGCGGCGGATGTACTCCATTTCGCGCTCGGGGGTGCCGCGGGTATCACCCAACAGCACGGCATAACCTTTTTGCTGGGCGCGGTCTTCCAGGGCGCGAATAAAAAGCGAGTAGAAGGGGTTGGCTATATCGGGCACCAGCACGACTACCGCGTAGGCGCGCGCTGAGCGGAAGTTGCGCGCCAGCATGTTGGGGCGGTAGCCCACTTGGGCGATAGCCTTGTGAACCTTTTCCAGGCTCTCATCAGAAACTTTTTCGGGGTTGCTCAGGGCACGTGAAACGGTTGCAACGGATACGCCAGCCAAGCGTGCAACATCGCGAATATTGGACATAAAAAACGACCTTAGGGTGCCGGTGATAGGCGGGTGGGTATGGATTTGTCCGAAAAACTGCTTATTTGACTGAAAATTTACTACAGCTCACCACAAGAGACTAGAAAAATAAAATGTAAACGGTTACATTAGCTTGCTGTTAAGGTGCTTATGGTCAGTTGCGCTATATCTTTTTCAAAGGTTTGCTCCCTGCTGTTACCTAGGCGGTTTTTCCTGAGCCTGCCCGCTAGGGGTTGTATGGCGATGCACGGAAGTAACAATCAGATAAGAAAAACGACCCGTGTCGATCCACATAATAAATTTGGAATCTGTTAATGAATCTTCCTCTGTTGGATATAGCGATTATTCTCGCTTACGTTATTGCCACTCTGGTGGTTGGTTTTTGGATTTCCAGTCGCGCCTCCAAAGATATAAAAAGTTACTTCCTTGGCGGCAATAAACTGTCCTGGTGGCAACTGGGCTTATCGAATGCGTCGGGCATGTTCGATATTTCCGGCACTATGTGGCTGGTGTATTTGCTGTTTGTGTATGGTCTCACCAGTGTATTTATTCCCTGGTTGTGGCCGGTGTTTAACCAGATCTTTTTGATGGTTTTCCTCTCCGCCTGGTTGCGTCGCTCAGGCGTAATGACCGGTGCGGAATGGATTACCTTTCGCTTTGGCGAAGGTAAGGGCGCACGCCTCTCACATTTAATTGTGGTGCTGTTTGCGCTGGTGAATGTGATTGGTTTTATTGCTTACGGATTTATCGGTATTGGTAAATTTGCAGCGGTATTTATGCCTTGGCAATTGGCTGCAGACCCACATATGAACGATGTTTGTTATGGGCTGATTATCACCGCCATCACCACACTTTACGTGGTGAAAGGCGGTATGTTCAGTGTGGTGTTTACCGAGGTGCTGCAATTTTTCATTATGACTGTTGCCTGCATCGCGGTGGGGGTAATTGCCATGCAGCGCATTTCACCGGAAATGTTAAATGCCGCGATTCCCGAAGGCTGGACCAGTATTTTATTCAGCTGGGAATTGCATTTGGATTGGTCAGAAAAACTCGCCGCCGCACAACAAAAAATTGATGCCGATGGTTATGAATTATTTGCCATCTTTTTTATGCTGATGTTGTTTAAAGGCATGTTGCAAAGCATGGCCGGCCCACAACCCACTTACGACATGCAGCGTGTGCTCTCCGCTAAAACCCCGAAAGAAGCCGCCAAAATGAGTGGTGTTGTTACCGTCGTATTGATGTTTCCGCGCTACATGCTTATCACCGGGTTAACGGTGCTTGCGCTGGGTTTATTTATGGGTGATTTAAATGCGATGGGTGAGAATGTCGATTTTGAACAAATTCTTCCCATGGTATTGGCCGGTGAAATTTTGCCGAGCGGTTTGTTGGGGTTGTTAATCGCTGGTTTGCTCGCGGCCTTTATGTCCACCTTTGCCGCAACAGTCAATGCTGCACCGGCTTATGTGGTTAACGATTTATACAAACGCTACATCAATGCCGATGCCGAACCAAAAACCTACGTAAAAATGAGTTACCTCATTTCCGTCTTGTTTGTCATTCTCGGTGTGGCGATTGGCTTTTTTATTCCCACCCTCAATCAGGTTATTCAATGGTTGGTGAGTGCACTTTACGGTGGTTACACCGCCTCCAACGTATTGAAGTGGTACTGGTGGCGGTTTAATGGCTATGGTTATTTCTGGGGCATGGTGACCGGTTTTGCGATCGCCTTCCCGCTGATTTTTACCGATATAGCACCCATCAATGCTTTCCCCTTTATGTTCCTCGCCTGTATTGCTGCCTGCGTTATTGGTTCGCTGTTGACTAAACCGGACGATATGGAAGTGCTGAAAAAGTTTTACACCAAAGTGCGTCCTTGGGGTTTTTGGGCACCGGTATTGGCGGAAGTGCAAAAAGATTATCCGCAGGTGGGCGCCAACAAAAACTTTGCCCGTGATGCAGTCAATGTACTGGTGGGGATTGTGTGGCAAACCTCGCTGGTCGCCGCGCCGATTTTTATGGTTATCAAACATTGGCCAGAGTTTATCGCGGCAATGGTTGTGGCAGCGATCACCAGCATTTTCCTCTGGTTTAACTGGTACCAAAAACTGGAAGATTATCCGGCGGATATTCCTGCCTCTGCACTGCAGGGTACTAACGACGAGCATTTATTAAGCAAGCCCTGATAGCGATTTTGTGCTGCGGTTTTTCTGCAGCACAAAAAATTTTAACTACGGGTGTAAACGATTACGTTATAAGTTCGATGTGTGATGAAACACTCATCAGAATGAAACACTGGAAAAACTCATTGGAGTATTTGAAACATGAGTAGTTTTAAAGAAAAAGCAAAAGCCTTACTGCAACAACATGAAACGCTAATCACGAAAAAAAATGCTGTAAAACGCGATGGCAACGGTATTTACGATTGTTACGAAAACCCGATTCTCACCGCCGAACATGCTCCGGTTTTTTGGCGTTACGATTTAAATGAAAAAACCAATCCGCATTTAATGGAGCGCCAGGGCATTAATGCCGCGTTTAATTCCGGTGCAATGTATTGGAACGGTAAATACATTTTAGCGGTGCGTGTAGAAGGTGTGGATCGCAAATCCTTTTTTGCGATTGCGGAAAGCCCAAATGGTATCGACAACTTCCGCTTTTGGGATTACCCCATCACCATGCCGGAAACAGATCGCCCCGATACCAACGTGTACGACATGCGTTTAACCAATCACGAGGATGGTTACATCTACGGTTTATTTTGCACCGAGCGCAAAGATTTAAATCACCCGAACGATACCTCTGCGGCGGAAGCGCAATGTGGTATTGCACGCACCAAAGATTTAATTACCTGGGAGCGCCTGCCCGATTTGGTGACCTACTCCGGTCAGCAGCGCAATGTGGTATTGCACCCGGAATTTATCGACGGCAAGTACGGTTTGTTTACCCGCCCACAAGACGGTTTTATCAGCGTGGGCGCCGGTGGTGGTATTGGTTGGGGTCTGGTGGACGACATGACTCGCGCCGAAGTGAAATCCGAAGTGATTGTGGATGGCAAGGTTTATCACACCATTAAAGAAGTTAAAAATGGCCAAGGCCCTGCGCCGATTAAAACTGCCGAAGGCTGGTTGAACCTCGCCCACGGTGTGCGTAATACCGCCGCCGGTTTACGTTATGTGCTCTACATGTTCATGACCGAATTGGAGCGCCCCTGGGTAGTAACCCATCGCCCTGCCGGACATTTTATTGCACCGCACGGTGCTGAACGGGTGGGTGATGTATCCAATGTCGCTTTCTCGAACGGGTGGATTGCGAACGAAAAAAATGAAGTGTTTATTTATTACGCCTCATCGGATACACGCATGCACGTGGCAACGTCTACCGTGGAAAAACTGATCGACTATTGCAAAAACACCCCGGAAGATGGCCTGCGTTCTGCGGCATCGGTTGCGGTGCGCAATGAATTAATCAGTGCGAATTTGCAAGTAATGAAGGATTTGGTTTAAACCATGAACGCCGCCATGCTTCCTTCATCTGTCATTGTGTTGCAACAAGAATTTCGCGCAGAACTTAGCGCTATTGCTGATTGGTGGGCCAGCCATACTATCGATCAGCAACAGGGTGGTTTTTACGGTGAAGTGGGGGCAGACAATCTGCCTGTTCCCTCTGCCAGTAAAGGCATTATTCTGAATGCGCGTATTCTTTGGTTTTTTAGTGAAACCGCGCAGCAAATCAATAACCCGGTTTATCGCGATTGTGCTGAGCGCGCATACCATTATTTGTGTGCGAATTTTTTTGATGATGTGCACGGCGGTGTGTATTGGGAGCTGGATGCGGCGGGCGCGCCGATCAATACCAAAAAACAAGTTTACGCCCAGGCATTTACTATTTACGCGCTCTGCGCTTACTACCAGCTCACGGGCGATGCGCAGGCACTCGCGCGCGCGCTGGAATGTTTTCAGTTAGTTGAGCAGCACGCTATTGATCACACCCATCACGGCTACCTTGAAGCGTTTACCCGCGACTGGGGCGTGATTGAGGACTTACGCCTCAGTGACAAAGATTTGAATTATCCCAAATCGCAAAATACCCATCTGCATATTCTTGAAGCTTATACCACCTTGTATCAGGCGCAGCCGAGTGCAGAAATTCGCGCGGCACTGCAATACAACATCGAAATGTTTGATCGCTACATGATCGACAGAAACACGCACCATCTGCGCATGTTTATGGATCTGCAGTGGAAGGATTTTTCACCCGGTTATACCTATGGGCACGATATTGAAGCCAGCTGGTTAATTGCCAAAGCATTGGAGTCGCTGGGTGACGAAGCCTATACGCGCGCGCTTACACCGACATTAATTCGTATCGCCGAAGTGACGCTGCAAGAAGGCATTGGCGAGTTGGGGCAGGTGGTGGACTCTTACGATTTTGCCAGTGCCACCGTGAATAACGACACCGTGTGGTGGGTACAAGCAGAAGCGTTAGTGGGTTTTCTTTATGCTTACAGTGTCAGTGGCGAACAAAAATATTTTGCGGCGGCGGAAGCGGTGTGGGCCTTTATTAAAAAATATCAAATTGATAATGAAGCGGGTGAGTGGTTGTGGTTGTCGCGGCTGCACGCGCCCAGCGCCACACCCTATTACAAAGTGGGTTTTTGGAAATGCCCCTACCATAATGGCCGCGCCATGATGGAAGCGATCCGTTATTTACAGGGCGATGCTTCTGTACACACAACTTAATCTGGAAAAATAATGAAGAATATTATTGCTGTTATTGTCGGATTTGTATCCATATTGTTGTTAGCTGCCTGCGATGAAAAAACACCCGTTGCAGAAAGTAACTCAGCAGTTGCACCTACGGCCAATGTTGCAACATCGCCTGCCCACGAACATTTTGTGCGCGTCAACGGTGGGCACTTTGAGCTGCAGGGTAAACCCTATGTGATTACCGGCGTAAATATGTGGTACGCGGCTTATCTTGGTGCGCCCAACGAAGTCGGCGATCGCGATCGCTTGGCGAAAGAGCTAGATAATTTGAAAGCCATCGGCGTAAATAATTTGCGTGTATTAGCTGTATCCGAAAAAAGTGAAATTAATTCAGCGGTAAAGCCGGCCGTGACCAATGGTTTTGGCAACTACGATGAAACCTTGCTGCAAGGTTTGGATTATTTATTAGTTGAACTCGCTAAACGCGATATGACCGTGGTGCTGTATTTTAATAATTTCTGGCAATGGTCGGGCGGTATGACTCAATACATGGCCTGGATTGAAGGCGAGCCAGTGCAAGACCCGAACGTGACTAACGAATGGGAAGCCTTTATGGCCAAGTCGGCGAGTTTCTACCGCAGCGAAAAAGCGCAGCAGGAATATCGTAAAACGCTGGAAAAAATTATTACCCGCGTGAACAGCATTAACGGCAAAGCCTATGTCGATGACGCGACGATTATGTCCTGGCAATTGGCTAACGAGCCGCGCCCCGGTAATTCACAAACGACGGCGGAAGAAAAACAAATTTATATCGATTGGGTTCACGCTGCTGCGGCTTATATTAAAACTTTGGATGCACATCATTTAGTGAGCAGTGGTAGTGAAGGTGAAATGGGTTCGGTAAATGACATGCAAGTGTTTATTGATGCACATGCCACGCCGGATATCGATTACCTCACCTACCACATGTGGATTCGCAACTGGAGCTGGTTTGATAAAACCAAACCGGCAGAAACCTGGCCATCGGCGTGGGAAAAAGCACAGAACTATATGCGTGCACACATTGATGTTGCCAAACAATTAAACAAACCCTTGGTGTTGGAAGAGTTTGGTTTGGATCGCGATATGGGTTCCTACGCGATGGATTCCACCACCGAATATCGCGATAACTATTTTCGCGGTGTATTTGAATTGATGCTGGCGAGCCTTGGACAAGGTGAACCGAGTGCGGGTTACAACATTTGGGCCTGGAATGGTTATGGCCGCACCACACGCGCGAACTACTGGTGGCAAGAGGGCGACGATTTTATGGGTGACCCGCCACAAGAAGAGCAGGGCATGTACGGTGTGTTTGATACCGATGCATCTACCATTGCCATTATGAAAGAGTTTAATGCGCGTTTTCAGCCGAAATAATTTGCACGCTGCGTCAGTAAAAAACTGCAATGAAAATTGCAGTTTTTTTTAACGCCGTATTAAATTATCAGATTATTAATATAATGATGTATTCGACGATATCCTCACGACAAAAAAGGTCAACACCATGATAAAAAAACTATTGATAAACGCTGGTCTGTTCGGATTTGCATTGGCTGCCAGCATGAGCGTCAGTGCGCAAAAATTTGAGCATCTCGCCAAAACCCCGCAGCTTGGTTGGAATAGCTGGAATACTTTTGCTTGCGATGTAAATGAAAAAATGATTCGCGAAATGGCTGACGCTATGGTGGCATCGGGCATGAAAGACGCGGGTTATGAATATATTAATATCGACGACTGCTGGCACGGCGAGCGCGACAAACAAGGTTTTATCCAGGTCGATAAAAAGAGTTTTCCGTCGGGCATGAAAGCGCTGGCAGATTATGTTCACAGCAAAGGATTAAAACTCGGCATTTATTCTGACGCGGGCAATACCACCTGCGCCGGTCGCCCAGGCAGTCGCGGCCACGAATATCAGGATGCAGTGACCTATGCGAGTTGGGGCATTGATTACGTGAAATACGATTGGTGCGATACCAAAGACATCAACCCCAAAGCTGCTTACGCCACCATGCGCGATGCCATTCATAAAGCGGGCCGCCCTATGTTATTCAGTATTTGCGAATGGGGCGATAACAAACCTTGGGAGTGGGCAACTGACGTTGGTCATTCATGGCGCACCACGGGTGACATTTACCCCTGCTGGAATTGCGAGCACAACCACGGTTCCTGGTCGTCGTGGGGCGTATTACCCATTCTGGATAAACAAGCCGGTTTGCGTAAATACGCGGGCCCCGGCCATTGGAATGACATGGACATGATGGAAGTCGGCAACGGCATGAATGAAGACGAAGACCGCGCACATTTTTCCCTGTGGGCGATGATGGCCTCACCGCTGATCGCCGGTAATGATTTACGCAAGATGAGCGAGGCCACCAAAAAAATTCTCACCAACAAGGACATGCTCGCCATTAATCAGGACAAACTGGGCATTCAGGCGATGAAATGGATTGATGAAGGCGATATCGAAATTTATGTCAAACCCTTGGAGAAAGGCGACTACGCCGTACTCTTTTTGAATCGCGCGGATACCACAGTGAACTACAGTCTGGATTGGGGCTTCCACTACATGAAAGACGATATCAGCAAACATGAGATTTTCTTTGATAAGAAAAAATTCAACTGGCGCGATATCTGGAATGGCGGCAAGGGCTCCACTGCAGAAAAATTAAACCTGACTATGGCTGCCCATAGCGTGGTGGTGTTGCGTTTAACACCGCAGTAAGTTTTTGTGCTGTATGTCATTTAGCAAAGCCGGCACTTGCCGGCTTTGTTGCATTTTGCCTGGCTCAAATTCGGGTATATAGTGCTGCCTTGCCATATCTGCAGGGAGAAATCAGGTGCAGCTGTTTGCGTACAATCAAGTGGGACGCCCGGATGAATTATTAATCTGGGTCGGCATGTTGGCGGTTTACCCTCCGCCGTCAGTGATTTTTGAAATTGCCGGTCAGCCGGTGGCCGCACAATTATTGCCGCCGGGTTTTGAACCGCTGGGTGATGAAGTCTGCGATGCGCGCGGCAAAGCGATTAACTATCGCGGGATTTTTAAATTGGCGTGGCCGGATACCGCTGAGCGTTTCACGGTCACGGTTAGCGCTAATGGCTGTGTGACCACACTCAGTAGCCGCCGACCACCACAACAATTGCCGCTAAAAAATGCGGCCAGTTTTAACCTGCTGCTCTCCTCCTGTTATTACCAACCCAATGATAAAAGTCGCGCATTGGCGGATGTGATAAAACACATTAAGCCCGCGCCGGATTTCACGGTGCTTGCGGGTGATCAGGTGTATCTGGATCTGCCCTCGCAACAAGATTTACCCTGCAACAAAACGGCGTTGGCAAAAACGCTGGGGAAAAAATATCAACTCAATTGGTTTTCCAACAGCGCGCAACAGCCGGGGTTGGCCAATATTTTGCGCCAAGGCCCAGTGCTTTGTGTGCCGGACGATCACGAATTCTGGAATAACTTTCCGCTCTTCCAAGCCCAGTTGGACAATACCCACTGCGAACAGGATCGTGCCAATTGGGCTGAGTTAGCCAATCGTTTATATGAGCGCTACCAGCGTTCCCCGGCGCAAGCAGCGGGTTTTTTCCGGCAGGATATTGCGCCGCTAAGCATGTTGTTTTTGGATGGGCGCACCCAGCGCGATGGCGACGGCGTGCAGATGTTTAATGCCGCAACTCATGCGGCGATTGGGCAGTGGAAAAGCGATTTGCTCCAGCGCAAACAACAAGGGCACGCCGCTGTGGGTTTGCTCAGTTCGGGGCAGGCCCTATTAATTGAAACCCCCGGCCCCTGGGCGTGCAAAATTGCCGATATGGAAATGCCCAACTACGCCGATTTTGCGCTGATCACCACGGCGCTCGCCGAATTATTTGCCGCCGAAATTCCGGTGATTTATATCACCGGGGATGTGCACTGGGGGCGCATAGTCGAGGGTAAAAATGTGCGCGGCAATACCCTCTTTTATGAAGTGATCGCCTCGCCGTCGCGTTTGATCGATACCAACTGTGTGGATGAATACAAACTCGTTAGAAATAATTGGCGCAGCTTGTTTGGTAAGGGCGAGGACTTCCCCTGCCATCCGATTGCGGCCGAGGTGAATGAACTGAAGTTCTCCAATTTGCGGCTCAGTGTTAAACATCGTCAGCGCGGTGATCATGTGGCACTGCTGCGCTTTCATGCGACGCCCGCCGGTATTGAATTCAGCGTAGATTATGTGTGTACCGATGCGGATGAAAAATTGCGTCGCGCTTACAGCAAAAGCTGCGGCCCGTTTAAATTAAATAGTTTTTAACAATGTGATTTTTTTGAGGAAAGGAACATGATCAAACAAACCCTCGCAACCCAAAGCCAAGTGCACACCGACGTATACCCGCTAGCGCGCACCAATCGCGAAAGCAATTTGCAATGGCTGCCACGCGCCTATGAGAGTTTTGCGCTGGCGGATGCAAGCCAATGGAGTTTTGTGGTGTTGGCCGGAGGTAAGGATGTAGCCTCCTTTCGCTTGCGTGTCGCGCAATCCCATTTGCGCGGTGACATGCTGCCTTCCTACTGGTCGGACTGCGCGCTGTTAAAAGTCGAGCAGGGTGATTTTACCCAAGCGCGCTTTTTTAATTTGCCGCTATTCCAACCCGCTAACGCCAGCTATGCACCCGCCCGCAATGGATTAATCGAGTTGCCCTTAAAGTATTTGCCCAGCCAAAAAGATTTTCCCAATCTGGCACTGCTCGCCATTCCTGTGCCGCAGGAAAAAATTCTTGCATCGCTAGCGGATTATCAAAAAGCACGGGTGAGTTACGACGCAGTAGAAAATATTCTGCCCTGGCTGGCATTTGTATGGGGCGCTGGCAATGCCGCCAATCCACTTATGCAGCAAATTGGTTTCCCCTCGGCGATGATGCTCAACCAACTCTATAACGCCAACGGCTTCGATCTCGCCCCCGGCGTAAACGCCAACCTCTCCGCCCCCGAAACGTTTTGGAGTGGCGTTAAACACTGGCAAGCTTACTACAGCAATACGCAAGAAAACGGCTTGCTGCCAAAAGCGCGCTTTGTGATTAGTCATTTTTACGATATTGATGAGAGCTAATTGCGCCTTGCTGTAAAATTTTCTCACTAAAATCTGCGCAACAAAAAAGCGGAGCTGAAATTCAGACTCCGCTTTTTTGTTGTATAAATTTTATGGTGCAGTTTTTATGACTTTGATTGTTATCGAGTGTAAGACGCTTTTATTTATTCCCGCTCCGCCACTAACACCAATTCAATGCGATTATTTTTTTGCGCGATAGCATTCCATTCGCCGGCAAAAAAAGTGGGCAGGCGTTCAGGGTAGGGCTCGGTGCCTTCCAGCGCGTGAATATCCAGAGTGAGGGTGCTGTTAATGCTACCGGTTAAATTGCGCAAAATCATTTCGGTTTCGCGTACATAGTCGGCCATCAAACGATCCATGCCGTAGAGTTCACTGGAGAGCAGGCAATTGCTCAGGCTGGTTTCATCGGCAGCGAGTTGATCCATACCGTTTTTGTCCTTGCCGATACAAAAATCCCCCACATAAATAGTAATCACCGCCATGCCTTTAAAGCCGCGGCTGGCGAGACGATGCAGTAATTCGTGCAGGCGCAAGACAGTGCTGGTGTCGATGGTGTATTGGCGAAAGGCGAGTGCACCTTGCTGATTAAATGTCCAGGCCAGATCGTCCAAATAATTAATCGAATCGTTTGCTGTTGTTCCGTTTGCCGCCAGTGTGGGAGTGTGATTAACAGCCGCCATTTGTGCTGTGATGTTTGTTGGTTGAGCTTGTGTTTGTTGACCGGATGTTTGTTGAAAGGGTGCTTGCTGCATAAGTTCTTGTAGCTGCTCGGTTAATAAATCCTGCTGCTGAGTGTTTTGTTCAAGTTGCGTTTTGATTTGTAGCAGGAAATACACGCTGGCAATTATCCCCGCGACTAACAGTAAACCTATGCCCCAGCGACTATTACTGGCCGGTGCCGTTGGTTCTGTTGTGTCGGGCGCGGCGGGCGGAATTTGTTGCTGGGTAATATTGCTAAATTCTTGACGCAAGGTTTGCCGCAGCCCCTGCAATTCGCGCGACACGCGCGAGGTAATAAAGCGGCGGTTATCTTCCAGGCTGTGTTCCATATGGCTGAGGCGCAGTTCGATATTGCGCGCCTGTTCCATCGCCGCCTGATTGGGCGCACGGCGCTCCAGTTCCGAACCGCTGACCACGCTCACTTTATTGGCCGCTGCAATTAATTCCGGGCTTTCCACGTCGGTGTTGCTGTGAGTTTGGCTTTTGGGCAGGGGATAAATATGAATGGTCTCCATCACCCGCGATAAATCCGTGGCGTTAATACGATCTTTGCTGACCACATCCAAGGCGCCCAGTGCACGCGCTTGGCCGGTGTACACATCGCCACTTTTTGAGGTGTACATAATCACCGGGATCATCGCGGTTTCGGGGTGGGATTTAATAATTTGCAGCGCGCGAAAACCATCCATACCCGGCATCAGGTGATCCATAAAAATCACGTCGGGTGAGTGGTGCGCCAGGTAGCGCAGTGCGGCTTCACCCGAGTCGACAATATCGATATCGAGCGGGTAGGCACGGAGCATTTTTTTCAAGCGGTATTGGGCGGTGGTGGAGTCATCCACAATCAGTGCACGTTTACTGGCCATGACAAACATCCCTCTGCGGTGTCGCTAGTATTCTTGGTGGCTATCGTTATTGGTTTTTGGGTGTTATGACGGGTGATCGAGACAGGGCGAGAGCCTAACAGAAAAAGGCCGCTGTGCGCGGCCAATTCAATCACAGCCTGAGTGCCCATGAGGTGAGATAGGGTGTGATGGGATGTAAACGAGGCGCGAGATGTTAGCGCGGGAAGATAAATGCCAGCAGCGCCGCCAACCAGCCGCAAATGGCCAATACTTTCCACACCCGCTCCGGGTGAGTTTCCAGTAGCGGCTGCGAGCGCGGTACCAGCCAATCGGGGTTGGGGCGTTTTAAATCCTGCAGCCATTCCGACAGCGCTTGGTAGCGGTGATTGGGGTTGATACTGAGGGCTTTTTCCAGCGCGCGATCCAGCCAGTAGGGCACCAGCGGATTAAATTTCATCGCCGAAATATATTTCAGTTTCTGGAAACTTTTTAAGTCCATGGCTTTGCTGTAGGTGCTGCCGTAGGGCTGTTTGCCGGTGAGCATTTCGTAGAGCAACACCGCGAGCGAGAACTGATCCGAGGCTTCGCTGGTGCTGCCGCCGTAGCGATATTCCGGCGCGGAATAATCCAGGGTGCCCAGCACCTGGTCGCGTTCAATGGGTGCCCCTGCTTCTTGTACGCCAGCGACCCAGCAGGAACCGAAATCCACAATCACCGGGCCTTTGCCGCTAATCACTATGTTGTCCGGTTTTAGATCCTGATGCAGTGTCTCTTTGCGATGAAAGGCGCGAATGCCGCGAATTAAACTTTCGGTCAGTTCTACCGCGTCGAGGATCGATAAAACGCCGCGCTCTTTTAATAATTGGGTGAGTGTCGGGCCGGGGATATATTCGGTGAGATAGTACAAACAGGAGCGCGCTTCCGACGCGGGAATGACCCGCACGACACCGGTGCTTTGAATGCGTGCACCAATCCAGGATTCCATCACAAAACGTTCGATATAAGCTTTATCGTCCTGATAGAGTTCGGACGGCGTTTTCATCACCAGTAAATTCTTTTTTTCATCCTCCACCAAATACACCTGGCTTCTTGTTGATTCGTGCAGGATTTTTTTAATCGTCAAACCATCAATACTTTGACCGGGTGAAAACACCGGCGGAAAGGGCAGGCGCGACAATACTTGCACCGCGTCGTTTTGCCCGGCGGTGCCGAGGTTGTCGATGCGCAGCGCTTGAATACTCAGGTTGTCTTCACTCTGGTGTTGCAGCGCAAGTGGCAGTGCCTGATTTACCAAACTGTCCAAATTGTGTTGTTCGGCCAAAATCAGCGCTTTTAACTCGGCGGGCGGAATATGTTCGTGAATACCGTCGCTGGATAAAATAAAAATATCGCCGCGCTGCAATTCCAGGCTGTGCATATCCACTTCTAAATAAGGGTCGGCGCCCATGGCGCGGCTTAAATGGGTGGTATGTTTGTCGATGCGCTGGGTGTGGTCGCGGGTGAGTAATTCCAGATTGTTCTCGCGCAGGCGATAAACGCGGGTATCACCCACATGAAAAATAAAACCGCTATCACCTTTTAAAATCAGCGCGGAAAAAGTGGTGAGATAACCTTCACCGTAAATCGAATTTTGGCTGCGGCCCCACAGGCTGGAATTTAAACTTTGAATCACGCGCATGGCGGATTGCTGGGTACGCCAGGTGTCGGGTGTGGCGTAGTAGTCGCTGAGAAAACCGGCAATCGCTGTTTGACTCGCTTCACGCGCGGCCATGCTGCTGCTCACACCATCGGCAATCGCAATCGCAATGCCTTTGGTGGTGAGTAAATTGCCCTCGGGAATGCGTGCGCCGACCGTATCCTGATTTTCCGGTTTACGCCCCGCCTCACTTTTTTGCGCGAAGGAAATTTGCAGCACTGATTGCAGGTGATCCATAAATTTTCAGTTCTATAAAAAGAAAAAATTCTCGCAAGAGAATTTTAGCGTAGGAAAATAGGTGCTACGAATCCGTTTGCCATTGGGGTGTTTGTTTCGAAAACGCATGAATACATCCCTGTAGCTCCGTCAAGTCGTCCCTGACTTGACGGTTTCGAAACAAACACCCCAATGCCAAACTCGCATCTGATCGCGATTGAATTAACTCACTTCAATTTTATGCAGTGAACCATCTTCATTCACTTCAACCACATGGCCTTTTGGCTCTTTCAGGAATTGCACAAATACCAGACCTATAGCAGCAGTACCGGCAAGCATCCAGAAGAATGTTTGAATATCGATAAAGGTATTCATGGTCAAAAAGAACAGCGCGCCCACGTTGCCATAAGCACCGGCAAGGCCAGCGATTTGGCCGGTCATGCGGCGTTTGATTAAGGGTACAACTGCAAACACGGCACCACAACCGGCCTGCACAAACAGCGAGCAGATAAATACCGCAGAGAATGCTAGGTATAACGGCCAGCTAGCGTTAATTTGCGCAAGCAGCATATAACCACAGGCAACGCCGGCCAGAATTATACTCATGCTGAAACGGCGACCGAATTTGTCACTCACCCAACCGCCGCCAGGGCGTGCCACTAAATTCATAAACGCAAAGGAGCCACCGAGCATTGCCGCTTGGGTCACACTCAAACCGGTAAAGGTAGTCATGAAAAACGCGGGCAATACGGATACCACTGCGATCTCTGAACCAAAGGTTGCAAGGTAAGCCCAGCTTAAAATAGCTACTTGTTTAAATTCGTATTTGTCGTGCTCGGCCACGCTGCCTTTTTGCAGCATATCTTTATTCACGCGATAAATTTGTGAAAACTGGAATACAAACAGGGCAAACAACACCACATACAAAATGTAAGTCGTCGCTGTGCTTAACAAGCCCAAATTGGTGGGGGACATTTTCCACGCGAGTACCGCGAGAATTAAATACATAGGCACGTTCATAATCACGTAGAAGATAAAATCTTTGCGATTACTCACTTCCAAACCGCCGGATTTTTTGGGTTTGAAATAGGTAGAGCCTTTGGGGGTATTGCGCACGCTGGCATAAAAGGCCACACCGTATACCATCGCAATCACCGCCGCAGTGCCCATGGCATAACGCCAACCGTCTTCACCGCCAAATACATGGATCGCCAAAAAGGGCAGGGTAAAACCCGCCGCTGCCGCACCAAAGTTACCCCAGCCACCGTAAATCCCTTCCGCCAAACCAACCTGGCGTGCCGGGAACCATTCACTCACCAAGCGAATACCAATCACAAAACCGGCGCCGACAAATCCGAGTAAAAAGCGGAAGAGTGCCAGCTGCTCAAAGGATTGTGCGCAAGCAAAAGCAATTAATAAGGCGCCGGAAAAAATCAGCAAGCCGGAGTAAATCGCACGCGGGCCAAATTTATCCACCAAGCTACCCACCACAATTCGCGCAGGAATGGTGAGTGCTACGTTGAGCGTGAGCAGCGCAGCCCACTGTTGCGGTGTCATTGCAAAGGAAGCGGTGATCAGCGGTTTAAGTGGTGGCAAGCTAAACCACATCACAAAGGTGAGGAAAAAGGCGAACCAGGTGAAGTGCAGGGTCGCGACAGATTTATTGGAAAAATCCAACAGGGGGAAACGGTAAGTGCTCATGGCGTTTTTTCCGGCAGACAATTATTCAAGGTCGGCAGAGGGCCGTGCACCTTAATGAAGCTGGTGATCGCTCTGCATCCTGAAGTGATGAAACTTCTATGAGGGTTTTGCAACGGCTATGCCAAATCATAAATAGTGCACATAAAAAGCGGTTTTTATTGATATGGGTGTATTTGAGGGCACGCTTGAGAATAAATAGTGCGCCAAATAAACGCTCTAAATTGTGTAATTGATTCTGAATGGTGCATTTGCGGGTTTGTAATCTGTTTTGCACCTTTTTTAACAAGGTGCTACCCATCAAGGCACTTGCGGTCATAGGTTGTGCCTGTTGATGAAGCAGAGCGATCGGGGAGTGGTGGGGCGTTTTTCGCAAAACCAGGTGTTTCCGCCGGATTTTATTGCTCTATAGCGCTAAAACTGTGCGAACTGGATTTGTGGTTTTGCACCGAAAGCGGATAAAGAGTGGGTGCACAGTGATCAATAATTGTGCCTTTTCGTGCTTTTTAGTTGGATGTTTTAGTCTGGTGCATAAACTATTTGCAAAAAAATAACACAACACTGTGTTGTGGCTTGGTTATTGCTGTTTGCGCCTCATAAGTAAACCTTGAGGCTTGGGGCATGAGTGAAAATAGTGCAAAAATGAATCTGTTGTCGTTTGCGGGGAAAACCAAAATCCTGCATCTGACCTGGCTGGCTTTTTTTATTACTTTTTTGGTGTGGTTTAACCACGCACCGCTGTTGCTGGCCATTCAAGCCAGTTTTGGGTTGAGCGACCAGCAGGTAAAAACCCTGTTGATCCTCAATGTGGCGCTGACCATTCCGGCGCGGATTGTGATTGGCATGTTGGTGGATTCTTTTGGGCCACGCGCTATTTATTCCCTGTTATTAATCATCACCGGTTTTCTCTGTTTATTTTTTTCGCTGGCCACCAGTTTTGAAATGCTCGCGCTGGCGCGTTTTTTACTCGGGTTTGTCGGCGCCGGTTTTGTGATTGGTATTCGCATGATCAGCGAGTGGTTCCCCGCGCGGCAGATGGGCTTGGCGGAAGGAATTTATAAGGGGCTGGGCAACATAGGTTCGGCGGTGGCAGCGCTTAGTTTGCCCACCATTGCACTGCTGGTGGGAGGCGATGACGGCTGGCGCTATGCCACTGGCATCACCGGATTGATCGCCTTTCTCTATGCGTTTATTTATTATTTTTCCGTGCGCGATACGCCCGCGGGTTCTACTTATTTCAAGCCGAATAAATCCGGTGGTTTGGAAGTTACCAGCAAAAAAGATTTTGTGCTCTATTTGCTGGTGAATATTCCTATGTATGGCGCCATGGCGTTATTGGCCTGGAAAGTAAATAGCCTGGGCTTGATTGCGGCGACCACGCTCTATGCAATCTATGCGCTACTGTTGGCGATTTTTTTACTGCAATGTCGCAAGATCTACAGTTTAAATCTGCACGTTTTTTCCGCCCCGGTCGACAAGCTCCAGCAGTACAAGTTTAAGCAGGTGGCCATTTTGAGCCTCGCCTACGCCGTGACCTTTGGTTCGGAGCTGGCGGTGGTGTCTATGCTGCCGCTATTTTTCCAACATACCTTTGCGGTGCCGGTAGCACTGGCCGGAGTATTTGGTGCCTGTTTTGCAGCGGTGGATATTGGCTCTTGCCCCTCGGGCGGTTGGATCAGCGATAAATTCGGGCGCAAAAAATCCCTGGTGATTTTGTTGATCGGCGCCGCACTGGGATTTTTTGTTATGTCGATGATTAACAGCGACTGGCCGATTGCGTTAGCGGTCGCTGCGATGATGTGCTGCTCCTTTTTTTTAGGTTCGGCGGCTGGTTGTGTGTTTGCCGTGGTGCCCCTTATTCGCCGCAGCCTTACCGGCCAGATTGCTGGCATAGTGGGTGCCTACGGCAATATTGGTGCTGTGGTGTTCCTCACCATTTTTTCCTTTGTCAGTACCCCGGTATTTTTCCTCACTATCGCGGCTGCTATTGCAATCACTGCACTCGCCGCGATGTTTCTGGAAGAACCGCAGAGCACCATGTTTGAAGTGCTGCCCGATGGCCGGGTGCAATTGGTGGAAATGCATTAATGGAGCAGTGGCATCTTGGCAGCAAATTGGCATTTACCCTTGGGCAAGCATCAACCGCCGGCATTAAGGCCCAAAATGAAGATGCCATAGGTATGCGTATTCCCGAGGGCATGCTGCTGGATACCAAGGGCGCGGTGGCGATTATTGCCGATGGGGTGAGTGCCGCCGAAGCCGGTAAAGAGGCGAGTGAAACCTGTGTGCGCAATTTTCTCGCTGATTATTTCTCCACGCCCGATACCTGGACCGTGAAAAAATCTACCACTCAAGTGTTGGTGGCGCTCAATCGCTGGCTCTTTTCCCGTGGCCAACATTTTCGCGACGCGCAAAAAGGTTTTGTCAGCACGCTCAGCTGTATTATTTTTAAATCCCACAGCGCGCATATTTTTCATGTGGGCGACTCGCGCATCTATCGTTTTCGCGCCGGTGTGTTGGAGCAATTGACACGCGACCATCGCACCGTCATTAACGCCGAGCAGTCTTATTTGGTGCGCGCCATGGGGTTGGATGTATCGCTCGATGTGGATTGTAAAACCATCGATCTGGAAGAGAAGGATATTTTTTTATTGAGCACCGATGGCCTGCACGATTTTGTCAGTGATGAACAGCTCAGTCATTTTTTACAGGCGGGCGGTGATGATTACGAACTGCTCAGTCAGCAATTGTTGGCGTTGGCGGCGGCTAATCAGAGCGACGACAACATCAGCTGCCAGTTGCTGCGTATCGATTCCCTGCCCGCACAAAATATTAACGACGCCTGTCAAAAACTCGGTGCTCTGCCATTCCCGCCACATTTAACCTCCGGCATGGAAATCGACGGCTATCGCGTTGAAAAAGAATTGCATGCAAGCAGCCGCAGCCAGGTGTATCTGGTGCGCGACCTGGAATCCAACCAGCTGCTGTGTATGAAAACCCCGTCGATTAATTTTTGCGACGATCCCGCCTATATAGAACGATTTATTTTGGAGGCCTGGATTGGCAGCCGCATTCACAATGCCCATGTGGTGAAAGTGATTGCGCCCAACAAACCTAAAAGCTGTCTCTATTATTTGATGGAATATATTGATGGTGAGACCTTAAATCACTGGATTAAAAAAAATCCGCTGCCATCTGTGCAAACGGTTATCTATATGGTGGAGCAAATTTGCAAAGGGCTGCGCGCTTTTCATCGCCGTGAAACCCTGCACCAGGATTTGCGCCCGGCCAATATCATGGTGGATCGCCACGGCGAAATTAAAATTATTGATTTTGGTTCCTGTTTGGTAAAAGGCATTGCGGAAATCAGCTCGCCTATTGCGCGTGAAAATATTTTGGGCACCGCCGAATATTCTGCGCCGGAAACCATTTTGGCGGGCAAGAGCGATGAAAAATCCGATGTGTTTTCGCTGGCGGTAATTGTGTTTGAAATGCTCACCGGCAGCGCGCCCTTTGATGGCAAGCTCGCCAACTGCCGTACCGAGCGCGCCTATTTAAATACTCGCTACACCTCCACCTATGAACTTAACCCGCTGGTACCTTTTTGGGTGGACGGTGCGATTCGCAAAGGCCTGCGCTACGATTTGGAGCGGCGCCACGCCGATGTCTCGGAATTTTTGCACGAGCTGCAACACCCCAATCCCAAATATAAACAGCACTACCGCGCGCTGCTGTTGGAAAAAAATCCGCTGCGTCTTTGGCAGGGTTTATCGGCCATTTTGTTTGTTGCGCTCTGTGTCTCCTTTTATTTTTAAATCGCGGGTGAGTTTTAATCCCCGTTGGCGCATTTGCGCTGGCGGTGATTATTCGCTATAAATCCCCGCTGGTAATTAACACCATAAAAAGTAAAAAACCGATAAGCGCAATGATAAGCGCAGTTTTATACCCTACCTACCGCTCTGGCCTTTAGTACACGCACCCTAACTGCAGCTGTTTTTAATTGCACTTATTCCCAATGGCATTTGTCCCTAGAGTGAGGTCGAGATGTATCGTTTATCTTTCAGCATTTTTTCGCTTCGAATTGCCCCGGTCAGCGTTTTGTTCGTGAGCCTGTTGGCGCCCTGGGCCTGCGCCCAAACTGAAGATTATGTCGGCGATGGTATATTCACCCAAGGCATTGAAGGCCCGGCGGTGGATGCGCAGGGCAACTTATATGCGGTGAGTTTTGCGCAACCTGTGGCTGACGACGCTCAAACCGAAATACAGGGCGGCACCATCGGTATTGTCGACAAAAAAGACAACGCGCAGTTATTTCTCACCCTGGCCAAAGGCAGCACCGGCAACGGTATTCGTTTTGATCGCGATGGTTTTATGTATGTGGCGGATTACACCGGGCACAATATTTTAAAAATCGATCCACGTTCCAAAGCGATTTCGGTGCATGCCCACAGCGATAAGATGAACCAGCCCAACGACATTGCTATCGCCAAATCCGGGGTGATTTACGCCAGTGACCCCAAGTGGGCGGACAATACTGGAAACCTGTGGATGATCGCCCGCGACGGTGTGGTCACATTGCTCGAAGACAATATGGGCACCACCAACGGCGTGGAAGTGAGTGCGGATGAACAGCATCTGTACGTCAATGAAAGTGTGCAGCGCAGGGTGTGGAAGTACGACATCGATAAAGCCACCGGCGCCGTAAAAAACAAACGTCTGTTGATTGAGTTTCCCGATCACGGGCTGGATGGCATGCGCAGCGATGTGCGCGGCAATTTGTATATCGCCCGTTACGGTGCCGGTGAAGTCACCGTGGTCTCACAACATGGCACAGTGCTACAGCGTATAAAACTCAAAGGCCAAAAGCCCACGAATGTCGCTTTTGGCGGTGCCGATGGCAAAACCGTGTATGTGACTCTGCAGGAGCGCGGCGCGATAGAAACCTTCCGCAGTGAACATGCCGGGCGCGAGTGGCAGTTACTGCAGGCTAAATAATGGTTTGGGTGGTTTCGGCGTCGTAGCTGTTTTTCTCCGGACGCACGCCGCGCCCCATTTGGATTTCCAGCAGTACCAGAGTGTAAGCCTCCTCATCGAATGGGTCTTCATCCGGCTGTTCATAGCGGGTACTGCGGCAGCCGAGCAGACCACAGTGGCGCTGGGTGATGGCCTCGCGGCGTGCGGGAAACGCGGGTTCGTCCTCCAACCGGCGCTGGGTCTTTTTAATTACCACAAACCAGTCGTAACCCTGCTGTAATGTCAGTTCAGCGGCGCGCCGCAGTGCATAGCGCTCGGCAGTAGCGCGCTGTTGGCCGCGCAACTTGAATTGTACGCGGTAGTGGGTTTCGCTCAGCGCCAGTTCCTTATAGCCGGTGCCATCGCCCTTGGCGGGGTGATAGTGGCGGTGCTGTTGATGTTGTTGACTGGCGCAGCCAGTGAGAAATACCAGCAAACACAACGCAATAAATGGTTTGATCATTCCGAAGCTCCTGTTGCTTGTGCATGGTGTGTCAGTGGTTATGGATCGCGGCGCCAATGGTTATTGATTGCTGCCGCTTCGGCCGCTGCATCAAAGGCATCACCCTGCATCATGTTATCCAGCGCGTTTTCAATCAGCGCATTGTCACTGCCACTGGCGGTTTGGTAATCATCCGCCGATCGTTTGGCCTGGCTGTGCACACTCAGGGCTAATTGCCATTGGTTATCCAGGCGGCAGGCGATATTTTCCGCGCTGCTATTGCCGGTGTTTACTTGGAACTGGCGGCAGTAGTTGCCTTCGCCGTTGATAAAACTCAGGCGTGGTTTAATCTCGCTGCCATCGGCCAGTGCACTCTGTTCGCCACTGCGGGTGCTATCCAGCGCCTGGGCGATAGCGTTCCAGTTGTCGCTGCTACCGGCATTGCCCGGCAATAATTGCGCGGCACCAAAACCAATCACCAGCGCTACCGAGGCGGCCATGGCCGCATGTTGTTGCAAACCCTGCTGGATTCTCCGCCACAGCGGGAAGGCAATGATGTTATTGGCTGGTTGCTCGTCGCTTAGAAGGCGGGTGATAGCCTCCGGCATGGGTTGTTCATCAATACGACGATAATGGCTGGCCACCCGTGTATCCACCATGGCGAGTTCTGCCAGGCGGTTGGCGAGGTTTTCGTCGCGGCTAATCTGCTCGCGCACAGCCTCCATTTCCGCGGCGGGCAGCTCGGCATCCAAAAAGGCGGAGAGTTGTTCATCGGATACTTCATGGGGTGGTGATTGGTTCGAAAGACTCATGGCGGATTCCTCACGCGCCTTCAGCGGCGGGCGGTTGTTCGGGATTTAAAAATCGGCTCAGCGCGATACGCGCCCGCGCTAAGCGGCTCATCACCGTGCCGGTGGGAATGCTCAGGGTGTCGGCCACCTCCTTGTAGGACATACCCTCCAGCGCCACCAGTGAAATAATCGTGCGCTGGTCGTCGGGCAATTGCTGCATCGCGGCATCTACCTCCGTCAGGGCGATCTGGTCTTCAATCGCTTGTGCGCCATCGGCAACGGGCTCCTCGCTGTCCTCAATCGCGTAGTTAAGGTGCTGGCGAACCTTGCGCGCGCGGTACTCATCAATCCAAATATTACGGCACACGCGAAAGGCCCATTTGGCCAACTCAATATCCTCGGGCACACCACGGCTCAGCAGGCGCTCAAGGGTATTTTGCAATAAGTCGTCGGCATCGGCGGCGGAGCCGGTGAGCGAGTAGGCAAAACGCCGTAAGGCGGGCGCGAGTTGGGTTAATTCCTGTTTCATGGCGATACTGGTGTCGGTCTTCATAGGCGCTGATTTCAGGTCTGGTGTTGGGGGCTCGTTTGAGGAGTAGTTTTTGGTGCTCTTATCCAGTAAACGGCCCGCTGTTGGTTTTATTCCCATCCCAGTGATTATTTTTGGAATTTTTATTCCCCGCAAACGTTAACCAGGTAATGAACCCAGCCATTTTTTGTGGTTAATTTACCCTATTACACGCCATGGTGACCCAATGAAACCTTTTTACCGTCGTCATTTACGTCTTGGTTGTTTGCGTATTGCCTGCAGCAGTCTTGTGCTCGCCTGCCTGTGCCAGCCGGTTGCTGCCCAATTGTTGGAGCGCCTGCCGGTGGATACCACACTGGACGGCGTAACGCGGGAGCTGGATGACACAGTCCGCCAGGTGCAGGAATCGGTACAGAAGGATTTACTGGAGGAGTCAGTATTGCGCGACGCCTTGATGCAACCGGTCGATGCCGCGCTCGCCAAGGCTCCCGCACTGGTGCCCGACTTACTAGCGGCGGCGCTGCCAATTATTGATCGCCGCGGTGCCACGGTATTAGTGGATGTCAAAGTGGAAGATGGCTGGCGTGCCGTGGAGCGCGAATGGTTGTTATTGCTCGACCCAACTGCGTTGGCGGAGTTGTCCAAGCTTGATGTTGAAATCATTGAGCAGACCCAATTTGCCGGGTTGGGGCTGCAACTGGTGCGCTTTCGTGTGCCCGCCGCTCTGGATTCCCGCGCCGCGCTGCGCCAGCGCTTGCCCGCCAGTTTGCATCCGCAGCTGGATCGCAATCATATCTACTCGCCCCAAACTGCTGCCCCACAGTCCTCGCAACCCGCTTCATCACCCATATCATCCACATTGCCACCTCAGGCTCCAGCCTGTGTTGATGACTTGTCTATCGGCATGATCGATACCGCGATTAATAGCACGCATCCCGCGTTTGCCGGGGTAAAAATCCAGCAGCAGGATTTTATCGGCGCCGATATCGAATCGCCCAAAGCCCACGGCACGGCGGTGGCGGGGCTGTTGGTCGGCCATAGCGCGGGGGGAGATAAAGGCGGCGAGCTGCAACCGCTACTGCCCGGCGCAACCCTTTACGCGGCCTCGGTATTTTACCCGCGCAATGATTACACCCAGGGCGCCACCATGATGAATCTGGTGCGTGCCCTGAATTGGCTGATAGAACAAAAAGTGCCGGTAATTAATATGAGCCTGACCGGCCCGGATAACAGCATTCTGGCGCAGGTGATTGCGCGTGTGATTGCCTCAGGCAGTCTGGTGGTGGCGGCAGTGGGTAACGAGGGGCCAGCCGCGCCACCCTTGTATCCGGCTGCCTATCAGGGAGTGATTGCAGTGACGGCGGTGGATCAACAGCAGCGCCCTTATCGCTGGGCCAATCGGGGGGAACATATCGCTTTTGCCGCGCTGGGGGTGTCGGTGATCACCGCGCGCAGTGCGGGTGGTTATGGCCGTGAGAGTGGTACCTCTATGGCGGCGCCGCTGGTCTCGGCATTGGTTGCTTGCGAGCTGGCAACTACTCCTGCCTCGGGGGTGATGGCGCAATTAATCAAGCGTGCGCAGGATTTGGGCGCACCGGGCCGCGACCCGATATTTGGTCACGGCCAATTGCAGCGCCCTTAAAAGCTGGCTTTTAACGTGAGTGAGGCGCGGGTTTCGGAATAGTCCGCACTGCGCAGGTTGGATTGATAATCGCCCCGTTCCAACTTGCCCACCAGCGCCAACCATTCATGGGTATTGATCTGCCATTCCAGATTTACCACCTGCCGGGTATCGTCGCGTTTGGCTTCCAACGCCGGGGTGATGGTCGAATAATCGCGCTGCTCATAGCGCCAGCCCAGTTGCAACTTGGTCTTTTTGCCCCAGGCGGGGAACTGGTGATTAATGCTGGTTTTTACGCTGGTGGCGGTCAAATCAAACGGATCGCTGGCGGCGTTCTCGCGCTCGTGATTTAGGCCAAACGCCACAAAGGTGGTGCCCTGGTTAAAAAACACAAACACATCACCCGCCATACCCAGGTTGTGCGCATTGCGCTCGGCACTGGTGGGAAAATCCTTGTCCTGATAATTCACCGCCCCGCGCACAAATGTGCGCTGATTGAACAGGCGCGACAGGTAAACACTGTGCTGGCGCAGGGTTAAAAAATCGGTGCCGTCCAGCGCGGCGTCGGCCTGGTGATAGCTCAGGCCCAGTTTGAATAGCGGCAGTTCATAACTGGCATCGGCAAACAATTGTTGGATGCCCAGGTCAAACGCGCTCATGTCTTGATAGGTTTTGCTGTTGTAGCTGGCACCGGCTTTAAATATCGCCTTGGGTGTCGCCTGCCACTGGGCATTTACGCGCGCATTGGCCAGCAATGCCCAGTCGCCGGCGCTGGAGTATTGGTCAAGCTCAACGACCGCTAAATTGGAATCGTATTCGGCGCCGCTTTCCAGCTCCACGTCCAGCTTGTTGGCCCCATGGGCGGCAATGCTACAGAGGGCGATGACTAAAGGGCTGATAACCCAACGGCCAAGGCTAAAAATCAGATGATGTTTTTCATTGCGTGGGTTCATGATGGTTGCTCCGCAAAAGGCAAAAAAAATCGGCGCCGGAGCGCCGATCTCTTATTACAAACCGAGGTTCAAGCTGTCAGTTAAGGCCGCGCTGATATTGTTATTCACGGTGCTATCCACAGTGTCCTGAATGCTCGCAGCGATGCTGTTGTTGATGGCGCCTTCTACCGCTGTGTTTACCGAACTGCCAATGGCTTGCTCGACTGAGCCGCTGACGGACTGTTGAACCGAGCCAGTTACCAATTGTTCTACAGAACCACTTATCGCCCCATCTACCAAGCCGTTCACTGAGCCAGTGACCGAGCCATTTACCACTCTATCTAACGAGCTATCTACCGAACCGCTAACCAGCTGTTCTGCCGAACCTTGCAGGTTGCTATCGGCAACCAACTGCTGGGTTGAATTCAGCTGCTGGTTAATCGCGCCGTTGGCGGCGGTGCTGGTGGCATTCACAGTGGCGGAGAGATTGGCCGAGAGGTTTTCCTGTGCCGCCGCCCCGCGCTCTAGCAACTGGTTTGCCTGTTGGCTGATGGGGGTGAGCACTGCCTGTGCGTTCACTACTGCATTACCAGTTGCTGCTGCGGCAACGGCGCCGCTGGTTTCTGTTCCGGCATTGGCTTGGTCGGTGTTGTTTTGCTCCGCTTCTGCGCCGCTGTCAGTTGCTTCGCTGTTGGTGCTGGCATTAGTGCTGGTCGCTGCGCTGGCATTTTGTTGCAACCCAAAACCGGCGCTCAATGTGCCTTCTTGGGCAGAGAGGCGAGCATCCGCTGCAGTCTGGGTGTTGGCGTTTGTCTCTACGGCCAATGACGCGTCTTGTGCCCAGCAAACGCTGGAGGCCAGGGTGCAAGCAGCAATCAATAAAGTGTGTTTGTTCATGGTGATGTCCTCATTCGTTTCAGGGTTTGAAAGCGGGTTGCGCTGCAGCCCGTTTTCGTCGACTTGCAACCTGTTAACGCGGGGGAGTCATTTTTATTCCCGAACCTGAAAAAAATATTTGATGCGGGGCGTAAGCGAGGGGAGGGAGGGGCTAAACAAGGAAGGCAGGCGGGCAAAACCCTGAAAGAAGTTTTCAAGCAAAAACGTCTTTTTGTAAATAATTTTCTTAACATGGCGAATTTTTGCTGGTAGCCTTGTAAAAACGCTCGATTTTTCTGCTATTGGCACAAAAATAATATGACTAAAGAAAATAATTTACAGTCAAACCTGAAAATCAGACCGCTTAGCCCTGTGGGCAAGGGGTTAGGTATTGCGGCTGGGGATTCGCTGACACAGCCTTTGGTGGGCGAGATTGCCGCGCAGGGTTGGAACCTGCTGCACGAGGATGTAAGCCTGCCAGTCGCGGTGCTGAGTGAAAGCCGCTTGCAACACAATCTGCAGTGGATGAAAGACTTTATCGCCAGCTACGGGTTGAAACTCGCGCCCCACGGCAAAACCACCATGAGCCCCGCGCTGTTCCAGCGCCAACTGGATGCTGGCGCCTGGGGCATCACCCTGGCTACCGCGCCACAAGTGCAAGCCGCTTATACCTTTGGTGTGCGTCGGGTGATTTTGGCTAACCAGCTAGTCGGCCGCGCCAATATGGCGATTATCAGCCGCCTGCTACAAGACCCGGATTTTGAGTGTTACGTGATTGTGGATTCGGCAGCGAATGTCGAGCAGCTCGGGCAGTTTTTTGACCAAACGGGCCAGCGTTTGAATCTGCTTTTGGAGTTGGGTGTTGCGGGCGGGCGCACCGGAGTGCGCGCCGCCGCAACCCGCGCCGCCGTGTTAGAAACCATCGCCCGCTACCCGCAAGCACTCGCATTACGCGGCGTAGAAGTTTACGAAGGTGTATTGAGCGACGAAGCCGCCATTCGCGAGTTTCTGCGTTTGGCCCTGCGCGATTTGATGACCTTGGAAGCCCACGGCCAGTTGGCTCAAGGGCCGGTTATACTCACTGGCGCCGGTTCCGCCTGGTTTGATTTGGTGGCGGAGGAATGGGCCGGTGCCTCGTTGGGCGATGCCCGCGTGCTGGATATCATCCTGCGCCCCGGTTGTTACCTCACCCATGATGTCGGCATTTACAAAGCCTCCGAGGCTCGTATCCAAGCTTGCAACCCCATCGCCCGGGCTATGCACCGCAGCTTGCTGCCCGCGCTACAACTCTGGGCTTATGTGCAATCCATTCCTGAGCCCGGTCTGGTGATTCTCGGTTTGGGCAAACGCGATGCGGCGTTTGATGCCGGTCTGCCCATTCCCGCTTTGCACTTTCGTCCTCACAACAAAGGTCGCCCCGGTGATGAAAAACCCGCGCCTGCTCCAGCGGACTGGCAGCTGACCAAAATGATGGATCAACACGCCTTTATGCAGGTGCCTGCCGGTGCTGATTTGCACGTGGGCGATATGCTCGCGCTGGATATTTCCCACCCCTGCCTGACCTTTGATAAGTGGCGCCAGCTATTGGTGGTTGACGATAACTACACGGTGATCGATGCCGTGGAAACGTTTTTTTAAGGCGCGCGGCGATGGAATTTTTTTCGACTTTGTTAAGCCCCGGTCAGTGGTTATTGGTCTATGCCGCTATCAGTATTATTGCGCTGATTTTATTAATCGCCCGCTACCGTTTGAATCCGTTTATTACGCTTACGTTAGTTTCGCTTGGCTTGGGTTTAATGGCCGGTATTCCCGCAAAAGATGTGGTGTTTGTGTATGAAGCCGGTGTGGGTAAAACCCTGGGGCACATCGCACTCGTTGTGGCACTGGGCACCATGCTCGGAAAAATGATGGCGGAATCGGGCGGCGCGGAACAAATCGCGCGCACCATGATTCGCTGGTTCGGTGAAAAAAATGTGCACTGGGCGATGGTGTTTATCGCTTTCCTCGTGGGCTTCCCGATTTTTTTCGAAGTCGGTTTTGTATTGTTAATTCCCATCGCCTTTAACGTGGCGCGTCGCACCGGCACTTCCATGTTGTTAGTGGGTTTACCCATGGTCGCGGGTTTGTCGGTAGTCCATGGTTTAGTGCCGCCGCATCCGGCCGCGATGATTGCGGTGGGGGAATATCAAGCTAACGTTGGCCGCACGATTTTTTATGCGCTGTTGGTGGGCATTCCTACCGCGATTATTGCTGGGCCAATTTTTGCCAAATGGATTGCACCCAAAATTCATTTGCCTGCGCACAACCCACTCGAAGAACAATTTATTCATGCCGATAGCGAGCGCCAGTTGCCCGGTTTTGGTATCACACTTGCGACAATTTTATTACCCGTGGTGTTAATGCTACTTGGCGGCTGGGCGGATTTAATCGCCGAACGTGGCACGGGTCTGAATGACTTTTTATTATTTATCGGCAATTCCGTTGTTGCGCTCTTAATTGCAACGCTCGTGAGTTTTTACACCCTCGGTTTGGCGCGCGGTTTTAATCGCGATTCGATTTTAAAATTCAGTCACGATTGTTTGGCACCCACCGCTGGTATCACCTTATTGGTCGGCGCTGGTGGTGGGTTAAATCGCATTTTGGTGGAAGCGGGCATTGCCAAAGAAATTGTCAATTTCTCTTCCGACATGGCCTTAACGCCATTACTAATGGGCTGGTTTGTGGCCGCGCTGATGCGCATCGCCACTGGTTCCGCCACCGTTGCCATGAGTACGGCGGCAGGCATTGTTGCGCCGATTGCGCTCGCCGCCAGTTATCCACACCCTGAGTTATTAGTCATTGCCACCGGCGCGGGTTCATTAATTTTGTCCCACGTGAATGACGGCGGTTTTTGGTTAATCAAAGAGTATTTCAATATGACCGTCACCCAGACCTTAAAAACCTGGACGGTATTGGAAACCATTATTTCCTTTGTGGCGCTGGGTTTTGCGCTGCTATTGGCCTCGATAATTTAAGAGCACCGAAATGACTGCACTGTTCGATATTGTTTATCACATTCGCTCCAATCGCGACCGGCTCTCGGCGACTGAGCAAAAAGTGGCGGATATTATTCTGGAAGATATCGCCTTTGCCGCCTCGGCGAGTATTGATCAGTTAGCGCTAAAAACGAATGTCAGCATCGCCACCATTTCGCGCTTTGCCAAATCGGTCGGCTGCGATGATATTCGCGATTTGAAATTAAAACTGGCGCAGGCGAGTGCGGTGGGAACACGCTTTTTATCCGAAGTGCCAGCCTTGGAAGAGAGCGCTTTTTATTCGCAAATTTGCAGCGAAGTGGAATCCACCTTACGTGCTAATCTCGCGCGTTTTGTCGAGGCCGATTTTCGTAGTGCAGCAGCGCTATTAAATAACGCGCGGCTGATTTATGTGGGCGGTATGGGCGGCGCCTCCACCATGTTGGCGGACGAAGTGCAATTTCGCATCGCACGCTTGGGTATTGCGGTAACGGCTTATCACGATCCGGTATTGCTGCGCATGTTTGCCGCGACACTCACCGAAAAAGATGTGTTGGTGTTGCTTTCGATTACTGGGGTCACGCCCGAATTATTGGAAGTGGCCGATATCGCGCGCGAGTACGGTGCGCAAATTATTGTGCTCTCCGCGCCCGATTCTCCACTCGCGCAAAAAGCCAGTTTATTTATTCCAATCGTTACCGAAGAGACGGATTTTATTTACAAACCTTCAGCGTCGCGCTACGGCATGTTACTCGCGATAGATTTGTTGGCGACTGAGTTGGCCTTGGTGCGCAAAACCGAGAGCAAGGAATTATTGCGCCGGGTGAAGTTTGCGCTGGATGAATATCGCGGCGGCGACAACCGTTTGCCGCTCGGCGACTAAACCAAGGGAAGCGAATAATGCAGGCGGTGAAATTCGATTGTGTCATTTACAACGCGCTTATTCTGGATGGTTCAGGCGCTAGCGCGGTGCGCGGTGATTTGGCAATTCACAATGGAAAAATCGTCGCGCTCGGTGACCTTGCCAATGCCGAATCTCACCAGCGTTTTGATGCCCAGGGTTGGGTCTTGGCACCGGGTTTTATCGATGTGCACACCCATGACGATATTCAAGTGATTCGCACGCCCAATATGTTGCCCAAAATTTCCCAGGGCATTACCACCGTGATAGTGGGCAACTGTGGCATTAGTGCCAGCCCGGTCACCTTAAAAAATAATTTGCCCGACCCGATGAATTTGCTCGGCAGCAAAGAAGATTTTTGTTTTCCTGATCTCGCCACCTATAAACAAGCGGTTAATAAAACTGTGCCTGCCGTCAATGTGGCAGCGTTAATCGGTCACACAGCACTGCGCAATAATCATATGGATCGGTTGGATCGCAGCGCCACGGATTATGAAATTGCAGCGATGCGATTGCAGCTGCGCACGGCTCTGGCGGAGGGTGCATTGGGTTTGTCATCCGGTTTGGCTTACGCATCAGCGTTTTCCAGCAGCACTGAGGAAGTAAAACAACTGGCGCAGGAATTAAACGCGGCGGGTGCTATTTACACCACACATTTGCGCACCGAGTTTGACGAAATAATCGCCGCGCTCGATGAAGCCTTTGACATTGGCGAGCACGCGCAGGCGCCCGTTATTGTGTCCCATTTGAAATGTGCGGGTGCCGGTAATTGGGGGCGCAGCGGTGAGGTGCTAGAAAAAATTACACAGGCGGCTACCACACACCCCATTGGTTGTGACTGTTATCCCTACAGTGCCAGTTCATCCACTTTGGATTTACAACAAGTCACCAGCGACTTTGACATAGTCATCACCTGGAGCAAACCGCACCCCGAACAGGGCGGAAAAAAATTAGCGGATATCGCACAGCAATGGCAACTGGATTTAGTGAGCGCGGCGAAAAAATTACAGCCCGCTGGTGCAGTTTATTACGGCATGAGTGAGCAGGATGTACAAAAAATTCTCGCCCATCCACTCACCATGATCGGCTCCGATGGTTTGCCGGTAGACCCATTGCCGCACCCCCGTTTATGGGGCGCATTTCCCCGCGTGCTCGGGCATTACAGTCGCGATTTACAATTATTCGAGTTGGCTGAAGCAGTGCGCAAAATGACACGTATGTCGGCAGATCGTTTTGGTCTGGATGATCGCGGTCGCATTGAAATTGGCGCCGCCGCCGATCTGGTTGTTTTTAATCCCAATACCGTAAAAGACGCCGCCACTTTCGAGCAGCCACAACAATTAGCCGAAGGCATAGAAGCGGTGTGGGTCAATGGGGTGTTGACCTACAGCAATAAAAAAATTACCGGAAAACGCGCAGGAAAGTTCTTGGAAAAGCAGCGGGATTTACGGATTGGGTTTTATTGATGCGTGATTCCGGGGTGCTCCGATATTCCTTTCAGGACACGCCGTGAATACCCTGCGGGCCTGCCCGCAATAAATTGCGGTCGTTGCGTGCACGCAAAACATGTTTTGCTCTTTGTGCACTACACCCATGTAGGCTTGTCGTCGACATCCATGTCTCCGACAGTCCTGAAAGAAATATCGAAGCAGCCTTGAAAGTTCAGATTACAAAAGGTGAAAAATGTCAGCAATAAAACGTTACGGTGTTGAAGGTGGTAAAGGAACTGGTGGGCAGCATTTGCCGTTTGCACGTGCAGTGCAAGCCGATGGCTGGCTCTACGTTTCCGGACAAGTGCCCATGGTAAATGGTGAAATAATCGAGGGCGGCATTGTGGCGCAATCCCATCAAGCCATTAACAATGTGCTCGCGATTTTAGCCGAAGCCGGTTATGGCCCTGAAGATGTTGTGCGCTGTGGTGTGTGGCTGGATGACCCGCGCGACTTTATGTCCTTCAATCGCGTGTTTATGGAATATTTTGGCGCAAACCCACCGGCGCGCGCCTGCGTGGTGTCCAGCATGGTGGTGGATTGCAAAGTAGAAGTCGATTGCGTCGCCTATAAAAAATCCCCTACATAATAAGAGTTAATAATTCATGTTCCGTGTGCTGTTATTTGTTGTTGGTTTTATATTGTCGACGATGGCATCGTTAGCGGCGGTAGCCAATGCGCCGTCGCTGCCGCTTATGCCTTATCCACAACAATTGGTACAGGCGGCAGGTCAACCGCAGTTGCAGCTTGGCAGTGACTGGTTGATCACCATCGACGGAAAATCTACAGCTGAATTAAACAACGCACTGAAGCGTTTTGCACAGCGCAGCTATCAACAAACCGGCATTAAACTGCGCTGGAAAAAAAGCACCGCCGCCAAAGCAACATTGGTTATCACGATTAAAGATTCGCGCACTATGTCCCCACGCATGAGTGAATGGGACGAGTCCTACCAGTTGGTGGTCGATAATAAAAAAATCTACCTCAGTGCCAATCAAAATCTGGGTGTGCTGCGCGGTTTGGAAACCCTGTTGCAGTTAATGGGTGTAAGCGAAAAAACGATTCAAATTCCACAGGTCAGCATTAAGGATTTTCCACGTTTTAAATGGCGCGGCTTGTTACTCGATACTTCGCGCCATTTTTTCTCGGTAGAGACGATCAAACGACAAATCGATGCGATGGCTGCGGCCAAATACAATATTTTTCACTGGCATTTAACCGATGACCAAGGCTGGCGCTTTGAATCCAAACGCTATCCAAAATTACACCAGCTCGCGTCGGACGGTCAGTTTTATACGCGTAAACAAATGCGTGAGGTCGTCGCCTATGCACAAGCGCGCGGTATTCAGGTATTGCCGGAAATTGATGTGCCGGGGCACGCCAGCGCTATTGCCGTTGCCTACCCGGAATTAATGTCCGCACCCGGCCCCTATGCGATGGAATATCGTTGGGGGGTGCATAAACCCACGCTCAATCCGGCCAATGAAAAGGTGTATGAATTTGTCGCCGCACTGGTGGCAGAAGCCAAAGCCATATTTCCATTTGAATACCTGCATATTGGCGGCGATGAGGTAGACCCGGAACATTGGAATAACAACGCCGACATTCAAGCCTTTATGCAGGCCAACAATTTAAAAAATAGCTATGCGCTGCAGGCCTATTTTAATCAGCGGGTACAAACCATTTTGCACAAACACCAGCGCAAAATGATTGGCTGGGATGAAATACAACACAAAAATTTACCCAATGACATAGTGATTCAATCCTGGCGTGGGCCGGATGCGGTAAGCGAATCCGTGGCGGCAGGTTTTCAGGCGATTTTATCCACCGGTTATTATCTGGATCAGCCGCAATCCGCGGCTTATCACTATCGCAATGATCCTTTGCCTCCGCCGCCTTACACCAATAAAAATCTTGCGCTGATCGAAAACAACAGTGCGCGCGAAGAAATTGCCAGCTGGTCATTTTCCTTGCCACGCAAACGCGGCAATCCGGTTACTGGTAGTTTCACACTGCTTAATGAGCGCGAGGGTTTTATCGATTTTTCCGGTAAGTCGCGTCGTGCAGTGAAGATTCAGAAATTGACAAAAAGTGCCGCCGTGTTTTCGCTGGATACCTGGATGGGACCGGTAGAGTTTCGCGTGCAATTGAATGGCGATGAATTGCAGGGCAGGGCAATAGTAGGCAACGCACCTTACCCGGTTAGCGGTAAAAAAATTGCACCACAATTGATAACCGAATTGCAAAAAATGACTCCGCTCGGTGCACAGGAGCATAAATTAATTCTGGGTGGCGAAGCGGCATTGTGGGCAGAAATTGTGGATGAGCAGTCAATCGACCTGCGGCTCTGGCCGCGCGCATTTGTTGTGGCCGAACGCCTCTGGTCGGCGCAGGAATTGCAAGGTGAAAATGCAATGTATGTGCGTATGAATAGTGTCGCCCACTGGGCAGAAAAATCCACAGGCCTGTTGCATCGAAAGCAAACCGAACAAGCACTGCAGCGATTATTTGGAACCGAGGCGATTGCGCCAGCGCTGACATTTATTGAACTGTTGCAGCCGGCTTATTACTACCACCGGCAACATGAAAAATCGGTCAATGAAACCTATTCCAAAGCAGATCCGTTGAATCGTCTGGTGGATGCATTACCGGTTGAAAACGAATCACTGCGGCAATTTAATATGCGCCTGACACGCTGGTTGATGAACCCGGTGGCGGATGAAGATTATGCATTGTTACAAACGCAATTACAGCGTTGGTCTGCAAGCCGCGCGCGGCTCATGCCGCTATTAAAACAGCACCCGGAACTGGTGCGGTTTGCGGAAAAAACCTATGAGCTGGTGGATCTCACCTCGGCACTATTGGAACAGCGTTTAACCAGTAAAACATTGGCAGCGGGTGAGCAGGAAAAACTGCAAAAACAGTTGTTAGCCGCGTCGCAGATAGAACAAGAAATGATAATTGCACTGGTTTTTTCCGCTGAAAAAATTCTCGATTCACTGTTAATTCTCTAGTGCAGAATAATTCATGGAGGATAATTGTAAATTTGTTTGACAACGTTGTCCTTTCGCGGTTAAGTTCACCATGCCGGAGGCAGTGAATATCGCGCAGGAGACAAAAAAATAACTAGTGGAGTGCGCCCCGTTGGGCGACAAGTATGACAATACGATTCGTCATGACTCCAATGCGTTCCGGCTCAATGTGCCTATGGGTAGACTGATATGGTTGAAGTAGCACTCTTGGCAATAAAAGATTTGTCGTTGCTGATGAGCAGCGCGTTGGTATTGATACTGGTGTGTTTGTTGATGCTGCGCCCACAGCAAAACGCGTTGCGTCACGTGTACTTGTGCTGCCTGGTGTTGTTTTTTCTTGTGGGAATTGTGCGCATGCTCGCGTCCCTATTGCACTGGGATATAGCCGTGAATGCGGCGCTGTTACTGGTTGTAAACAATATTTTATTTATGGTTGGCTGTGTATTTTTTTTGTTTGGCCCACGTTTGCTGAAAAGCAGTAAAAAAATTGGCATCACTGACAAAACTCGAATTGAAACAGATTTGCTTTCGCCACCCGGGACAGATACACAACATTTTTATGCCCATGGTAATTCTGAACTACCAAATCATGAGCGAAATGAAAATACACCTGGTGCCGCCAACGAATTTGTTGCAGAGGTCCAGCCACAGCTGGCAGAAAAGTTAACGGAATTTATGGCGCTGCAAAAGCCTTATCTGGAACCGCACATTACTGTGGAACGGTTGGCGATTAAACTGAATGTGTCCCCCAAGCTGTTATCGGGAACCATTAACAATGAATTGCACATGAATTTTTTTGAATTGATCAGTAGCTACCGGGTGCAGGAAGCCAAAAAGCGCTTGGCCGACACAACACTGCACGATAAACCGATTTGCGAAATTATGAAAAGCTGTGGTTTTAACAGTAAGTCTGTTTTTAATCAGGCGTTTAAAAAAGCAGTTGGCGTGACCCCAAGCGCTTATCGGCAACAGCAATGCCGTTAATAGCGCAGTCACCAACGACACTGTTGTCGCCAATTTGTGACAGTAAATAAAGCTGCGGCTAAGTAACTCTTTTGGAATTTGCTGACGTTCGACTTTTAGTAATAGCAGTACGACTTTGGTTTTGCTGTGGCACTTAAAAAAACAGAATGTTAGCGTCGGAATTTGCGCTTTAACGAAAAAATAAGGCTGCTTTTTTGTTTGTCGATAAATCTCGCACAAACATTGACAGGGCCGCGAGTGCAAATGGGGAAAGTCATCGGGTTTATAAAGTGTTAGTCCTTTATAAGTGTCGGTATTTTTGCGAGAGAAAAAAACTAAAGGGGTTACTTATGTTTAACAGCAAAAAAGGTGTGGCAGCAATGTCAGGCACTCACTTCAAACACTCACTGCTTGCAGCATCGATTATGGCACTTAGTGTGCCGTCGTTTGCGCAAACCAATAACGCTGCCACGGCTGACGTGGAAGAGGTTGTGGTTACGGGCATGAGAAATAGTATTCAGAATGCGCAGGATTTAAAAAGAAATTCCGATACGGTAATTGATGCTATTACCGCTACAGATATTGGCGCATTGCCTGATAAATCAGTAACGGAAGCCTTGCAGCGTGTTCCGGGCGTTACTATCGAGCGCTTTGCCTCGTCGGAAGATCCAAATCACTTTGCCGATGAAGGTACCGGGGTATTGGTGCGTGGTTTGGATCGCGTGCGCAGTGAAATAAATGGCCGCGATGCATTCAGTGCAAATCCCTGGGGTACTTTAAATTTTGAGGATATTCCACCGGAATTGTTGGGCGCGGTAGAGGTTGTAAAAAACCAAACCGCTGACCGTATTTCGGGTGGTATTGCCGGTACAGTAAATTTGGTTACGCGTAAGCCATTTGATTCCGAAGGGCGCGTATTAGCCGCAAGTGCAAAAGCCTCTTATGGTGATATGCGCGAGACAGTAACACCGGTTGCTTCCGCATTATTTAGTGATCGCTGGGAAACCGGTGCTGGTGAATTTGGTTTCCTGGTAAGTGCGATCCAATCCGAACTTGAAACACGCGGCGATGGTATAGGTGTAGGTAACTATTATTCGCGTGGCCCTGGTGCCGATGCTGATGGGGCTCCGTTGAATGGCTATGAAGACCAGCAGGTATACATGCCTGGGGTTATCTCCATTCGCACTGCCAATAATGATCGTACCCGCGAAGGTTTTGGTAGCTCGCTGCAGTGGCAAAATGCCGATGAAACCATTGTTGCCACAGTGGAATACATTAAAGCCGAAGCCGAATTAATTACGCGCGAATATGTGGTTTATTCACCCTATGAGCAGGGTTTTGTGATCGGTGGTAACACGGCGATTAATATTTCAACCAATCCTGATGATGCAGATTTTCCGACAGTGATTGAAGATGGTTTCTTCAAGGCTGGTGCATTGGATTCAGGTTTGTTGTGGTACAACACTCGCTTCAATGACACCGATAACTCGGTGGAAGATGCGAGTTTTAATCTGAAACTGCGTCCGATGGATAATCTGACCATCGATCTTGATGTTCAGCGTGTTGATTCTTCCAATACGGTTGTAAACAATAGTTTTATGTCGCAATCAACCGGTTCAAGATTCTATGTGGATCTGCGCGGTTCAAATCCAAGTATTGAATACCTCAGTCCGTCGGTAAGAAATCCAAACACCAACGGTGCCGCTGCGACCAATACCAATTTTATCCGTTCGCTGTTAGAGCAAAACGTTGATAACGATGCAAAAATGGATGCCTATTCGGCAGACGTTACCTATGAGATAGATGACAACTGGATCACCGGTGTTAAAGCGGGTGTTTATTATGCGGATAAAGATCTTGTGGTGCGTGACACCGAATATTCCAACTGGGGTGTAGTGGGTGGTTGTGGTTGGTGTGCCGGTGGCCCAGGCTTCTCCGGAACCAGTGCCGATTTATCCCAGAGCCCAACCGAATTTGAAAAAGTGACATTTGATAATTTCTATCGCGGCGCAGGCATTAATGGCGATACCAATGAATTCTGGTTTGCCAAAATGTCCAGTGTGGAAGATCTGGTTGAAACAACACTGCGTGGTTACGAAAATGGTTGGATGCCCTACGGCACTGGCTCACAATGGTTGAGAGCAGATCGTATTCCCGGCACACCGTTTGCGCCTAATCATGTTGGTGCTGTCAATGAAGAGCGTCAGGAAGCTTATGTGCGCGTTGATTATGCGTTTGATGATTTGGCAATTCCGTTAAAAGGTAATTTGGGTTTGCGTCAAGTGAATTACCAATTGACCTCTACCGGTTTTGAAAATTATCCAACACTGTCAAATAACGCCGCGCTCTATCCACAAAATGTGCAGGATTTTGCAACCGGTGGTTCGAGCGAAGGTGTCACCGTAGAAGGCACGGATTACTCCACGGTTCTGCCAACATTTAACCTGACCGCCAGTTTGCAAGATGATTTGATTGCGCGTTTTGCAGTGTCCAAAGGGCTTTATTACCCATCGCTTACCGATACGCGCAATATTAAAGTGATGCAGATTAGTAAAACGGATATCACTGATCCAAATGATCCTACACAAGTGATTGGTGTTACTGATGTTCAGTTAACGGGTCAGGCGAAGAACCCCTTCCTTGAGCCGGAAGAGTCAACCAATATTGATGTCACTTTAGAGTGGTACTTCAATAAAACGGATTCCTTAACTGCCAGTTTATTCCACAAGAAACTCGACAATATTATTCGTGAACGCGCCTTTGCTGCACCGGTTACTAATAATGGTGTGACCTTGCCTGGCAGCTTCAGTGGCCCGGTAAATGAGGG
>Ga0307408_100000052_pt1 | contig 149094 bp, 125 predicted proteins | sample 322Cmetagenome_FD_202116 | JGI IMG/M metagenome (GOLD analysis project Ga0307408, IMG submission 202116) | Maize rhizosphere microbial communities from greenhouse at UC Davis, California, United States - 322HYB-C-3 | ecosystem: Host-associated > Plants > Roots > Rhizosphere > Soil | place...
GATCGTCTGCCACTCAGAATCGGTAAGGCTGCTTGGATACTCGCGCATCGCGAGCTTCTCCAATACCTTCTCCCGCTAGTACAGGTCAAAATCCGCCCACGATCGATTTTTCAGACAGCCTCTAAGCACGGAGATATGGCAACGAGCTGACTGAGTCGCCCTCCTTCAAATGCTCACCATGCAAAAATCCCCTAGCAGCGTCGCATTCCGCAAACTAGATGACTCGAATGAAGAAATTTCATCCGGCGGCAGCGCCGGAAATTTGCAAAAGGGGTCCCCTAACATTAGTCTTACCCGCTCCCCATGCACCAGATCGATAGTCACCAGCTGCCCGATCCTGCGGACTTGGACCGGGTTTACGATTCGGAAGGACTGTGGTTGGCCCATTGTTCGGGGCCATTCTACTACCTGGGAACGCGCGACGTCATTTGGGGCCTGACCCGCTTGTTAGGCGGAAATCTCAAAGCCATCGCGTGCAACGGCAGCCAAAATCTCGAAAATCTTCTCACCTTCTGCGACATCGCCAATCACGACGACGGGCTGATGGTCGCGGCTCTCTTCGACCAACGGGCACGAGAGGATGGCCCTGAGGTCCCGTCCTTTCCGGTTTTACCCGGGGATTGAGCAAAAGCCCCGTCCGTTTGGCTGGCGGGCGGGGCTATCTCGGAACTCTCCACGCAACACCGAGACGCCTCGCGTTGCTTGTGAACGGAAGACCGGGTATTTAAAATCGCCATGGGGAATTCACGACGGCTCGCAACGGTTATCGCGACACTAGTCGTTATAGGACTGGTTGGTTTCGCGGGACAACGTCACCTACGAAGCGTTCGCCATAAACGTGAAGCTTATTTCATCTGCATTCATTTTCTCGTCATGGATCCCTCCCGCGAGTCCTACGACGGCTTCCCGAAAACATGGTCGGAAATCTTCCTATCTTCGGCCACCGAGGCAGGCCTCATGTCGCCTTTTCCCGACGGACTAAGTTATAAGTCGGACGGAACAATGTTCTCGTTGGCCGAGCCGAAACCCAGATTTGTTTCGTTGTTCCGCAAAGACCGTCTCGTCGCCGACGATAAAACCGCCCCGCATTGGGAGTCATCCGGCACCCCTGCGAGCAAGTTCCGGGAAGACTAACGTTCACCCATCAAAGCGGCGATGAATCGCACGCACTCTAAATTTTGCGCCCTTTTCCCGCTTTTTTGCGGCTAAAAATCCTATCCACTCCCCCGCCCGGCCCGCCAGACTGCGCCGCATCATGCTGCGATTGGCCGTCGTTTTCTGTTCCGCGTTCCTCCTCGCTTCCTGCCAGCGGGAAACCGTGATCGAACGCGCGAACCGCGAGAAAATCCTGTTGGTTGGCAACGGCGACGACCCGAAATCCCTCGACCCTCATCTGGTCACTGGCGTCATCGAACACAACGTGATCCGCTCGGTGCTGGAAGGCCTGGTGGCGGACGATCCGGAAAAGGACGATGCGTTTCCGCCCGGCGCGGCGGAAACGTGGGAGCACAACGCCGACTTCACCGAGTGGACCTTTCACCTGCGCCAGGGCGCGACCTGGTCCGATGGCGTCCCGCTGACCACCCGCGACTTCGAATTCGCCTACCATCGGAATCTCCATCCCGAGCTCGCCGCACCGTATGCGGAGATGCTCTATTTCATCAAAAACGCCGAAGCCTACAACAAAGGCGAAATCAAGGACTTCACCCAAGTCGGCATCGCGGTGATCGACGATTACACGCTGAAACTCACTCTGCGCGAACCGGTGCCGTACTTACCCGGCATCACCCGGCACTACAGTTGGTTTCCGGTGCCGCAACACGTGGTGCTGAAATTCGGCAAAATGACCGATCGCTTCACCAAGTGGTGTGAACCCGGCAACATGGTCGGCAACGGGCCGTTCGTGCTCAAGGAGTGGAAGTTCAACCGCCACCTCGAAGTCTCGAAAAACCCGCGCTACTGGAACGCGGCGAACGTGAAACTGAACGGCATCCGTTTCATCCCGATCGAAAATTTCTATTCGGAAACGCGGGCCTTTCTCGCGGATCAACTGCACACGACCTATCAGGTGCCTCCCGATCTCGTGGACAAGGTGAAGGCTGAGCATCCCGGTTTGCTGCGGCAGGAACCTTACGTCGGCACGCAGTTCGTCCGGATGAACACCAACCGCCCCGGCTTGAGCGACCCGCGCGTGCGGATGGCGCTGTCACTCGCCATCGATCGCAAGAGTCTCTGCGAAACGATCCTTAAAGGCTATCAACCCGCCACCACTCTGACTCCAGCGATGGGCGATTACCGGCCTGACGCATTCGTGAGCTTCGATCCGGAGCGTGCCCGCGCCTTGCTCGCCGAAGCCGGTTATCCCGAAGGCAAGGGATTTCCACGCTACAACTTGCTCATCCGGAGCGCGGGATCGCGCACCATGTCGGAAGCGTTGCAGGCGATGTGGAACAAGCATCTCGGCATTCTGGTGGATATCGAACCCAAAGACTTTGGATCTTATCGCACAGCCCAAGAAACTCTCAACTTCGATCTCGCGGTAGCGGGCTGGGTCGGCGACTACCTCGACCCCAGCACTTTCCTGCTGATGTGGACGAAGGACAACGGCAACAACAACACCGGTTGGTTCAGTAGGGAATATGAAAGCCTGCTGAATGACGGCGCGCATCAGACCGATCCCTTGCAACGCCTGGAAAAGTTCCGCCAAGCCGAGCGCCTGCTGATGGAAGCCCAGCCGCTCATCCCCTACGCTTGGCAGGCTCGCAATTATCTTCAACGCCCAGAGGTCAAGGGCTGGCATCCGCTGCTCCTCGACAATCATCCGTGGGGCGCTATTTCGATCGAACCCTGAACTGTCCCGCATGTTCAAAAGTCTTCTCAGCCGGTTCTTCCAAGGGATTCTCGTCCTCTTCGTGCTGTTCACGTTGACGTTCTTCCTCGTGAAGGCGTTGCCCGGCGGCCCGTTCCAATCGGAAAAGGCGATGCCCAAACACATCCGGGCGAAAATGGAGGCCTATTATGGACTGAACGAATCACTGCCCGTGCAGTATGGCCGACAGTTGAAGAATTACCTTCGAGGCGACCTCGGCCTGTCGTTTCGCCTTGAAGGCCGGCCCGTCTCCGAAGTCATCCACCAAGCGTTTCCGGTTTCCTTCCAGCTCGGCGTGATCGCGATGTTTGTCGCGGTCATTGTCGGCATCCCCGCGGGATGCCTTGCAGCGGCCAAACGCAATAGCTTGATCGATACCGTCTCCATGGCCGTAGCGATGATCGGAATCTGTTTGCCCGCGTTCGTGATCGGTCCGATCCTCGCGGAAACCTTCGGTCGAGGACTGAAATGGTTTCCCGCGATGGGGTGGAGTCCCACCCTGCCTTCAACCTGGATTTTACCCGCGATCACGCTCGGTCTTGCCTACGCCGCCTACCTTTCCCGCCTGACCCGGGCCGGGATGTTGGAAACTTTGTCACAGGACTTCGTTCGAACCGCGAAAGCGAAAGGGGTTTCACCATGGAACATCGTCGTGCGCCATTGCTTGCGGGGCGGCTTGATTCCCGCGGTCGCTTATCTCGGTCCGGCTTTCGCCGGCATCATCTCCGGCTCGGTGGTGATCGAAGCCGTGTTCCAGATTCCGGGTTTGGGTCGACATTTCGTCAAAGCGATCGAATCGCGCGACGCCCCGATGATCTTCGGGCCGGTGTTGCTCTACGGCACGCTCGTCATCTTCGCAAACCTCGTCACCGACCTGCTCGGTCTCTGGCTCAATCCCCGCCTGCGCAAATCCTCCTGATTTCATGACGACCGAAAAAGGCACCTCTCTCTGGAAAGACGCCTGGCTGCGCCTGAGCCACAACCGCGCCGCGATCGTGGGTTTGATCGTTCTGGTTCTCATCTGCCTGGCTTGTCTGATCCTGCCGATGATCCCCGACTTTCTGCAGGATCCGAACTCCCAGAACCTGCTCGATAAAAACCAGCCGCCGAATCCGCAACATTGGTTCGGGACCGACCAGCTCGGGCGCGACATTTTTTCCCGCGCGGTTTTCGGCGGACGCATCTCGATCCTCGTCGGCCTCGTCACCACCTTCGTGGCGGTGACCATCGGGATCGTGTGGGGCGCCCTCGCGGGCTACATCGGGGGGCGAACCGACGCGCTGATGATGCGCATCGTGGACATTCTCTACGCGCTGCCCTTCCTCGTCATCGTCATCCTCCTTTCCGTCACGCTCCAACCCTGGACCGGCAAGCTCACCGAATGGGCGGTACAAAACGTCGCGGGCAAAGAGGCGACTCAACTTCGCATCGGCAACGTGCGAACCTGGGTGGAACCGATCACCAGCCTGGTGCCGTTGTTCCTGGCGATTGGCGCGCTTTCCTGGCTCACGGTTTCCCGCATCGTCCGGGCGCAGGTGCAAAGCGTCGCGAGCATGGACTTCGTCGAAGCCGCCCGCTCACTCGGCCTGGGCCACGGGCGAATCCTGTTCCGTCATATTTTGCCGAACACGCTGGGGCCGATCATCGTTTACACCACGCTGACCATCCCGAGCGTGATGTTGTTCGAGGCCACCCTTTCCTTCCTCGGCCTCGGCGTGAAACCGCCGAACAGTTCATGGGGCGTATTAATTCAGGAAGGCGCGAACGCGATGTTCGCCAACCCCTGGCCGCTGGTGTTCCCATCGGCGTTGTTTTCGCTGACTTTGTTTTCGCTGAACTTCCTCGGCGATGGCCTCCGCGACGCGCTCGATCCGAAGTCGGCGAAGTAGCGTAAAACCAGCCCAATCCTCAAACCGCCGGCTTGTGGCGCTGCCTCCACGCCTTGATCAGGAAAGCGGCGGCGAAGAGGAACATGAAGAAGGAGAGGAATTGGCCTTTCGTCACCACGCCTTCGACGACCCACGAAGCGTCCGGCTCACGGAACTGCTCGGCGAAAATACGGAACAAGGCGTAAAAACCGAAGAACAAGCCGGTCAACAAACCGTGCGGCGCTTTCGGGAATTTCACCCGCACCGTCCACAGGATGGCGAATAGCAACAGGCCTTCGAGCGCGGCTTCATAGAGCTGCGACGGATGGCGCGGTTCGAGATACGGTTCGATCGCCTGTCGGACCTCCGGCAGTTGCCGGTTGGCGGCGAGGAGATTTTCGAAGACGTCCCGGTCGGGGACATCTACTAATCCGGGAGCGACCTCGGTGGCGGCTTGATACGCTTCGGGGAAACGAGCGGATTCGGGAGCCTTCGCGTCGTTGAGTGCGAGCGGGAATTTCATCGCCCACGACACACCGTGCGCGACCCGGCCATAGAGCTCGCCATTGATGAAGTTGGCGATTCGCCCGAAGAACAACCCGACCGGAGCGACCACGCAAAGGCCATCCCCCAGCCCGGTCCACGAAACTTTTTTCCGCCGTGAATAAACCCACGTGAAAATGATCAGACCGAGGATGCCTCCGTGGCTGGCCATTCCTCCTTCCCATACCCGGAAAATCGACAGCGGATCCTCCGCGACCGTGCGCCAGCCGCGGGCGGGATCGAGAATCTGGTAGAACAGCACGTAGCCGAGTCGACCGCCGAGAAAGACGCCGAACAACGCGGCGGCGGCGATGAAATCTCCGGCTTGCTCGGGTTTCAGCACCCACAGGCCGCGTTTCGCCAGGTTCTTCAGCAGAAGAAAGCCCCCAAGAAAGCCGCCGAGATAGGCGAGTCCATACCAGCGGAGGGCGAATTTGCTCAAATGGAACAGAACCGGATCGAGGTGGTGAACGTAAGTGGCGAACACGCCGGGCACCTCACACGATGAAACCTCCCCCCGCAAGTCCCCTCCCCTCGATTTTTCCCATGGGAAACCGGCCATTTCGCCCGTAGCGTTCCCGCATGTTGACGAAGCAAGAACTGCTCGACCTCCAATTCATCGGCGCGCGTGCGAGTCTGATCGACCTCGCGGCGTTTCTCGACCGGGTCGAGCGCCACGAAGGACCGGACGACTATCGTTTCGCGGCTCTGAAGAACGCCCTTCCGATTCTCCTCTCGAACCAACCCGGCCGGGCGCAAGCCGTCCTCGAAGCTCTCTCCGACGACACCCACGAACCGATCGAACGCGCCACCTTCCAAGGAGCCTTCGGCGCGCCTCACCGCTTCGATTTCTAAAACGTCATCTTCTTCACTGATCACCGATCACTGTCCACTGATCACTTTTCCCCGTGAAATACATCGAGCCCCACGCCCACATGGTCAGCCGCACGACGGATGACTACGAGAAGCTCGCCCTCGCCGGATGCGCCGCGATTTGCGAACCGGCGTTCTGGGCCGGCTTCGATCGCTCGTCGCCCCAAGGCTTTTACGATTACTACCGTCAGCTCACCGACTACGAACCGAAACGTGCCGCCAAATTCGGCATTCCGCATTTCTGCTGGCTGTGCATCAACCCGAAGGAAGCCGAAGACGCCGGATTCGCCCGCGAGGTGATGGCGATCCTGCCCGAGTTCCTCGCTAAGCCAACGGTGCTTGGCATCGGCGAAATCGGCCTCAACAAGAACACCCGCAACGAACTCGCGATCTTCGAGGAACACGTTCAAATCGCCCTCGATCACGATTTGCCGGTACTGATCCACACGCCGCACCTCGAAGACAAGCTCAAGGGAACCCGGCTGATCCTCGACGCGCTGGCGTCGTTTTCCCAACTCGATCGCGGCAAGGTCATCATCGACCACGTCGAAGAACACACCGCCGGACTCGTGCTTGACCAAGGCTATTGGGCCGGCATGACGCTTTACCCTGAAAGCAAATGCACGCCGAACCGGGCGATCGATATTCTGGAGCTGTTCGGCACCGAACGCCTCTGGCTCAACTCGGCCTGCGACTGGGGTGTCTCCGATCCGCTCGCGGTGGCGAAATGCGGACTGGAAATGCGGAAGCGGAAATACTCCGCCGAGGAGATCGAGCAGGTGCTCTTCGAAAACCCGAAGGCCTTCCTCAGCCAGAGCCGGAACTTTAAATTATAGGTCCAATAAGTCCTATGGGTCCTATAAGTCCTCTCTCCGAAACGCGCGCCGCCATCTGCTGGCTCCTCCTCACCTGCGCGGCCGCCACCGCCGCGCCACCCGATCCCGAGGAAGCCGCTTACCCGGCGATCGAGCGTTTCGTGGAAGTGCTGGAAACGGTGCGCAAGCGCCACCCAGACGCCGACAAGCTCGCCTACGACCGCCTTGTGAATCACGCGCTGGAAGGCATGCTCTCCGGTCTCGATTCGCATTCGTCGTTCATCCATCCGGAAATGGCCGCGGCGATGAAATCGGGCGATCTCGATCCGCATGTGGCGTCGCTGGGTTTCACCCTCGGCCTGCGCGACGACGGCCCTTACATTTCCGCCGTGGACACGCACGGTTCCGCCGCGAACGCGGGACTGCTGACCGGCAGCGCTCTATTAAAGATCGGCGATACCGACACCGCCGGCCTTTCGCTCCCGGACCTTCTCGGGCGACTCGACCGTTCGCCCGGCGAAACGACTCGCCTGACTCTCAAATCGCCCGACGCTCCCAAGCCAAAGGAACTCTCGCTGCCGCATGTCGTGGTCGAAACCCGGTCACTCGCCGATGCCCGCTTACTCGAACCCGGTAAAACCACCGGCTATGTGCGATTGGCCCAATTCGGTGGCGGTTGTGCCCGTGAAATGGAAGCCGCGCTCGACGAGCTCGAAGACCAGGGAATGAAGTCGCTCGTCCTCGATCTGCGCGGCAACCCCGGCGGCCAGCTCGACGAAACGGTGCGCATCCTCGGGCTTTTCCTCCCGCCCGGCACGCCGGTCGTCACCACACAGGGCCGCGACGGCCAAATGGGCGAACCGATGAAAACGCCCGACCGTCAGCGACGGAAACGCGAGTATCCCATGGCCGTGCTGATCGACCGCATGTCCGCGTCCGCCGCCGAACTCACGCCCGGCGCGTTACAGGATCTCAAGCGCGCGAAAATCGTCGGCGAAACGAGTTTCGGCAAAGGCTCCGTCCAAAACATCATCCCGATGGGCGGCGGCACCGCGCTGCGCCTGACCATCGCGACCTATCACACCCCGTCCGGCCGCACTCCACACGGCACCGGCATCACCCCCGATGTGGCGGTTCCCGTTTCCGGCGACGACCGTGCGAACTTCGAACTGCTCCGTCGACGCGAATCGCTTACGCTCGACGACGCTAAAAAACTGGCCGCGTGGAAAGACTCGACGCTCGAGGCAGGGTTGAAAGCGCTTGGCCAGTGACCGTCTCGGCATCCTTGACCTCCCGGTCGCCAAGCATAATCAACACGTCCGCCCTCTTCCACTGATCACTGATCACCGTTGCCCTACGGGCCATGCTGGCTTGGGCTTCGCCTTCCATTTGAGTCGCTAACGCTCCTGCCACATTCACCGATCACTCATGCAAACTCTCCTCGCCATCGAATCCTCCTGCGACGAAACCGCCGTGTCCATCGTGCGCGGTCAGCCCGGCGTGGCGACGGATGTGCTGGCGTCTGAGGTTTCTTCTCAAATCGAACTCCACCGCGTTCACGGTGGCGTGGTGCCGGAACTCGCATCGAGAAATCATTCTCTCCGGCTCAGACCTTTGGTCGAACAAGCGCTCGATCACGCAGGCCTGAAAGTCGCGGACATCGACGCCTTCGCCGCCACCACCGGCCCCGGCCTCGCATCCTCTCTATTAATAGGCAGCACCGCGGCCAAGGCCCTCGCCTGTGCCACGGGCAAACCGTTTCTCGCGATCAACCACCTCGAAGGCCACCTGCTTTCGCCCTTCGTCGGAGAAACCCACGTGCCGCCGCACCTCGCGCTGATCATTTCCGGCGGTCACACGCTTTTGCTCGAGGTGAAAGGCTCCGGCCGCTACCACAAACTCGGCGGCACGCGCGATGACGCCGCGGGCGAAGCCTATGACAAGGTCGGCAAAATGCTCGGCCTGCCCTACCCCGGCGGGCCTGAAATCGAGAAGATCGCCCGCCAAGGCGATCCCGCCGCCTTCGATTTCCCGCGATCGATGCTGCACGACCCGCATCACGATTTCTCCTTTTCCGGACTGAAAACCGCCGTGCTCTACACGATCCAGGGCTTGGGCGATCACGCCGAAGTTCTCCGGAACGAACAAACCGTGGCCGACCTCGCCGCGTCGTTTCAGCAGGCGGTGATCGAAATTCTTGTCGGCAAAACCGTCAAAGCCGCCCGCAAGTCGGGACACAAGCTCATCGCCCTGTCCGGCGGCGTCAGCTTGAACGCCACCTTGCGCGCCGCGTTCGAAGCCGCCGGGAAAAAGCACGGCCTTAAAATCGCCGTCGCCTCACCCGCGATGTGTACCGACAACGCCGCGATGATCGCCTTTGCCGCCTTGTTGCGTCACCTAGAGGGCGAATCGTCGCCACTCGACGCCGATATCGACCCGAATCTGGCGCTGGTTTGAGGATGGTTGAGAGTTGAGAGGTGATGGTTGAGAGTCAGAGAAGCCTTTGCGTTTCCTTGTGATTTTTTGCGGCTGAAATCTCTTGAAATCAGATCTTGTCCAAAAAGATCGCCTTACGATCCAAAAAGGATCGCCCCCCGATTCTTATGAGCATGACCCATTCGGTTCATGATCGAATCATGGCGGATATTCATGAAATGGCACGGTGGTGGCATGGCCAGTGCTCAAATGGGAGTCAGCAACCCTGACTCCCCATGAAACTAAGCGATCTAAAGTCCTCAGGCCACTGGCCCACTCTGCTCACCGCCTTCCTCTACTTCGACTTTTCGTTCATGGTCTGGACGATCCTCGGTCCGCTCGGCAATCAGATCGCGGAAACGCTCAAGCTGAACGCCGACCAGAAAGGCACGATGGTCGCCGTGCCGCTCCTCGGCGGTGCCGTGCTCCGCCTGGTGCTCGGTTTCCTCGCCGACCGCATCGGCGGAAAGATGACCGGCATGATCGCCCAGCTCATCATCATCGCCACGCTGCTCTACGTCTGGCTGCTTCAAATCGATAGCTACGGCATGGTGATCGCCCTCGGCTTCATCCTCGGCATCGCCGGTGCTTCCTTCGCCGTCGCCCTGCCACAAGCCGGCCGCTGGTATCCACCGAACATGCAGGGCGTGGTGCTCGGCCTCGCCGCCGCCGGCAACGTCGGCGTGGTGATCGACAGCTTGCTCGCCCCGCGTCTCGCCAAGGCGTTCGGCCTTTGGAACGTCTTCGGCTTCGCGCTCATCCCGGCCGTCATCACCTTCGTCCTCTACGCGATGTTCTCGAAGGACGCCCCGGGCGCGGTGGCCAAGAAGAAGGTTTCCGATTACTTCCGCTTGCTGAAGGAAAAGGACGCCCATTGGTTCTGCTTCTACTACACCGTGTCGTTCGGCGGCTTCGTCGGTCTGGCGATGTATTACCCGATCTTCTTCCGCACGGAATACGGCTTCGACGCGGTGAAAGCGGCTGACGCCGCGGCGCTCTGCACGTTGATCGGCGCCATGGTTCGTCCGATCGGCGGCGCGCTCGCCGACCGCATCGGCGGCATTCGCTCGCTGCTGGTCCTCTTCGCCATGGGCGGCATTCTGCTGGTCGCCGCCGCCTTCCTGCCAAGCTTCGGCGCGAAGTTCGCTTGCTTCCTCGGCGTGAGCGCCGCGCTCGGGATTTGCAACGGTTCGATCTTCCAGCTCCTGCCGCAGCGTTTCTCCAAGGACATGGGCATCATGACCGGCCTCGTCGGTTGCGGTGGCGGCATCGGCGGTTTCTACCTCGCCAAGTCGCTCGGTCTGGCGAAGCAATCGCTCGGTTCCAGCTCGATCGGCTTCATCGCCTTCGGGGTCCTCTGCTTCATCGCCGTGGCCGGCCTCGCGATGGTCAAGACGCGTTGGCGCACCACCTGGGGTGCCGCCGCTGACGCGCGCATCTGATTCAATTCTTGTGATCCACGGGGCCGGTTGGCCAGGGTTCGCGCAAGGCACGGTGATTCCGTCCTTCCACCTGGCCAACCGGCCCTCTTCTTTTTTCGATTTCGCCCGCCTTCCCCGCTTCCATGAAAGTCCGCCACACGCTCTGCGCCCTGCCCCGCGATCCCGGCCGGCCTTCCTCCGACGCGGTTTCGTTCGTTTCCTGGGACACCGGCTTTCTCGCCGCGCTCGCCGATGGAGCGGGCACACGTCCCGAGGCACGGGAAGCCGCCGAGCATGCGGTTTCCCAAATCGCCACCCATTATCGCACCCACCCGCTCGGCTGGACGCCGGGCAAAGCCCTTCGGGAAACCGTCCGACTGATCAACCGGACGTTGTGGAACGAATCGCAGGCCCGCTTCGAACGCGCGGAAATGGTCTGCACCCTGGTCGTCGCGCTCTACGACGAAGGCATGCTCCACGTACTCAATCTGGGCGATTCCCGCCTTTATCTTTTCCGGCAGGGAAAACTGGAGCAGCTCACGACCGACGACGTCGATCCGGATTTCCCGATCAAATTGCTCAAAGCCCTCGGCGCCGCCGAATCGCAGAAGCTTTTCACCACCAAGCAGTCGATCGAACCCGATGACGTGCTGTTTCTCTGCTCCGACGGCGTCCATCATCACCTCGGCGACGATCAACTCCGCGAACTGCTGACCTCAGGCGCCGCCGCCCGGGCGATTTCCACCCACGCGCGCGACCGTTCACCCGAGGAAACACGCGACGATTGCGCCTCGATCCGCATCGATGTCGTTTCGCTCGGCTGGACCGCCAAGCGTGAGGACAGCCAACTGCCGGTGCCGGAAAAACTGACGGGCGGGCAAAAAATCGACGGTTGGACATTGCTGCGCTCTTTCGGCGCGAACGACCGCTGCTGGCTGGCCGAACGCGAAGGTTGCCGGCAGGTGATGAAATTCGCTCCCTCCGAAGCGACCGACCAGGCGTTTCATACCCAGGCCTTCCTCCGGGAAACCTGGAACGCGATCCGGTTCTCCGAAGATCCCCCTTTCGTCAAAGCCTGGGAGAACCCGGCCCGCAGCGCGCTCTATTATAATATGGAGTTCATCGACGCCCCCGGGCTCAAGTCGATGCTCCGCCAACGGCATCTCCAGGTCGATGAAACGGTGAAGCTCGGCATCTTCCTCGTCGATGCCTGCATGCGACTGCTGCGGCACGATCTCGTGCACGGAGACATCAAGCCGGAGAACATCCTGGTCGGCTCGTCCTACGATTCGCTGTTCTTCAAGCTCGTCGACCTCGGCTCGTGCTGCGAAGTTTTCTCCCACCACTCGCGCGCCGGCACGGCCAGCTATCTCGCGCCGGAGCGCTTCAAGAATGCGCCCATCAGCGAGTGCAGCGAAATTTTCTCCGTCGGCGTCACACTTTACCAGGCCCTCACCGGCCAATTGCCGTTCGGGGAAATCGAGCGCTTTCAAACTCCGTCGTTCAAGGAGCCCAAGCCGCCCAGCCACGCGAACCCGCTGGTGCCGCCATGGCTCGACGCCTTGATCCTGCGCGCTTGCTCGATTCAGCCGGAACGTCGTTACCAGCACTTCAGCGAGTTGCTGCACGATTTGAATCATCCGCAAAAAATCCGGCCGTGGCATTCGGATAAAGCGCCGTTCATCCAACGCCATCCGCTGGCGTTCTGGAAGCTGATGACGATTTTCTTCGCGCTGCTCTCCTTCTACCTCGCGGTGCGGTTGATGCAAAGATAGGGGCCTGAGGCACGGACTTCATCGTTGCCGCCATCGTCCGTTTGGTGATGCTGTGAAAATGAAATGGCTTCACGGCTTGGCGCTGATGGGCGTGTCGATGGTATCGATGATCGGCGAGTTGCAGGCCTGTTGCGCCGTGGCGGAAGCCGGAAGACCGGTGGTGAACGCGGATCAAACCGTCATCCTTTGGTGGGACCGCCCGAATCAGACACAACATTTCATCCGGCGCGCGAGCTTCAAGGGCGGCGGCGACTCGGTGGGTTTCCTCGTTCCATCCCCTACCCGCCCCAGCTTGGAGAAATCCGGAGACGACGCGTTTCCCTACCTTGCCGATCTTACACGACCGTCTTCCGGCGGAGGCGGTTTCCCCATCGGATGCGCGGTCGCAGCGCCCGCACCCAGATCCGAGGTCAAAGTCATCGAGGAAAAGTCGGTCGCCGGTTACGACGCCGTGGTCCTGACCGCAGGCTCGGGTGAGGCCCTGCTGCGATGGTTGAACGAAAACGGGTTCGCTTTTCGTCCCGAAACCGCGGCCTGGGCGGAACCCTACGTGAAAAACGGTTGGTACATCTCCGCGATGAAGATCTCGAAAGAGACCTCGCCGGATCCGCAGACCAAGCTTGGCGCCTCCGCGCTGCGTATCAGTTTCAAAACCGACCGGCCGTTGTTTCCCTATCGCGAACCGGATTCGCGCGATGACGCCTCGAAGCTTGACGTCACCCGCCGGCTGCTTCGCATTTACCTCGTGGCGGAGGCTCCCTACCAAGGACGTTTTTCGACCGGAATGCCATGGCCGGCGAAGGTGTCTTACAGCTCGCCTTTGGGGGATGACGAGCGCTCCCGTTTGGCCGAACTTCTCGAACTTCCGGCGACCACCAGCTCGGGCAAGATGTGGCTGACCGAGTTCGAACATCAATGGCCGTATGGCATCGCCCCGGGGGACGTTTACTTCGAGCAGGCGCCTAAACCGGCCCAAGTGCAACAATCCGGAATGGATCCCACCATGATTCTACTGGCGGGTGGGATGCTGTTTCCCCGTTTACGCCGCGTCGTTTCCCGGGGTGTTAGGAACTTCGCCGCGCGATCACCCATGCGATAAGCATCGGATGCGCCGCACGAAAGTCCGGGCAGTGCCCGGGGTGTCCCGCCGGAACTTGGGAGCCCTGAAAGGCGAACTAAACCGCGCCCCCCATCCCGTTGGGACGGGAAGAACATCGCCACCCGACATAACTTGTGGGATTCCAGAACCCCCATCTGGTGGGTAACGAAATTTTTTTCAACGGGAGCTCTGATCGCCCCATGACTGGAATTGATGGGAACAGCACGAACGGATTATCGGGCGTCATCCCAATCCTCACGAACAAGTCGTTTTTTGCTCATTATCAACAGGTTACAATAATGATCAATTCGCATGGAAAAGCTCATGAAGGGCTCTCACCAAGCGGATGAAGGTCCGACTCATGTGAATTCGCAACGGTTTCGCCCCATGGCACGGCCGTCGCTAAATCAAGGGTGCTCCTTGATTCCATTCATCATGAAAACCGACCCACCCCTCAACCGACGGGATTTCCTCAGTTCCTCTTCGAAAGCCACCGCGCTCGGCCTGCTGGCCGCCGGTTTGCCCACGCGTTGGGCGGGGGCGCAAACCGCTTCCGACGCACCGGAAACGGCCAACGTGAACTTCGGCATCATCGCGCTCACCGACTGCTCGCCGATCGTCATCGCTCACGAAAAGGGCTTCTTTAAAAAGTACGGCATCAACTCGACCGTGACCAAGGGTGCGAGCTGGGCCGCGATCCGCGACTCGCTTTCCAATGGCGACATCCAGGCGACCCATATGCTCATCGGCATGCCGATCGCCTCGACCATGGGTCTCGGCGGCGCGCCGAAGAAGCCGATGGTCATCCCGTGGATGCTCAACCGCAACGGCCAGTCGATCAGCCTCGCCAACCATTTCAAAGGCAAGGTCGGCGCCGACGCCAAGGCGCTCAAGCCGCTCGTTGACGCCGCCAAGGCCTCGGGGAACCCGATGACCTTCGCGATGACCTTCCCGCCGGGCACCCACGCGATGTGGATCCGCTACTGGCTCGCCTCGGGCGGCATCAATCCGGGCGACGCCGCCGGCGCCGGTGCCGATATTTCCCTCATCACCATTCCGCCGCCCCAGATGGTCGCCAACATGAAGGTCGGCAAGATGGACGGCTTCTGCGTGGGCGAACCTTGGAACGCGAAAACGATCGCCGATGGCATCGGCTTCACCGCCATCAACACCCAGGACATCTGGAAGGATCATCCGGAAAAAGTCTGCGCCTTCACCGAAGAGTTCGCCGCCAAGAACCCGAAAACGGTGAAAGCCGTACTGAAAGCGCTCCATGAAGCCAGCGTCTGGCTCGACGAAATGAAGAACCGCGAGGAACTCGCGAAGATCGTCAGCGCGGCGACCTACATCAACTGTCCGCCGGAGTCCCTCCTCGGTCGCCTGCAGGGCAAATACGACATGGGCGACGGCCGCAAGTTCCGCGACCCGAACTACATGATCTTCAACGAGCGCAACTGCAACTACCCGCAGCCGAAGTACGCCAAGTGGTGGCTCACCCAGCTCCGCCGCTGGGGCTTCACCGACGGCGCGCCGGACTACGAAGGCGTCGCGAAGCAAGTCATGCGCTACGACATCTACGAGGAAGCCATGAAGGAAATCGGCGTCACCCACGGTGGCCTCAGCAATGCGCCTGAGAAACTGATGGATGCCACCTTCGATCCATCCGGCGACCTCGAAGCTTACGCCGCCTCTTTCTCGGTCAAGACACTGAAGGGCTAAAGAACCCCTTCACTCAATCCGGCCCCGCGGACCGCTCACCCGCGGGGCCATTTCCCCACCTCCGCTGCTATGAAATTGCTCGAAAAGCTGAAACTCGAAATCGTCCTCCTGCCGCTCGTCGGCATCCTCCTTTGCCTCGGCGGCTGGGCCGTGGTCTCTGGAAAATCCAAGACCACCACCAAGACCGACGATTGGGGTGACACCATCACCCTCACCACCCGCGAAGGCTTGTCCAAGGATCTGCCATCGCCCGGCGAAACCTGGAAAGCCAGCAAGCCCTACATCGTCGAACCCCTCGCCAAGCGCGGCGAACTCGACCAAGGGATTCTCCGTTTCACCTGGCTCTCGCTGAAACTCGTCGCCCAGGGCTATCTGCTCGCCTTGATCGTCGGCACGCCGATCGGCTTCTTCCTCGGCCTTTCGAAGAACTTCACGAAGGCCTTCGACCCGATCATCCAGATCCTTCGCCCGGTTTCGCCGCTCGCCTGGCTCCCGCTTGGCATGGTCATTTTCAGCGGCATGAAAATCATGGGCGGTGACGGTCGCGTCGCCTTCGGCACCTCGGATGCCGCCTCCCTTTTCACCATCGCCATCTGCGCGATGTGGCCCACCGTCCTTAATACCGCCGTCGGCGTCCGCGCCGTGCCGCAGGACTACCTGAACGTGGCGAAGGTCTTGAAACTCTCGAAGGCGAAGACGCTCTTCAAGATCCTCATTCCCTCGGCCTTGCCCTACATGTTCACCGGCTTCCGCCTGTCGCTCGGCATCGCCTGGCTCGTGATCGTCGCGGTGGAAATGCTGATCGGCAAACCCGGCGTCGGCGGCTTCCTCTGGCAGCAATACAACGCCAACAGCTTCGCCCACATCATCCTCTGCATCCTGACGATCGGGGTCGTGGGCTACGTGCTCGACCGCTTGATGAGCCTGGTCGAGAGCCGCTTCCGCACGGCGTGAGCAAATCGATAGGACCCATAAGACCTATACGATCATGACTCCCATCCTCGAAATCTCAGGAGCGGCCAAAGGCTTCGGCCGCGGCAGCCTCCGCAGCACCGTCCTGCGCGATGTGGACCTCACGGTCAACGAAGGCGACTTCGTTTCGATCATCGGTTACTCCGGCACCGGCAAGAGCACGCTCATCTCGCTGCTCGCCGGGTTGCTCAAAGCCGACAGCGGCGATGTTCTGATGGAGGGCAAACCGATCCGCGGCGCCAGCCCGGAACGCGGCATCGTTTTCCAGAACTACTCGCTGCTGCCTTGGCTCACGGTGGAACAAAACATCCGCCTCGCCGTCGATCAGGTGTTTCCGCAGATGTCCGCCGACGAGCGTTCCAAGCATGTCGCCAAATACATCGACATGGTGAAACTGACTCCCGCCGCCCACAAGTTTCCGAAGGAGCTCTCCGGCGGCATGCGCCAGCGCGTGTCGGTTGCCCGTGCCCTGGCGATGCAACCGCGCGTGTTGTTGCTCGACGAACCACTCTCGGCGCTCGACGCGCTCACCCGCGCCACGTTGCAGGACGAAATCAGCGACATCTGGCAGAAGAACCGCACCACCGTCATCTGGGTCACCAACGATCCCGACGAAGCGATCCTCCTCGCCGACCGTGTGATCCCGCTCCTGCCGGGGAAAAACGGCGCCACCCTCGGCGACGAAATCCCGGTCTCGATCGAACGTCCGCGCGACCGCCGCAAGATGGCCGAACATCCGGAGTTCAAAGTCCTCCGTCACGAGATCGTGCGCGTGCTCAGCGCCGCCAAGCGCAGTCTCGAATCGAATACCACCACCCGCAAATTGCCGGTCCCCGACATTCTTCCCGAGGACCTCTCCGTGAAACGCGCCTTCGGTCCGAAGCCGGCGGCCCGTCGCAGATCCCAACTTCAGAAGGAAGAAATCAAAGTCTCCGTGTCATGAGCGACCGTGCCCCAGCCCTCGAATTGTTCAAACTGAACAAAACCTACCCCACCCCGAAAGGTCCGGCGGTGATCGTGAAGGACTTCTCGATCAACCTGAAGCGCGGCGAATTCGTCACGCTCATCGGCCACTCCGGTTGCGGGAAATCGACCGTGCTCTCGATGGTCGCCGGTCTGACCGGCATCACCGATGGCGGCATCATCCTCGACGGCCGTGAAACCACCGAGTCCGGTCCCGACCGCGGCATGGTGTTCCAATCGCCCTGCCTGCTGCCGTGGATGAGCGCGTTCGACAACGTCATGCTCGGTGTCAATCAGGTCTACTACACCGCCACCGCCACCGAGCGGAAGGAACTGGCCGAATACTACCTCAGCGTCGTCGGCCTCGGCGACGCGATGCACAAGTATCCGGCCGAACTTTCCCAAGGTATGCGCCAGCGCGTCGGCATCGCCCGGGCGTTCGCCCTGCAGCCGAAGATGCTGCTGCTCGACGAACCGTTCGGCATGCTCGACTCGTTGACAAAGATCGAGTTGCAGCAAGTGCTCCTCGATCTATGGCGGCGGAACAAGCTGACGACGCTGATGGTCACCCACGACGTCGACGAGGCGATTTACCTCTCCGACCGCGTGATCATGATGACCAACGGCCCGGAAGCGACCCTTGGCGAGATCCTCGAGGTCGATTTCCCACGGCCTCGCCAGCGCGAAATGGTCATCAACGACCCGCTTTTCCAGGCCTACCGGAACCACTTGGTCTCCTACCTCACCGAGCGTGCCCACCTCCGGAACGAGCCTCGGACCTTCAATAAGGAAAATCTTTTGACCTTCTCGGGCAGCCCAGCGGAGGCCCAGGACGAGCACCAGACCGCGGCGGCCTGATTCACGGGGCCGCCGTGGTTTGGACATAACCCGCTTTCCTTCAGCCGGTTGAAGGAAAGCCGTCACCCTGTCCCCCGAAGGACCGGGCCCACCCATGATCCCGGCTCATGCGCGGGATGACGCGATCTCAGTGCGATTCATGCCAAGCAGCCGGGCCCTGTGCACGCGCCCTGCTTTTCAGCCTCCTGAACCTGGCAATTCCCATGAGCAGCATCTCCACCTTACCAACGGCCGACTTCAACGAAGACCAGAAGGCTTACCTTTCCGGCTTCGTGCTCGGCGTGCTCAATCGCAATCAATTGCCCTTCCTCGGCCAGCTTGCCGACGGCCGCTTCACCCACGAAAACGGCCCCGGCGTCGCCGAAAACGTCCACGGCACGCCGATCGAAGACCTCTGCCGCGAAGAACGAGTCAAATACGAGCGCCACGGCCTCGATTCCTACGACGCGATCCTCGCGAACTCCGCCACCGGCGAATTCCCGAAAGACGGCGACGTTTTCCGCTACAAGTTTCACGGGCTGTTCTACGTCACCCCGGCCGAGGAAGCGATCATGCTCCGCTGCCGCGTGGCCGGTGGAGCGCTCGACGCCCGCCAGTTCCGCGCGCTCGCCGGGATCACCCGCGACCTTGGCAACGGTTTCCTCGACATGACCACCCGTGCCAATGTGCAGGTTCGCGGGATCATGCCGCCCGGCGCGCCGGAAGTGCTCATGCGCCTGAGCGAAGCCGGTCTGACCTCCCAAGGTGCCGGCGCAGACAACGTGCGCAACGTCACCGCCACCCCGACCACCGGCTTCGACCCGGACGAGTTGATCAACGTGATGCCCTACGCCCGCGCGATGCATCACTACATCCTCAAGAACCGCGACCTCTACGGTCTGCCCCGTAAGTTCAACATCTCCTTCGATTCGGGCGGCGTGGTTTCGGTCTGCGCCGACACCAACGACATCGGCTTCCAGGCGGTCCGCGTGGGCGAAAACGACCTCGGCCTCGCGCCGGGCGTCTATTTCCGCATGCAACTCTGCGGCATCACCGGCCATCGCCAGTTCGCCAGCGATTCCGGCGTGCTGCTGACTCCGGAGGAAACCATTCCGGTCGCCGCCGCTCTGCTCCGCGTGTTCATCGAAAACGGTGACCGCACCAACCGCAACAAGGCTCGCCTGAAGTACCTCGTCGATGACTGGGGCGTGCCGAAGACGCTCGAAGAAACCCAGAAGAAGCTCGCCTTCCCGCTGCGCTACTTCCCGCTCGAAAACTGCGAAGTGCCCGCGCCGAAGATCAAGCACGGCCACCTGGGCATCCACACGCAGCCCGACGGCCGCTTCTACCTCGGCGTACTTATGCCGGTCGGCCGCATCTCGGTTGAGCAAGCGAACGCGCTCGCCGACATCGCCGAAAAATACGGCAACGGCGACATCCGCCTGACCGTCTGGCAAAACGCGATCATCCCGAACATTTCCGAAGAGAACCTCGAAGCGGCGAAGAAGGCGATTCTCACTTGCGGCCTCGCCTACTCCGCGACCTCGGTTTCCGGCGGCCTCGTCGCCTGCACCGGCAACAAGGGTTGCAAATACGCTTCCGCCGACACGAAGGGCCATGCGCTCTTCCTCGGTGGCTACCTCGAATCCCGCGTGGTTCTCGACCAGCCGATCAACATCCACTTCACCGGTTGCCCGCACTCCTGTGCCCAGCACTACATCGGCGACATCGGCATGATCGCCACCAAGGTGAAGATGCCCGACGGCGAATCGGTGGAAGGCTACAACATCGTGCTCGGCGGTGGCACCGACGACACCCAGCGCATCGCCCGCGAAGTCTGGAAGAGCATTCCGTTCCCGGAAGTTCCGCCGCTCATCGAGTCGTTGCTGAAGGCCTACGCCGCCACCCGCCAGGGCGACGAAACGTTCAACGTGTTCGCCAACCGCCTGTCGGTCGACGAACTCAAGTCGCTCCTTGGCAACTCCGCCGCCGCCTAATCCCCACCTTCGAACAAGCCATGTCCTTCAACATTCCCACCGAAGCGCCGTTCAACGACACCCAGCGCATGTGGCTGAAAGGCTTCTTCGCCGGTCTCGGCCTGGGCAACGCGCCCGCCGCGGAAGCCGCGCCGGAAGTCGCGGGCGAACCGCTCGCCATCCTCTGGGGCTCGCAAACCGGCACCGCCGAGGCGTTCGCCAAGCAACTCGCGAAAAAGGCGAAAGCCGCCGGTTTCAGCCCGAGCATCCACGACATGGCGTCGGTCGAGCCATCCACCCTGGCGTCGATGAAATCGGTCGCGATCCTCACCAGCACCTATGGCGACGGTGAACCGCCGGACAACGCGGCCGCCCTTCACTCGGCGATCATGGCCGCGGAAGGCAACATCCTCGAAGGCGTGCAATTCAGCGTTTTCGCCCTCGGCGACTCGAATTACCCAGCCTTTTGCCAATGCGGCAAAGATTTCGACACGAAACTCGAAACGCTCGGCGCTAAACGCCTCGCGCCGCGTGTGGACGGCGACAGTGACTTCGACGCCCCCTTCGCAACTTGGTCGGAATCGCTTCTTGGCTCCCTCGTGGGAGAAACCACCGCTGCATGAAAACCCTCGGCAAAGCGCGTGAGATTCAAAAGACGGAGGTCCTCCGGACCCTCATCGACGATCTTCTCGCCGAACAAAAAAAACTGCAGACTCCGGTCGCGCGGTTTGCCGAGATTCATGACCGCGAGCCTGACCTCGCCCCTCACTACCGAAACCTCATCCCGCTCAGCGCGCCCGGCCCGGGCGAGCAATACGCGTTTGAGGTTTCACTCGATCGCTGCACGTCCTGCAAAGCCTGCGTCGCCGCCTGCCACTCGCTCAACGGTCTCGATGACGATGAAGCCTGGCGCGACACGGGCCTCATGGTCGGCGGCAAGGAAGAGCCCGGCTGGCAGCAAACGATCACGTCGGCCTGCCACCACTGCGCCGATCCCGGCTGCATGACCGGCTGCCCGGTCGGCGCTTACGAAAAGGAAGCGGACACCGGCATCGTTCGTCACCTCGACGACCAATGCATCGGTTGCTCGTATTGCCTGCTGAAGTGCCCCTACGACGTTCCCAAGTATTCGAAAAAGCGCGGCATCGTTCGCAAGTGCGACATGTGCCAAGGCCGCCTCGCCGCGGGTGAAGCGCCTGCGTGCGTGCAAGCCTGCCCGACCGGTGCGATCCGGATCGTAAAGCGCAGCATCGAGGAAATCCGCGCGGAAGGCGCGGCCAACGAAGGTTTCCTCATCGGCGCGCCCTTGCCGAAAACGACTCGCCCATCGACCAAGTATGTGGGCCGTCACGTGCCGACCACCGCGAAGCCGGCCGATCAGGAATCGCTGGTGCCTCAACACGCCCACTGGCCGTTGGTGCTGATGCTCACGCTAACCCAAGCGGGCCTCGGCCTTTCGGTCGCCTCCAGCTTCGCCGCGAATTTCGCGACCGCGATCACCGGCGCGATCCTTTTCATGGCCGGCATGGCCGCTTCGATCCTCCACCTCGGCCGGCCGATGGGCGCGTGGCGCTTCTTCCTCGGCCTGCGCACGAGCTGGCTGTCGCGGGAGATCCTCGCGTTCTCGATCGTCGCGCCACTCGTGCTGCTTACTCCGGTTTTGCCGTTCGTCGACAAACTGACACCGCTCTTGCCCGGTCCGATCGCTTCGTTCGTCACGACGTCGCTGCCCACCTTCCCACCGGCATTCGCGATCCTTTCGCTGATCGCGGTGTTCACCTCGGTGATGATCTACGTCGATACGCACCGCGTTTCCTGGCGCTTCAACATCACGGCAACCCGCTTCTTCGGCACCGCGATCGTTTTCGCCGCGCTGGCGATCCCGATGATTCACGATTCGCCGCTGATGCGCTTGCTTCCGGCATTCGCGATTCTGGGCAAGTTCCTGTTGGTGGAAGTGCGCAGCCACCGGCACGCGCTCGACCGGAAATGGTCGCCCGACCGCCATACCGCGCGGCTCCAGCTTGGGCCGCTGCGTTTGGTCACGGCCGTTCGCCTGATTGCCTCGTTGTTGGCGGTGACGCTCGGGTTTGTTTCGCCCTGGCTCGCGCTCCCGCTGCTAGTGATTGCGGAGCTGACCGAACGTCAGCTATTCTTCCAATCAGTCCACGCCCCGAAAATGCCGGGTGGTGTGGCGAACTGATCTCCCGCCGTGCTGCCCTTCAAACAACACCAAGGTCCTCTAACAGCCGAACTGCTGCGCGAACCCGGCCGTTTCGGTCTCGGCCAAGTGCCCGCCGCCGCCGTTCCGGACGCCGTGACCACTGCGATCTGCGGGTTCTGCTCCACCGGCTGCTGCCTGCGCCTTCACCTGAAGGACGGCGAAGCGGTCGGCCTGACGCCCGAGGTGCGCTATCCGGTCAACCTCGGCATGGCTTGCCCGAAAGGTTGGGAGGCGCTCACCGTGCTCGATGCGCCCGATCGCGCGACCAAGCCGCTTTGGCGCGACGCCTCCGGCACCCGCCACGCCGTCCCGTGGGATACGGCGCTGGAAGAGATGGTGTTCCGCTTCAAGGAAATCCAGGCCAAGCACGGCCAACACAGTCTCGCGTTCATTTCGACCGGTCAGATTCCTTGCGAGGAAATGGCCTTCCTCGGCGCGTTGGCAAAGTTCGGCATGGGCATGAAGCATGGCGATGGCAACACGCGCCAGTGCATGGCCACGTCCGTGGTCGCCTACAAGCAAGCCTTCGGCTTCGACGCGCCGCCTTACACCTACGCCGATTTCGAGGAATCCGACGTGCTCGTTTTCATCGGCGCGAATCCGGCGATCGCCCACCCGATTCTCTGGCAGCGCGTGCTTTCGAACCGTCGCTCGCCCGAGATCATCGTGATCGACCCGCGACGGACGGAAACCGCCCAATCGGCCACGCGGCACCTCGCGCTGAAACCAAAAGGCGACCTCTGGCTGCTCTACTCGCTCGCCCATTGCATCGTCCGCGACGGCCGGGTGGATGACGATTTCCTCGCCGCTCACACGACCGGTTTCGACGACTTCGAAAATTTCCTCACCGCTTACGCGCCCGAAGCGGTGGCTTCCCGCACCGGCCTTTCGGTCGCCGAAATCGAAGCGCTCGCCCGCCTCGTTTCCGATCCATCGAAACGCGTCTCGTGGTGGTGGACGATGGGCGTGAACCAATCTTACGAAGGCGTTCGCACCGCCCAGGCGATCATCAACCTCGCGCTGATGACGGGCAACATCGGCAAGCCCGGCACCGGCGCGAACTCGATCACCGGCCAGTGCAACGCGATGGGATCGCGGCTGTTCTCGAACACTACGAATCTGCTCGGCGGTCACGATTTCTCCTACCCCGCGCATCGTAGCAAGGTCTCGGACATCCTCGGCATCGACGAAGGGTTGATCCAAAACGAAGTCGGCTGGGCCTACGACCAGATCCTGGACGGCATCGACCGTGGTGAAATCAAAGGCCTTTGGATCATCGCCACCAATCCGAACCATTCCTGGATCAATCAGAGCCGCTTCAAGGAACTGCGTGATAAACTGGAGTTCCTCGTCGTGCAGGACATGTACGAGTCCACCGAGACCGCTCAGCTCGCCGACCTCCTTCTGCCCGCCGCCGCGTGGGGCGAAAAGGAAGGCACGTTCATCAATTCCGAACGCCGTATTGGCGTGATCCGCCCGGTGCGCAAGCCGCCGGGTCAGGCGCTGTCCGACTTCCGCATCTTCCGCCTGATCGCGAACGCCTGGGGTTGCGGCGATCTTTTCGAAAAGTGGACGTCGCCGGAAACGGTGTTCGGCCTGCTTCAACAACTCAGCGCCGGCCAACCGTGCGACATCACGGGCATCGACGGCTACGCGGCCCTCGACGCCGCCGGCGGCATCCAATGGCCGTTTCCCAAGGAAGGCGGCGATACGGCCCGCGAGCGACGGCTTTTCGCCGACCGAAAATTCTACACGCCCGACGGCAAGGCGAAGTTCTTCTTCGATGCGCCCGCCGAATCGCTTCCCGAACCGACGGACAACGAGTATCCGTTCCTGCTACTTACCGGTCGCGGCAGTTCGAGCCAGTGGCACACCGAAACGCGCACCGCGAAATCCGCGATCCTGCGCAAGCTTTCGCCCGTCGGCCTGCACGTCGAAATTCATCCCGCCGACGCCGCCAAGCTCGGCATCGCCGAAAAGGATGAGGTCGAAATCATCAGCCGGCGCGGCAAAGTCGTCGCCACGGCGTATGTCACGTCCGTCGTGCAACGCGGACAGGTGTTCCTGCCCATGCACGACCGGGAGGTGAACCGCCTGACTCACGCCAGCTTCGACCCGAACTCGCGCCAGCCATCGTATAAGGCCAGTGCGGTGACGGTGAAAAAAGTGGATTGATCTGGAGTGCGGCGATTCATCGCCGCTTTGCTTCTTGTAGCGCTCGCTCCCAACAAAGCGGCGATAAATCGCCGCACTCCAAACCATGCCTCTGATCCGCCATCTCTACCTTTCGCCCGGCCACAACTACTTCGGCCATCACGGGCAAGCGGCGGGCACGCATGAGATCGAAGAGCGCGACGCTATCGAGCTCGTCGCCGGAAGTGGCATCCGCGAGGATCGCTTCTTCGATTTCAAACCCGACTACAAAGGCCAGGTCACCCTCTTCGATCAAGCCATCGTCGAAGCCGTCCGCGAACACGCGAGCAACCCATCGCTACCCTCGTCCTCGTTCCGCCGCAATGTCATCCTTGAAGGCATCGATCTCAATTCCCTGATCGGCAAAACGTTCCGACTTGGCGAAGTGCTTCTCCAAGGCATCGAAGAATGCAAACCCTGCTATTGGATGGACGAGGCTTGCGGCAAACCCGGCACCGAAGACCTGCTCAAAGGCCATGGAGGTTTACGCTGCCGGATTCTCGAAGGCGGATGGTTGAGAAAGGGCGAGGTCGAGCTTAGCTTCTGAACTTCGTGCGACCGGCACCATTACTTACTAATCGCGAGCCACTGAAGCTCGCTTCACCCTTACAATAAGCAGCTCAAGTCCTTTATACCCTCGATATAATTTAGCCTCACGGGCTGACTCAACAAACCCAAATAAGATTGCAATATAAGGACCATTTTTGTTAAGTTCCGTTCCGAAATCACAGATTCAATCCCCCCATGAATCTGACCATACAGCCCCCCGGGATCTCTTGCTCCCGACCCACGTTCTTGATGGAACCTCACGGCCCGCCCCGTTGGCGAGGCAACTAGGCGAGCGCCTGGAGTCGAGCCATCGCAAGGTTTGCCATCCTGTAGCGTCACCCTCTCTCTTAATCCCCTCATGATCCATTGCACCCTAACTTGTTATCCCATGCCTCCCTAACAATTAATCCGCCCCCCAATGAAACCTCCCCCCCAATTATTCAAAGCCTTGGCTACATTCCTCGGCCTGCTTTGCATCAACACCAACGCGTCGGCTCAAACACCTGTTTATACCACCACGGTTTTCGATGCGATCACTGGCGACAATTCGTTCATTGCTGAAGACGATAAACGCTATTGGACGATTGATTCCGGAGCAGATAGCTATCAAATCGACACTTACGAGCGACCGACGGTCCAAACCTATCAGGTCCGCACTCTTGATGATTCCTCCGAACTCTTTGCGGCCAACGAGTATTATGAGAACCTCGACATCGTTAGCGCCCAAACAGGACTGGACGCAACTTACTTATATGTATCCATCACCATGTTCGGATTGGATAAAAGCACCGAAGACGGCGTGGATACCTTCGAAGGCCTTAAATACCGCTATGGGTTTCGCTTCAGTCTCGAGCCTGACGGAGCGAATGGTTACCTTTTCACCACTGACGATCCTTTGGCCAAGCATGGCACAAGCTATGGTCTCGTCGGCAACAAGGGCTATCAAGACACCAATGGTGACGTGGGCGGCTCCGGTCTCCTGGACGGACTGACTACGACCAAAGAAGATGACCCCGCCGCCGCCATAGGCAATGGTTTCGATTTACAGCGCGTGAATGACGGCGAAATCATCAACGGTGCCAATACCGGAAGTGAGGTGCTTTACGCACGCATCAATCCTGTCGATCCGACCACCGTGGAGTTCGCGCTGAATTACACGCTACTCGGCTTCTCAATGGCGGACATGCTTAATGTGTCCTATTTCGAATTCGAAGCCATCAAAGGCGATCCCGAAGACCCGCAAAATTATCTTTGGAACGACGAATACAATAAAGGGGAAGCAGGGTCACCCTACCGGGCAACCTCCGGCGATCTCTCCAAATCGGAATTCGGCACGCAGGGATTGGGCAATATTTACGAACTCGACACGTTGCGCGGCCCGAGCGGCATCATCATTCCAGAACCGACAACAGTAGGATTACTCATTGTAAGTCTGGTATCCGCCGCATTTAGCCGAAAAAGACCTGTCGAGTGATGACGCCCGGTCGGGAACAGTTCACACCTGTTCCCGCGAGGCCGGGTAGCGTGGCGCTTCACCCCCCCAAATAGCTCATCTCCGCCTTGTGCGTCGGCGCATGCAAGCCACCGCGCAACTCGGAGTAGCGATCCTCCCGGCCGCCCCAAATCGAGGCGAAGGTCGCCGTGAGCAAAGTGTCAGACGCGCCTCCACGCAACAGCGAGCGCAGGTCGTGGCCGGACCCGGCGAACAAGCACGTGTAGAGCTGCCCTTCCGCCGAGAGTCGCAAACGCGAGCAATCGCCGCAGAACGGCTTGGTCACGGAGGCGATCAAGCCGATCTCGCCCTTGCCATCGGCATGACGGAAACGCAGCGCGGTTTCGCCCTTCCGCCCACCTGGGTCTTCCACCAGCGGAAATTCGCGACGAATCAGCGTGAGAATCTCATCGGCCGTCACGACTTCCGTTCGCTTCCAGCCGTTCGTTTCGCCGACGTCCATATACTCGATGAAACGCAGCGTCAGGTCGTTCGCATGCGCCCAGCGGACCAGCGGCAGAATCTCCTGCTCATTCCAACCCCGACGGATCACGGCGTTCACTTTCACCGGAAGGCCGAACACTTGAGCGGCTTCGATCCCCGCCAGCGCACGGGAAACATCCGCGCCAGTGCCGTTCATCCGGCCGAAAACTTCCGGGTCGAGCGCATCCAGACTCACCGTCACCCGCTTCAAACCCGCCAACGCCAATGCCTCCGCCTTGTGCGGAAGCATCACACCGTTGGTCGTCAGCGCGAGATCGGGCGCGCCGGGAATCGTCGCGAGAAAAGCGACCAAGTCCTCAATGCCACGACGTAGCAGCGGTTCGCCGCCGGTCAGGCGCAGCTTGCGCACGCCCAGTGACACCGCCACGCGCGCAACCCGTTCGATTTCCTCGAAGCTCAGCAACTGGTCCTTCGGCAAAAACGCATGATCCACGCCGAACTGGTCGGACGGCATGCAATAGACGCAGCGGAAATTGCAGCGATCCGTCACCGAAATCCGCAGATCTCTCAGCGGACGTTGGAACCGGTCGACACACGAATTCATGCCCGTAACCTGTCGCAATCGCCGCGCCATGCCACACGAAAATCCACCTGGCCGGGCATGATTCCCTTCCGCTTCCGCCATTCGGTGCATTCATCGCCAACGACCGCACAGGCTTGACCCCGCGGCTTCCGGGCGGCACGCAAAGAGGGAATGCAATCGCCTGTCACCGCCGGTGAAGCCAGTCGCCTGATCGCCCAGGCGCTCCGTCCGCTTGGCGAGGAAACGGTGCCGCTCACCGCCGCCTGTGGTCGTGTGCTACGTGAACCGCTTGTCGCCGATCGCCCGCAGCCGCCGTTCCGTCGCGCGACGATGGATGGCATCGCGTTCGCCGCTTCCAGTCTGACTGGTAAACGCGTCAAACTCGTCGGCTTGCATGCCGCGGGCGATCCGCCGCCGCGACCGCTCGCCGCGGGCGAAGCGTGGGAAATCATGACCGGCGCGGCCGTGCCCGACGATTGCGATTCGCTCGTGCCCTACGAGGAAATCGTCGCGGACTCTCAAGGCCACGCCGAGATCACGGGCGAAATCGTTCCCGGCCAGTTCATCCACGCCGCGGGCAGCGACGCTCAAGCGGGCGACCTGCTCGTTTCGCCCGGCGTGAAAAGCGGTCCGGTGGAACTCGCCATCGCCGCCTCGATCGGTAAAAGCGAACTCCGCGTTTCCAAGCTTCCCGCCATCACGATCCTCACCACGGGCGACGAAGTCATTCCCGTCGGCGACACGCCGCAACCCTGGCAGATCCGTCGATCAAACGGCCCGATGCTGGAGGCGCTTTTGCTCCGCCTCGGCTTCTCTCGCGTGACCGTTCTGCATTCGCCCGACGATGAAAACGCTCTTGCCGCGCTGATCGACGAAGCGCTGACGAACAGCGATCTGCTTCTGCTTTGCGGCGGCATTTCCAAAGGCAAACGCGATTACGTTCGTCCGGTTCTGGAAAGTCGTCTCGGTTCGCCCGCATTTCACGGCGTCTGGCAACGCCCGGGCAAACCGCTCGCCTTCTGGGCGGGGAAAACGCCGGTCTTCGCCCTGCCCGGCAACCCGGTTTCGGTGCTCGCGACCTTCACCCGCTACGTCCGCCCGGCGCTCGATTTGCTCCAAGGCAGCGAACCCACGCCAGGCATCGCGATTCGCCTCGCCCGGCCGGTGCGACCGCTTCCCAAGCTCACCTGGTTGCTTCCCGCCCGTCTCGACTCCGATGGCCGGGCGATCCCCATGCCGCCACAAAATTCCGGCGACTTCATTTCCATCGCCAGCGCCACCCATCTCCTTGAAATTCCCCCCGGCGGCGAGACGCTTCCTGAAACCCATTGCATCGCCGCCCGCCCGCTCTGCATTTGAAATTTCAGATCTCAAATTTCAAATCCCCAATCTCATGTCCCTCTCCCACATCAACGAATCGAACCAGGCCGCGATGGTCGATGTTTCCGGCAAAGCCGTGACCGTCCGCGAAGCCACCGCCGAAGCGCGCATCACCGTGAACGACGCGGTCGCCGCGCAGTTCAACGGCACCGAACTGGTTTCAAAGAAAGGCCCGGTGTTTCAAACCGCGATCCTCGCCGGAGTGATGGGCGCGAAGCAGACGCCGTCGCTCATCCCGCTGTGTCATCCATTGCCGCTCGATAACTGCAAGTTCGACATCAGCTTCGCCGGCAATGAAGCGGTGATCCGTTGCACCTGCAAAACCACCGGCAAAACGGGCGTGGAAATGGAAGCCCTCACCGGCGCCTCGGTCGCTTCGCTCACCTTCTTCGACATGATCAAGGCACTCGATCCCGCCGCGGTAATCCATTCGATCCGCGTGCTGCAAAAATCCGGCGGCAAGTCCGACTTCACCGCACCCACGGCATGAGCCTCAACGTTCTCATCCTCGTCGGCGGACTCAGCGAACGCATGGGCCGCGACAAGTCGACGATCCAACGCCCGGACGGCATCCGGCAGATCGATCATGTCGTCGCGCTCGCGAAACAGCTCAGCGAGCAGGTTTATCTATCCAGTCGCGACAACACCGACCGCGACACCGGTTTGCCCGTAATCGCGGATCTGCATCCGGGCGACGGTCCGGTAGGGGCGCTTGCCTCGGCGGCTGCGGCGAAGCCGGGCGAAGCTTGGCTCGTGCTCGGTTGCGATCTCTTCCTGCTCGATGCGGAAACGTTACGCTTCCTGCTCGAAAAGCGCGACTCGTCCCGCAAGGCCACCGCGTTTCGCAATCGAATCGACGGCAAACCGGAACCCCTCTGCGCGATCTACGAAGCACCTGCGATGTCCGCCGCGGGCGAAGCGATTCGCAGCGGTGAATTCTGCGCCCGGCACTTTCTCGAAAGCCTCGACCCGCTGGTGCTCGACCTGCCGCATCCGGCCGCGCTCGATAACGCGAATACGCCCGCTGAACTCAACGAAGCGTTCGCCAAGCTCAACCAAGGCGTTAGCCCGAAGCCCGTGCAGATCCTTTATTTCGCGGCTCTCCGCGAAGCGCGCGGCGAATCCTCGGAAACGGTGGAAACGCTCGCTTGCACCGCCGCCGGACTCTACGAAGAGCTTCGCTTTCGCCACCGCCTGCCGCTACGCGCGGAAACGTTGCGCGTCGCCCGCAATGGCGAGTTCGCCGGATGGGACGCGCTGGTGGAAGCCGGTGATGAGTTCGTGTTTATTCCGCCGGTCGCGGGCGGTTGATCCGTCCGATCCGTCCGATCCGTCCGATCCGTCCGATCCGACTAATCCGTCCGATCTTCTTTCCATGTTCAAAATCTCCACCACTCCCCTCGACACCGCCACCATTCTCGCCCGCGTCGAAGATCCCACCTGCGGCGGGCTCGTCACTTTCGAAGGCCGGGTGCGAAATCATCACCGCGGGCGTGACGTGCTGCGACTCGACTACGAGGCGTTTCCGAGCATGGCGGAGTCCGAGGGCAACCAGATCGTCGCGGCCGCGTTGGAAAAATTCGACGTGTATGCGATCGCCTGCGAGCACCGCACCGGCTCGCTCGCGATCGGAGACATCGCGGTGGTGGTCGCCGTTTCCGCCGCGCATCGCGAAGCCGCGTTCGACGCCTGCCGCTATGTGATCGACGAGCTAAAGGCGACCGTCCCGATTTGGAAAAAGGAGTTCTACGCCGACGGCACCGACGAATGGACCGGCTGCGAAGCGTGCGCCAAGCACGGCCACGTTCATTGAAGCTCCTCGAGCCGTCGTTTGCACCACGACAAACCCTCTTCGTACTCCGGGTTTTTCGGTCGCGCCTTCGTCAAGCGTTCCCACATCGCGACCGCTTCGATGAACGTCCGTTTCGCCTCGTCGGATTTCTTCGCGATGAACTGTGCGTTGCCGAGGTCCCCGAGCAAATACGCGAGCGAGCGACGGATTTGCTCGGGCGTCACACCCGGCGAATCGCCCGACGATTCCAACGCCTTCAACGCGTCACGGGCTTGCAGCAGCGAACCGATCGCCTGATCGCGCGATTCGTCGGAGGTGCCGAGCATGCCGCCTTTTTGCCATTGCAGCAGGGCGATTCGAAACGCGGCGACTTTCGATCCATCGATCGCGCGAGCGGCATCGAGCAAGCGAATGCCTTCGTCCAACAGCTTTGTCGCTTCCTCGGTTTGCCCGCGATCCCGTCGCAAGGCGGCCTTGGTTCCGAGCTGAATGCCCAATTGCAGCATCGCCGCTCCATTTTGCGGCTGTTCCTGCGATACGGCTTCCAACAACGCGATCGCCCGCGAGTTCTGCAGCTCCGCGGACGCGGCGTCGCCCGACTTGAGCGCCGCCTGGGCGATCGCTCCGTAACAACCGGCCAGCTCCAGCCGCAATCGAATGTCGCGCGGGTTTTGCTCCACCAGCTTTACCAGTAAACCGGTCGCTTGGATGCGCACTTCCTGGGCGTCGCCGAAACTCCCCATTCCTTCCAAAATCGCGGCGGCGGAAAGATAGCTGTCCGCCATCGCCGACCGCAGCAAAACGACATCCGGGCGTCGTTCCGCCAAACGGTTCAACGCCTGGGTCGCACGCATCGATTGATCCAGCGCCTTCGCTTCTTCGCCCCGCGCGGCGAATATTTTGGCTTCCTGGAAATCGAGCACCGCGATGAGTTGATCCACGCGATCGCCATCGACTTCCGCCTTGGGCAATCCATTCAGCGCCTGCCGGGCGAAGGCGAACGCTTCCAGGGTTTTGGCATCGCCATTTTCCTGTAACCGCAACGCCAAACGCAGGCGATCCGTCGCCAGCCTTAACCGCAGATCCGCATCGAGCGGCTGATCTTTCCAAGCGCCAATCGCCTGATCGAGTTTCTGTCCTGCACGGCCTGTATCCCCGCGCGACAGCGCGATCTCGGCCAAAGCGAGCAAAGCCCTGGCTCGTTCACCCGCCATCGACGGCGTGATTTTCGTCGTTTGAAGAAACTCTTCGAAATGCCGCTCCAAGCGCCGCAAGCGTGCGTCCCGTCCATCCAGCGGCGGAAGCTGGCGGGCATCCTGTTCCATCGCCCATCCGAATAGCCGATCCGCCATGCTTTGCGAGGCCGCCAAACGAGCCATCACTTGATCATGTTCACCTGTCACTCCGCGCTCCCGGGCGACCGCTCGATCGCGGGAAAGGTTCGATTCGAAAATCTCCCGCTCGGCCAGCGCGGTGGCTTCCTCCACGCGCTTCCGTTCGTCCGTTAACTCCTGCCCGAGTTGTTGGCCGCTCAACCAAAGGCGCGCGCCATACCCCGCCGCGGCGATCGCGAGCAAGCCCGTGAGCACCGCGATCGCCTTCGCCCTCCGGCCGCTTCGTTCCGCGTGACGACGCTGATCGAGCGCGGCGTCGCACGTTGCCTCGGCCGCCGCATGTTCTTCGATGCGGGCGAGTCCCCGCGCCACCTCCATCATCGTGGCCGGCCGCAACGACGGATCGATCGCCAAACACCGCGTGATCCAGCCATGCCAGCCGGCTTCGAGCGAATTGCGCGGTTCTTCCGGCCAATGAATTCCGGCATGTTCTTCCAAGCGGCGTGCCACTTTTTCCACATCGGTATGAATGCCCTCCGCGAGATGCTCCGCGTTATCCGGCATCAAGAGCGCAAAGGTTTCATGACACCGAGGAAACCGGCCGGTCAACAACTGGAACGCGAGCACGCCGAACGCGAACACGTCCCAACGAAACCCGGCACCGTGCGAATAGCCGCCAGGATCGCGGAGTTGCTCGGGCGGTTGATAAAGATAGGCGTCGGTGAATTCCAACCGACGAACGCCCGGCATGTGACCCAGCGCCCAATCGGTCAGCACCACGCGGTCTTCCTCATCGAAAAACACGTTGCCCGGCTTCAGATTCGCATGGGCGACGCCGTGACTGTGAAACGTCGCCAACGCTTCGGCCATTTCCCGCAGCACGCGCCACGAATCGACGGAAGGAAAACGCCCGAAGCGTTGCTGCAAGTTTCGCGGGACTTCGTCGCCGTTGTCGCCGACCTCGGCCATCCAAGGGGTCAGCCGTCTGGGCGGCGAATCATGAAAATCCGCCGCCAACACCGGCATCACCCCGCGCGGCCAGTCCGATGTTTCCAGCCTCTTCGTGGTTTCTTCCAATTGGTGGCGGTTGATCGCCTCACCTTGGAACACCTTCAGCGCGACTACATTTCCCTCGGCATCACGCGCTTTGTAAACGCTTCCGCACGGTCCGGAGCCCGCGAGCGCCAGCGTCTCCAGATCGGCGATCCGAGGATGCTCCATTCCGCCGAATCTAACGGAGAATGAAGCGTTTCGCCACGGAGAATCTCAACTCCGGCTTATCCTGAAAAAGAAATGGAACCGCGGATGAACGCAGATGGACATTGATTTGAAGAGGTTGGCGAAGAATCGAATTCCGACCGTGGACGAGCCACACAATCATGCCACGATCTGATCTGCGTAAATCCGCGTTCATCCGCGGTTCAATTTCCTCTCAGGCTTATCTCTCGCGCACGATCCGGACCGCCACGCACTCGGTGTCCGGAAGAATGAACTTTTCGACCACGATTTCCACCCGCCGCAACGGATGCTTTTCGAGCAAATGCCGGGCGCAATCCAGTGCCAGCGTCTCGATCAGACAGCGCGGGCGTTCGGCAGCAAGAGCCTGCAATTCCTTCGCCACGGCGAAATAATCGACCGTCCACGCGATGTCGTCGTCAAGATCGTCGAAACCGCTCGATGGCGTCATCACCACACTGAGCTGCAATTCCTGCGGTTCGATACGCTCCTCGTCCGGCACGCCGATGTGCGCGCTCACGCGAAGTTTCCGAATCTCGATGGTGTCGGCGGGCGTCATGGCAGCAGCTTGCGTTCGATCGCCTCCATCAAAAGGACGCGTGTCGGTTGGTTGAGGTCGAGGGCCAAGGCGTCGGCGGGGTCCAGCCAGAGGAAATCCTCCGCCTCGTCATTGAGCCGCACGGCGGTCGACCGGGCGAGGGCGACGTAGTTGAGCAGCAGGAAATGTTCCGGCCGCTGGAACTCGGGCGAATCGATGCAGTCCTGAACGATCACGAATTGGATGTCGTCGATTTCAAGCGCGGTTTCCTCGCGCATTTCGCGGCGCAGGGCGTCGAGCGACTTTTCGCCGCGACGGATCTTCCCGCCGGGAATCCCCCAGCGATGGCCCCACTTATGGGTGCGGACCATCAGCACCTTACCATGGCCGTCGTGCAACAACGCCCCGACCGTCGGGATCGGTCGCGGGGCAGGGACATTTCGCCCGAAAAGCGCGCGTAGCACGCCGAGGTCCGGCACGGTGAGATCCGGGCGAACGGAAGCGAGCGGTTCGGCATGGGTGTAGCCGGTGAGCACGGCGATCGAGGAAACGCCGCCGTGTCGGGCGGTTTCGATGTCGTGCGTCATGTCGCCAATGAAAGCCGTTTCGCCCGGGTCGAGTTTATGCGTCTCAAGAATCCGGTGGATCACCTCGCGCTTGTCCACGACGCCGGCGTAGGTCGCTTCGAAAAACGGTTCCAACCCGAACGCCTGAAGCTGCTGGTGAAACGCCTCCTTGTGCATGCTGGTCAGCACGAAGCAACGCACGCCGTGTTCGGCGCACCATTCGAGCTTCTCTTTGGCATGCGGCAGCACGAACACCTCCGCTTTCGAGCCATGAAACGCCGGGCGGAAACGTCCTTCCAATTCGTCGAGCGGCACGCCCGGCAGGAATTCCTCGTAGAAATCGCGATACGGCAGCCGGAAATGGCGACGGAACGCATCGCGATCGAGCGGATCGCGACCGTAGCTCTGGAAAACGAGGTTGGTCGCCTCGATCACCGGGCCGAGGTCGTCGACGAGCGTGCCCGACCAATCGAAGATGAGATTGCGGAACATGGCGAAAAAGTTTCAGCCGGTTTGGAAACGGATCGAGCGCACCCGGTCGCCGAGCGCCTCGCGGATGCGTTTGAGCAGCATCGGTTTCATCTGCTCCAAATGGAACCGCATCGCCGGCTGGGCGACGCGCAGGACGAGATGGCCGTCTTTCACCGACACCGGCTCGGTGTGGCGCGCGATGAATTCGCCCGCGAGTTCCTTCCACGCGCCGCGAACCTGATCCTCGTCGAGTCCTTCGGCCGCGCCGGTTTGCGTGAGAATCGCCCGGATGAACTTTTCCGGCAGATGAATCCGGCCGTTCAGATCGGCCGGTTCGTCCGCGCCCCGCCATTCGCGCAGGATTTCCTCGCGGATCCTGCGGATGCGGGATTTCTCGCTCATGGCGCGGAAAAAATCAGTCGTCGCCGTCGTTACCGATCGCCTCGACCGGGCAGCCTTCCATCGCTTCGACGCACTGGGCGAGTTCGTCGTCGGTGGCCGGCTGCTTGTAGACGTAGGAATAGCCCTCGTCGTCGGCGCGGGTGAAGTTCGCCGGCGCGGTTTCGCGGCAGAGATCGCAGTCGATGCACTGACTATCGACGTAGAACTTGCCGGGAGTGTTTTCGGGATTGCGGTCTTCGCGGTCGGCCATTCGATGAAAAAGGTTGCTGACGTGTGGATGGACTCGCGCCGGGCGGGTTGCAATGCGTTTTTTTCCGCCACGAGCTTCCTGCGGCCAAGGTGACCGCATTTAGAATACTGAACCGCGAATGAACGGCAATCGACGCGAATGAAGAGCGGAAAGCAAGAAGTGAGAAAGAAATCCCCTCCACCACCCTCCTGAAATTCCTGCCTTCCTCATTCGGAAAAGAGATCCGCAAGATTCGCCCGATTCGCGGTGCCTCAACCCCTCCGAACCATTCGTGTCATTCGGGTGAATTCGTGGTTTTCAAAAATCTAAATGCGGTGGGCCCGTTCCCGTGGCACTTCCCCCTTTCCAAGGCTTGGTCCTCTTTTTAAACACAGCGACCGCTTCGCCATGACTTCCGACCCGAACGACCCAGACGCAGGACCGAATCCCACTCCGCCCCCGCGCCTCGACGTCCCCAAGGAGTCGAAAGAGGACGAACTGTGGGACCTCGACGACGCCTCCGCGACCGCGACCCCGCTGATTCCCGTCAACCGGGCGAAGCCCGACCTTTCCTCGCCTCCCATCCAGCTCGGCAAAGCGATCGAGCAACAGCCCCGACAGGTCGGCCACACCCGCATCGATCCCTCCGGAAAGCGGACGCCATTTCAAAGCGATCCCAACCGTTCTTCCGCCATCGGCGACATGGGCGAACTCGACGCCGCAGGCTGGGAAGACGCCTCCGCGCCCGAAGCGCCCGAACCCGCCGCCAAGGCACCGGTTGTTCGCCAGGCGCCTCCCGAACCTGCGGAAATTCCTTCGCCCCTCGAGATGGAGCAACCGACCGCCGCGCCGCCAGTGCTGGAGGATACGGAAGCCATTAACGCTCCCCCTCTCGAAGCCGCTCCCGCTCGCTCGCGGCAGAAGTTCACCGCGGTGGAAAAAGGCGGACTCGCCCTGCTTGCCGCTCTGCTTTTGCTCGCCGCCGTGGCGTTCGTCATCGCTTCCTGGAAACGCCTGCCCACCAACCCCACTCTCGCGGAAGCCACCGATTTCCCGGTCAAAGGGAACATTGTGACGGTCAAACAGGTCGCGACCTTCTGGCGGGTGCCCACCGAACAAGATCGTGTCCGGCGGGAAACCAAGATGATCCCGGTGGTCATGTTGGAAATCGAAGGCGGGCCAGCCGGCCTTCGCGTCTTTTTCCGTAACGCCCAAAACGAAGTGGTCGGCGACTCGGTCACCCGCACCGCCCAGTCCGGCACGCTCGAATTCGCCGCGACCTCCGGTTTCGAGGCCGATGGCATGCTCGCGGCTTACCGCACGAACGAAAGCAAACCTTGGAAGGTCGAGGTTTTCGAGGCCCGCTCCGCCGATTCCCCGCGCCAAGAGTTCCATAAACTTTTCGAAACTCCCATTTCACCCGACCGCCGCTGATCCATGTCGAATCCGTCCCTGACTCCGCTCGTGCCTAAAGAAGGCTGGCACGTGATGCATTTGTTTTACTCCGTCGAACACTCGAGCTGGGCATTGCTCAGCGAAGACGAAAAGCGGCAGGCCAAGACCCGGCTGACCGAACTGGTGCAGGAAATCCGCGCCACGCCGGACACCCACCTGCTCACCTTCGCCATCGCCACGCCGAAGGCCGACCTCGGCTTCATGCTGCTCACGCCCGACTTGCATGTGGCGACCGCCTTCGAAAAGCGGCTCACGCTCTCGCTCGGACCCGACATCCTCACGCCGGTCTATTCCTATCTCTCGCAAACCGAGCGTTCGGAATACACGACCAGCCGCGAGCAATACTCGGCCGAAACCTTGGTCGCCGAAAAAGGCCTGACCGAAGGCAGCGAGGAATTCGAAGCCGCGCTCAAGGAATTCGACGACCGCTCGGCCCATTATCTCAAGCACCGCCTCTACCCGGTGCTGCCGCCGTGGCCGGCGATTTGCTTCTACCCGATGTCGAAACGCCGCAGCGGCGCCGACAACTGGTATGCGCTCGATTACGAAACCCGTCGCGATCTGATGATGGGCCACGCGAAAACCGGTCGCGCCTATTCCGGCCGCATCCTCCAGCTCATCACCGGCTCGACCGGCCTCGACAGCCACGAGTGGGGCGTCACCTTGCTCGCCAAGGACCCGATCGACATCAAGTCGATCGTCTATGACATGCGCTTCGACGAAGTCTCGGCCCGCTACGGCGAATTCGGCGATTTCTACGTCGGCATGCAGCTTCCGCTCGACGAGCTGTTCCGTCGCGTGTGCTTGTGAAATTTCGAAAGCTCCAAAAGCGAAAGGGCGCTCCACCGAGCGCCCTTTTTCTTATTCTCCCACTTCGTACATTTCCTCGTCCAACCGCTGCAGCAACCGCTGCATATCGCTGAGGTGCCGTCTCACGCGTTCGGCTCCGGCCCGGTCGAGCGGCCCGCTTCCCGGCGGCATCAACGGATGTTCCTCCCTGCCCGCGGCGGCAATCCGCGTCGCCTCCATCGCGTCCTCCGGCACCCGGACCTTCGCCACCGCCGGATCGCTTGCCGGACGTTGCAACATCGCGGCGATGTCCGCCGCCGGAATGATGAAGCTGCGCGTGCGATCCGCCCGGGCGGCCAGCACCCCGACCACCCTGCCATTCAGATCCACCACCGGACCGCCGCATTGGTTCGGCTGAATCTGCATGTCGGTCTGAATCGCCTTGGGAAACGCCTGACGCACGAGACTGATCGCCCCGCCCATCTGTTCCATCTGACGCAAACGCGGGTTGGTGAACTGCGGCAGATCCGGCCGGCTCGCCAGCTTCACCTTCACGGACCGTTCCTGACCATTGCGGGAAAGTTTCAGCTCCACCGAATCGCCCGGCGATTTGCCCGTCAGCACGCTCCGAAGTTCGCGCAGACCGGAGAGAACGCGATTGTCGATCGCCAGGATCACATCGCCCGCCCGCACCCCCGCCGCCGCGGCGGCGGAACGCTCATCGATCTCCCCGATCTTCGCGCCCGGCCCGCTGTGCAACGGGTCGGCCGAGATCCCGAGAAACGCCTGATCGGTTTCCTTCAAATTCCGCTCGCGCACGCTGACCACGCCGAAGCCCGCGGCTTGCCCGTCCGGGCTGGCGGCGATGAGGAAACGTCCGAGCGCGGGCGCTTCCGTCGCCCACTGGACAGGTGTCAATGGGTTGCCGTCGATCGTCAGCACCGCAAGATCCTCGTCCTCGTATACGCCGGTGAGTTTCGCGGAACGCTCCACACCTGCGGAATCGACGACTTGGACGAAGCCCCGCCCCCGCGCGATTTCGCTCCATTTCGTGACCACTCGGGTGCCATCTCCCACGACCGTGCCGAAGCTCGCCGGACGGCGACCGCCGGCCCACACCCACACGGTCGATTGATTCGCCGCACGGACCAAGGGCTGGTTGGTGGTGAACAACTCGGTCGCCTGCCGCTCGGTCGCCTCGCGCTCTTCCGGGCGCAGCAAGGGGATATCTTCTTCCGCGAATTCCGAGGGATTGATCGACCGCGCGGACCGCCCCAACGTTCCTTTTTGACGATCCAGAGTCACGGTCACCTCCATCGGAGCACCCTGGCGCTCGAGGCCGAGTTTCACCTGGTCCTCGGGCAGGTGCTTCGCCAGCAGGATCAGCAATTCATGGTTGCCGGAGAGCTTCGCGCCATCGAACGACACCACCACATCCCCCGCCTTGATCCCGGCGTTCGCCGCGCCGGAACCAGGCGCCACGCTCGCGACCGTCACCCCGCGTTGGCGCGGGCGTGCCGGTCCCATCCCGATCCCAAGCACCGGCATGTCCGGATTGGCGAACGGGTTCATCGAAAGCCGGCCCCACTGCTCGCCCGCCAGCAAGCGGTCCCAGTCGTCGCGGAAACCGTCGATCCCCGCGTGGTTATTGTTTTTGAGCGACATGCCGATCGACGAGTTGATGCCAACGACCCGGCCGGACAAATCGAACAACGGACCGCCCGAATCGCCGCCGATCAGCGTGCAATCGGTCGTGAGGAAATTGCCCGGGCCTTTCGACACCACGCGGCCGAAGCGGACCGGCGGCGTGCGCGCCGGATCGAAGCCCGCGGAGTGACCGAGCGCGACGACCCAATCGCCCGCCTGCAACGTCTTCGATTTGCCCTGTTGCACGAACGGCCAACTGCCTTCGCCCACGATTTTCACCATGCCGATGTCCTTGGACAAATTCGCCCCCAGCACTTTGGCGGTCACTTCCTTGCCGTCGGGAAACACCACCTGCAGTTCTTCGGCGCCCTGCACCACATGCGCGGCGGTCAAAATCAGGCCGTCGGCCGAAACGACCACGCCGGACCCCGACGCGCCGATTTCATCCGCGACCAACGCGACCGTCGCCGGCATGACCTTCGCGGCCACCGCCTGGACCTGGGTTTCCAGTTTCGCCAAATCCCCCACCGATTTCACCGGCTCGCGCGCTTCCAAAGCCAAAGGAAGCAAGCCGGCAAACGCCACGGCGGCAAACGCACCCAAAAGCATCCGGTTTTTCATTTTTCCTGCGGGCATAGCGACGCGAGCGGAGGGATTTGTTTTGCCGAATTTCTTCCGCCTCAACGCCCACGTGTCATCGTCCCGGGGTGAGATCGCGAAGACCTGCTCTCATGAAAACCACCCGGAACAAAGTAGGCAGCCACATCGCCGAACCGGATTCCAATACGGACGCCGTCCAGCCGGGAGGCACGTTGAATCTCAAGCGTTCCGTTCGCTCGCCCAATTCATCAACGTCTTGGCAATACAACGGCCAGCGTCCCGCCACGGCGATACTGCCCAATACAATCAAGGGCATCAGGAGAGCGATCAGAACAGCGGCAACGATGGATTCCAAGATTCGCATGGGGAGGTAACTACAGACAACCGCCTGTGAACTGGTTCTTTAAATCTTTTCTCGATGAGACCTTACACGCGAGCAGGTCTCTTGGGCAATGTTCAGCGGTTCTTATGGGTAGAAAATGCCAGCAGGCTCATAGGTGGCGGAGAGCCCCGCGTCCATTCGGCGCGCCTTCCAATAGATCCCGTCCTTCGCATTAGGGATGTAAACAAATTCGATCGCATCTCCGCTGCGACTATTTTCCTGTACGACTCGAATATCTTTACAACCATCTGAATCGAGGTCGGTAAACGCCACCCTCATGGGCCAGCCTCCGACCCATGGACCTTCAATCCAGCGCCCGTTAATTTCGTGATAGAACTGAACAACGTGGTACGAGCCAGATGCACCAGGCGAAGCCCCAAAGATGAATCGGATATTCGATGGCCAATAAAGCCAGTTGAAACACTGGAATGTGAGGAATCCGAGCAACGCGGGCAACAGCAGAAAATGAAGCAGAATCTTCCACTTTCCCGCCAGAGCCAGGAACAGGATCGCTATTGGAACTAGGAGGAGCAGGAGAAAGAGCAAATACCAGAGAGCTAGTTCGCTACTCTGCTTGTCAATGACAAGAGCGAATCCGACGATCACGGCAAGAACTGCGAAAAGCGATTTAAACCATGTTTGGCGATTCATGTCTTGTTCGGCTTTGCTAGATTGCTTGGAGCAGGTTTTTCATCAAACGATCTGGATGATAAAATAGCGCCCGGTGGACAATAAACGCGGGGAAAATCAGCCAACAAAAGGCAATGCCGAAGAACGCCATCCAATACTTGGCAAACCCGGATACGCCGATCTCGTAATCAACACGAGTTCCTGATCCACTTGGCGTGATTCGGATGGAACCCTTCTTCGGCAGTAAAGGAGCGCTCTGGGTCAGGTAAGTCCCATGTCGAAAGTCAATCATCGCTGGAGATTGACTACAGATCTCGAAATTCCCGGCAGCCATTGCGGCCCTGAGGCGAGTTGAGACCTGTAAGCTTCCCCGTCTAGTCCGCATTTCAAAAGCAGAGGTTCGGGCGGGCAGTCCGTATTTGGCGATGAAGTTTGAAATCGAAAGTCCCTCAGCTTGTAGCGAGAACTTCTCGAACGCGCGGACATCCGACTCGCTCACTGGAATCTTGGCAGGACGCCATTCCGCCGGAACGGATTTCGTGGTGTAGCGGCCCGACGCCCATATCTTTCGAAGCGTGGTCTTGTCGGAATCGGCGAGTCCTGCGGTAACGCAGAGGAAAAGGATGGCAAGTATGCGTGGCGCGCTCATACGGCTAACGTCAAAGATGAGCGTTGGCCCTTTCGCGAGAGCTAGTGACTGCGCTGCCATCGTCTTTAAGAAGCGGGGTCGAACCCGAAGACGCGTAGCTCCTGATCGCAACGACAGGACTTCGCAATGCGAGCGGCCCACGCGACGGCTTCCTCGCGCGATGGTAGTTCGAGCACGGTGAACCCGCCGTTAAGCGGAGGCCCCCACGGGTAACCACCTTCGGAGAACGTGCCATCGGCCGAGACCAGGACAGGCGGCACGGCTTCGTCGATGCCGCCTCCGAAGACGTAGACGCCGGCGGCCTTCGCCTCGTCGATCACCGCGTGTGAGTCGCGAACCACCGCGTCCCATTCGCCGTCGGGCACGACCATTGCCGCGCTCGGAAAGGAAATTAGGTATTTGGCCATTGTGCTCTTCCTTTGGAAATTTTGCCGAACGTTCAAGCGATGGCAACCCCACTAACGGGGGCCAGCGTTGATCGCTGGGTTGGTGTTGAAATAAGATGGATTATTGAAAACAAAAGGGCTAGTGGGGGTTACCATCCGCGCTATGTTCGCCGGTTCGTATCATGAGCACGTAATCGATGGCTGGTCCGAAGCCATCAAGCTTCGTCTCCTTGGTCTCGAAGCCATATTTCTCGAAGAATCCTTTCGAGTGCTGCGAAGTCTCCACGCGAATGATTACTTCTCCGAAAAGCCTTCTGATCCGTTCGAGGCGATATCTGAGCAAAGCCGTTCCATATCCGTGCCGGTGAAATTCTCTATGAACCATACCCCAGTTCAGATCAACTTGATGTGGTCCAGTCATCTCGAACCCTCCGCAGCCCATGACAGCATCTCCTACAGCCGCGACGTAGAATTCCTCTGTCAGTCTTTGGTTCTTTAAAAATGACTCAAACATCTCAAATTCACCCGGATCAAAGAATCTACCCTGATTGCTCAAGAAGATCTCAATACACCGAGAGGCGAGTTGCTTGTTGAAACGTGTGATCTGCATTATTCTCTTGGCGAACAGTATTATTAAGCGACCAGTCGGGTTTGATGGGTGTTATTCGACCGGTCGATGATCACGTTAAAAGGCGACCCGGAAAGATGGAGTTCGGCGTTAAAAGCGCTGATAACCAACAGACCGGAAACCGGCATCATCCAAACCCGAAAAGTTCGAAGTTGAAACCGACCCCCTTCATGCGTTGTCGCGGTTGTCTACCGCGACTTGTTGGCCCCTCCTTTTTTGATCTTGGTCCGTTGGTTCTTTGGATAGGCTTCCAGCATCCGCTCGAAGCCCGCCTCACCGACATAGTGGCTGAAAATCTCTCTCATGGTCATGATCTCGCTGAGCTTGAACCATCTCGGTAAGTCCTTCACGGCAGACTCGACTTCAGGGATGTGTTCGTAGAAGCAAACGGCGACGCAAGTGAGCAAATCATCCTCCGCTGTCTCTCCTCGCGGTTGTCGGCAAGACCATTCCGCATACTCGTATATCGATCGAATGTCCGCCTCGTTGTAAGGATATTCGTAGGCGCGCTTGAAGACATCGCGGAGATTCGACCAAAGGCTGTAGGGCGTCTCGACATACTCGAAGATGTCTTCTCGATCTCCGAATCCCCGATGAGCCTCTGTCAGCCATTCCGTGTTCATATTCATTGAGCCAACGTTCGAGGCCTGGCACCCACTACCGGGAGCGCCCCTCCGCTGCAGGTTGAGGTTTGTCGCCACCCTCCGTCTTCGACTCGGGGCGGGTGGCGGGTTGCCCAGTGCCGGCTTGCTGGGCATCTGTTTTGAGGTGAAGTGACAAGCGGTCCAGTAAGGCCATTGCGGATTTAATGTTTATAGGTGAACGACTCCACTGCCCGTCTGGATAAATGATTTTCATTGAGCGCGACTTCATATCTATTGTTGCAGAGAAAAGCTGAGATTTCCCAGAAAAACAATGGAACCCAACGGATGGGAAGTAGGGAAACATCAAAATGTCACCACCCTTATTCATGACAGTCGCGTCCAGGAATGCGACAACATCCTCCGTCTTGTCCAAGCGGGCGCTGTTCAAAACTTCAAACGCCCAACCCGAATGAGGAGCCACAAATCGCCGTAAGTCCCCTTCGTCAAATGGATCTGCGACGTCCTCCTTGCCTGGCAAAGATAATAAGAACACCTCAATTGCAGTCGTCTTCCGAAGTGCTAGCCGAATCTTATTCAAGTAGTCTTCCTGCGCCTTATCGATCTTAGCCAAAAAACACTTCTCCGCCTCTTCTATGGCGGCGGGGAGATTCGCGTTGTCAGCGTACGCCGATGCAGTGACTTGAAAGCCCATAATGGCGCAAAATACTGCTGTTTTCATAATTTTCCCCAACGTCAAAGGATCCATCGCTTTGTTAGGCTCATTCTTCATTTTTTTCTGCGTTGTTGGATCCTCTATCCCTGAGAATCTTCACGACGTAGTGCTCAGAGATCGTATCTCGGATTAGCGCACCTCCCACGGCAAACGAGGCAACACAGAGCCAGACATCCATGGCTCCGTAAGCGCGGGCCAAATAAAAAACTGGAGCAATCGATAAAATAACACCCGCGATGTAATACCATCGCCTCCGGTATATGCGCAGCTCCTCGATATGCATGCGCTTTCCTTCTTCGTATTCGGATGGGGTTCCGCAAAAACACCAGCGAATGGATAGGCTTTTCATGATTTATTCTGTCTAACGTCAAAGGTCTTGCACCGGCTACCGGCGGCGCACGTTCGACTGTGGGTTAAAGGTTGTAGCCACGAGGGTCATTTCGACTCGGGACGGGTAGCCGATTGTCCACGATCATTTTGTTCAGCTGGATTTTTGTTCGGCACACCATCGATCGAAAGGTCCTTCCTGACGATGATCAGGTATGACCCATCATCGGACGGGGCGCGGATCACCACCGTCTCCGAGAGAACATTCACAGGAGGATTTGGGTAGTAGTCCGGCACAATCAAGGCCCCGTCTCGGTTCTTGAGACAAAGATCTTCTTCCTTCAAAACGCCCTTGGAGACTAGAGCGATTAGGTTCGGAGGACGCTTCTTGAACTTGGCCTCATACTCCCAAGCCGCCTCCACGATCTTGATCATTCTAGCACCTCTCTCGGACGCCTTAAGCACGTGCCATGGCGGAATCTCGGCTGCACAAACCAACTGTGCGCACCCGGATAGAATGAATACTAAAGCAACGTTATTCATTTTCTGCCGAACGTTCGAGGCCTGGCCCCGCTACCGGGAGCGCCCCTCCGCTTCTGGTTGAGGCTTGTCGCCACCCTCCGACTTCGACCCGGAGCGGGTGACCGGTTGTCCACCACCGCCTTGTTCTGCTTGTTTGTTTACTGGGAATCATCGCAGGAAAATTGTTTCTCATAAGCATCGCAGTGATGGGGGAACTCCTCTCCGTAAAATGGATACGGAATTCCGAGAACTGTGATCGCATATCCCTCATCGCGAAATCCGCAGATCGATGCTCCCGGCACGCCAGCGATCTCAACGCCGTCGGGGCGGAATACCTTCAGACCGTTCATATTCTGGGTATCGATGAAGCCAAATTCCTCTTCATCCAGATTGATGGGGACACTGTGGGCTACACAATACCGCTTGAAGAACGAATACGGATCCTCGGCGATCGAAAAAGTCACGCTGCCGCCGATGACGCCCATTGGTGGATCGGCAGTCTCCAAACGAGTCTCACCAATGACCTCGCCGTCCAGTTTGACACGATAGGTTGAGTTCATTTTTTGAGCACAACGGTGGAAATCACCAGCTTGTCTGGTGCAATTCCGTTGTTCGGCGTTTGGCGCGCGTTCAATTTTGAGATCTCCCGGGAATGGTTTGCGGGTTCAGCGTGCGACGAAGGTTCAAGGTTGTTCCACGCTGTTGTTCCCGGATTTCACGTGCTTTCGCCGACCTGGAGGCAACCGTTATCGAGAATCCTCCACGTCCGCATCCCTAAGGGGCGTTGGTTTGAATATGGAAGGTTGCGCCTCCCGAGCGAACGAATGTTTTGATTTTTGCTGGTTCGAAATCAAGCGGTAGGGTAGCAACTGTGTCGCCATCGAGTTCAATCCTTAGTTTCCCGTTCCTGACCCAGCGCAAGGCAAAAAGGTATTTCTGCTTCCGTGGAATGACCATGCCGGAAACCGGCGTAATCTTAACGTCGGCCCCACTCGCTTCCAGTTCATTTACCTCCCAATTCCCGTCCGGCGTCGTCCTCTGGATGTGAATCCCACTCCATCTCTTGGCGTGAGAATCGCTCACGAAGATTCGGATCGCCGGATACCATTTCTCGTGCCAGTCTTCGCGAAAGTCACTGACCTCAACTTCAAGATTGTTGGCTCCCTCAGGAATGTCATACCAGCGAGTGTGCTTCGTTGCAGCATCCGCTTTCAGATCATAGGGTTCTGTCGGAATCGGATACTTTGTGGTGGAGGAGCTCTCCGCTAGGCGTTGTTCCAATGTCGCGACTCGTTGCGGTTCGTTCCGATAATTCTTCAAGAACCAGATGTAGCCTTTGATTGCACTTCTATCATTCGGGTCGTGCTTTAAGATAGCCTCGTAGTGTTGCTGGACTTTGGACAAATCCGGGAAGCGATAGCTGAATTGAATGAGCCGCTTTCGATAAGCAACGTTGCCAGGTTCTTTCTCCAAACCGCGTTCCAGGGTGTCCATCGCGGCTCGGATCCAGTAGCACTCGAAGAACAAGATATCGGCGAGTCGGAAATAGTTACTCGCAGTATCCGGATTTTTTTCAATCGCCGACTCAAGCGATGCGATTTCTGCGGCGATGCTAACGTCCATGGGGTAGAGCTCCGGTGTGGGAGGACTCTCGTCCTGCCATAGATCCTTCGGCCATGCGAACATCCACGGGTGGTCGCCGTAAGCTGGTCGCATCGATTTCAAATCCGACGAGGCTTGTATGTAGGCCCACGATTTCGGGACGTCGATGTGCCAGAGTCCCTGCTGATCTTTGCGCAAGAGCAAGGGTATTGCATTCGGATTCCCGAACGTCGCCACTGCGAGATCTCCGTGGGTCTTCAGGTCATACTTCCCGCCGAACTCTCTCGCGGCTTGTCTCTGGTACCCTGCGCTTTTCGGATACTCCAGACGCATATAACGGCTTCCTTCTGTGAGAAGGCCGAGGTAGGGATCGTTATATCCTTTGCTCAACGAATCAATATATCGGCGAACCACCTCATGAGGATCGCTGTGCGCTGTATATGTGCTTCGGATTTCCTCGCCGAGTTCGCGAATGAGTTTCAATTTCTGGTCCTTTTCGTATAAAAAGCCACTCTCAAGGATTCCTCCGCCGCCCGATTTGTATGTGACTTCCACACCATTTTTTCCCGGGAGAGAATTTTTGAACTCCGCAACCAAGCTTTCGGGATCGTGTTGCTGCGCCCTTTTTAGCATGGCTGTAATCATGCTACTCACAACGTCACCGAAGTAACGACCTGCAAAGTAATGTCTGAGAGAGTCCTGAAAGGATCCTACGAACGCGTCCGGGTAGACGCCTTCCAGCTCATAGCCCACCTCTATTTTTAACTCGCCTGCTGACTCCACGAAAAGGAACAGAACTCCTCTTCCACCAGTGTCGCGTCCTATGTTCCATCGTGTGAAAAGTTCCGCTGCGTAAGCTTCGGCCGTGAATCCGGGCGGCAACTCGCTAAGCAGGACCATCGTATAGTCGATTCCTGTGAGCTGCTGTGCGCGTTGAAGGTCCCCGATGGCTACCTCGTTGATGTTTTGAAGGGACGAAGTATTGAGGAAATAAGGGCGCTCAACCGGGCGGTCAGGAAATGGTTCACGCTGCTTCCGAGAACAACCGGTGAGGAGCCCGAAGGCCATCAACAAGCAAACGAGACGTCGAAGCATTCTCATTGCCTTAAAACTGGACTTTGGGAGCGACTTTAGCTTCCGGCGCGGCCTCGAAGTAGTCTTCGTTTTGTTCGTATCCGAAGAGGTTTGCAGGGAACCGCTGAGTCAGCTCGTTGTACTGGCGAAGGACATCGTTGAATCGATTCCTGGCGATGGCAATGCGGTTCTCAGTGCCTTCCAACTGGAATTGTAGCGCAATGAACTGCTCACTGGCTGCCAAGGCCGGATATTGCTCGGCTAAAGCGACTAGCTTTATCATAGATTTCTCCACCTGCGGCTGGATCGCCTGTCTCGCTTCTGCGGATTCAGCGGCCGCCCATTGGCTCCGGAGTCGAGCGACCTCAATAAATAGCTCCTGTTCATGGGTGGTGTAACCTTTTACGGTCTCTACGAGATTCGGAATAAGATCATAGCGACGCTGCAGCGTTGTTTCGATCTGCGCCCTGGACGCCTTTATCCCGGTTCGTGAACTAACAATTTCGTTCCGCAAATGAATCATGTAGGTGCCAATCCCGATAACAAGCGTGATGGAGACGATGAGGAGTGCAACAGCGACAATAACTCCGAGCTTGGGACGAGACTTGGACGGTGACGGGGAATGTTGCAGGGTCTTTTTACTATCTTCGCTCGAGAACAAGGCAAACGAATCAGGATCGTCAAGGGCGGCTACATATGCTGTTTCATCCAAGTCGGGATTTTGTTGAAGCATCTCTTCAAACTGAGCAACGATGTTTTGGGAGATTTCCTTGCGATTGGACTCAGCCACAGCGGCATCCGATAGGCAATTCGCGACTGCTTCGAGATAATCTCGCATAGCGAAGTGGTGGTCAGGATCGTATTTCATATATTATTACTTTCAACCGCCGCGGTGAGGGTGGAGGCTATCTGTCGGAGAAACAAACGCATCTTCAACAGTCGAGTTCGTCCTAATGGCGTGATTTTGTAAATGTTGCGATTGGGTCCACTACGGGAGGCTTCGGAATGGACGGTCAGGTTCTTCTCCTGGCGAAATCGGCTCAGGATGGGGTAGATGGCGCTTTCCGTGACGTCGAATCCGGAGAGTTCGCGCATGCGCTGAACAATCTCGTAGCCATGGCCTTCGCGTATCGAAATAAGGTGAAGTGTCATGAATTCAATAAGGCCCTTTCGAACTTGGACCTCCCAAGAATTACGTTCCGGCGAAGACATGAAATGAGAGTTGTCTGCGCGCGGGTTGGAATGCACGCCTGATTGTGGGATTTGCGAGGACCTTTGACTGAGACGCAAGGAACAGGGTGCCGAGCACGCAAAGCGCACTCGACGCAGGGAAGAGATGTAAAAACACGGTTTCAAGCATGCTTCGAAATTGAAGGGCGGAGTGCAATTCTGGAACTCAAGACTGCGGTATAGTGGTTACTTGTATACCGATCTCAATGAATGTCCAACAAAAAGATATTGCTGGGCGAAAATTGATGCGCCTGAGATCGCGAACTCGTCGGCAGAATCGAAGACCGCCAATCTAATTTTTTCCAGACTCAAATTAGCAATTCATATCCAGCCATACGGCTCGGGCGGAGGGGCATTGAAATATCCGGGCCATGGCGCGCACGGCGATCGCCGATTCAAGGATCGTCCAGGTCACTAAGGATTGGGTCACTTTCCGTTGGAACGATTCCCCAATTCTTCATCAATCCGGGGTAGCGGGACGGAAAACGAGGCGCTAGCTTCGGCCGCCGATGCCGAAACGCACTCCACCGGATAAAGCCTCCGCGACCCAAAACGCCAAAACCCGCTCCAGCTCCGGCGGTCCGGGCGCGGTGTCGGTGCTGCTGTTTTGGCCATTCCACCTTTTCCACTACTGGACACGGCATCTCGGCTTTCCGCTCAGACCGCTGGCCAGAATCGTCGGGCACCCCTGCGTGGCCGGGCTTTACGGGCTGGTCCTCCTGTCGGTGATTTACGGGTTACGCAGCGCCCGGTTCGATTTGGGGAAAATCCACGCCATGCCGGAGCGCACGATCGTGCTTGATCGCAATGGCGAAGAAATCGGCCGCATCCATGGGGAAAAACGCGACGTCATCCCGCTCGAACAGGTTTCCGAGACGTTCCGCAAAGCGATCATCGCCCGCGAAGACGAACGCTTCTACAAGCACGGCGCGGTCGACCCGATCGGCATCGTCCGCGCGCTGACGAAGAATTTCCAAGGCAAGCGCGAAGGCGCCTCGACCATCACCCAGCAGCTCGCTTCCGACGTCTTCCAACTCAAGCTCGCGGAAAACCGCAAAGCCGAAACCGATCCGGAAAAGCGCAAGCCTGGCAGTGGCCGGAAGTCGTTGCCGAAATTGATCGACCGCAAGCTGCTCGAAATCGCCATCGCCGTGCGCATCGAAGCGTCGATGAAGAAGGAGGATATCCTCGAGGCTTATCTGAACTCGATCAACTGGGGCCGGCAGATCCGAGGCATTGAGGAAGCGTCCCGCATTTACTTCGAGAAGCATGCGTCGGAACTGACGCTCTCCGAGTCCGCGATGCTTGCCGGAATCGTGCGCGGTCCCGACGCGTTCAATCCGTTCAAGGACATGAACGCCGCCCTGCGCGAACGCGACACGACGCTCGATCGCATGGTCGAGGCGGAAATGATCACCCGCGCCGAAGCCGACGCGGCGAAAAAGGACAAGCCGGACATTCGCCCGGAGAAGCGACGGAAAATCCAGGAGTCGTATGCGATGGATGAGATCCGGCGCGACCTTGAGATCATTCTGGAAAAGGAAAACATCGAGCTCGGTGGCCTGACGATCTCCACCACCATCGACAACCGGATCCAAAAGAAGGCCGAGGAAGCGCTCGAACAGCGGCTGCGCTCGGTGGAAAAACAACCCGGCTATTCGCACATCACCCGTGCCGCGTGGCAAAAGATGCCCGAGATCAAACGCGGCGAATCGAACTACCTGCAAGGCAGCGTGGTCGTGATCGAAAACCACACCGGTGCCGCGTTGGCCTTGGTCGGCGGTCGCGATGCCACCGAGTCGAAATTCAACCGGGCGAAGCACGCCGAGCGACAGATCGGTTCGATTTTCAAGCCGTTCGTCTATCTCGCCGCGTTCGACCAAGGGCTGCGGCCCAATACGATGATTAGCGACGGCCCGATCGCTCGCGGCGAACTCAAGGGCGCGCCGGCCAACTGGCATCCGCAAAACTCGGACAACACCTTCGGCGGCATGCAGCCGGTGTCCTACGGCTTGATCCGCTCCCGCAACACGATGTCGCTGCGGGTGGGCAATTTCGCCGGCATGGACCGGGTGAAGGAGGTGGCGAAGAAGGTCGGCTTCAGCCAGGACTTCCCGTCGAGCCCGGCTTCGTATCTCGGCGCCTGGGAAGCTACGCCGTGGCAGATCGCGTCCGCCTACACCGTGTTTCCGAACGACGGCCAGCGCTCCCAACCTTTCCTCATCCGGGAAATCCGCGACCGCGATGGCAACGTGCTGTACGCCCCGAACCCCATTTCTTACCAAGCCACCCGCGCGGGATCGGCCTGGGCGGTTTCCCGCATTCTCAATGAGGTCACCACCCGGGGCACGGCCGCCTCGGTCAAACGACTCGGTTTCGACAAACCCTGCGCGGGCAAAACCGGCACGACCAACGATTTCAAAGACGCGTGGTTCACCGGCTATACCTCCAGCCTGACCTGCACGGTCTGGGTCGGCCTCGATAACCCGGAGAAAATCGTCCACGGCGGCTACGGCGGCACGCTGGCCCTGCCGGTTTGGGTCGAGGTCATGAAAACCGCCGACAAGCTCGGCTACAAAGCGGGCGACATTCACAAAAAGACCGCGCTCGTGGAAGTTCGCCTCTGCCGCCAATCCGGCAAACGCGCGACCATCGGCTGCCTGGCGGCGAAGACCGCCTACACCGACGACGTGCCGGTCGACATCGTTCCGGCGGCGAACGATTTTTGCCCGATCCACCCGGTCCGGGCGGTGCCGGTGGACGAAGACGACGCCGCCGACGAGCCGCCTTACCGGGAGGATGAACCTTCCCCTCATCCGCTGCGCGCGCTGCCGGTCGAGGAGTTCGAGGAAGAGACCGACGCCCCGCTGCCCTACCCGCTTCGGGCGCAAGCGGTGGAGGAAGAATAGTTGCCAGTTCGCAGTTGCCAGTTCGCAGTTGCCAGTTCGCAGTTGCCAGTTCGCAGTTGCCAGTTCGCAGTTGCCAGTTTCCAGCGGCCTACCGTCAGGCTCGTCTCTGGATCTTGCTGGAAACTGGCAACTGCAAACTGGCAACTTTCCGCTATGTTCCCCCATGGCGGAGCCTCCCATCCGCGTGCTGACGGCCGTTCCCTTGTGCGACGGCCATGACAGCGCCATCACGGCGGTGAACCTCGAACTGATCCAGCATGGGATCGAGGTGATCTATCTGGGGTTTCATCGCGCGGTGGCCGACATCGTCCGCGCGGCGGTGCAGGAGGACGTCGCCGCCGTGGGGCTTTCGAGCTACAACGGCGGACATATCGAGTTTTTCCGCGAGGTAGCCGAAGGTTTACGCGAAGCCGGACGGCGGGAGATCGGGTTGTTCGGCGGTGGTGGCGGCACGATCACCCCGCATGACGCGGACGTGATGCACGCTCAAGGCACCGACCGGATCTTCGCCGCGGGGTCGTCGTTCGACGAGGTGATCGCCTACCTTCGTTCGCGATTCACCCGCACGATCGGCCCTCCTCCCGCGACCGATTCGCTTCGTGAAACGCCGGTGCTCGCACGGCTGATCACCTGTCTGGAAGAAGGCATCGACCCCGGTCGCCCCCCACCCTCGCGAGGGAAAGCTCCGGTATGGGGAATCACCGGCCCGGGCGGAGCGGGAAAAACGACGCTGATCGACGAACTCGTCAGGCAGCATTTGGAACTCCACCCCGGACACCGGATCGCGATTCTTTCGCACGATCCAAGCACACTCCATCGCGGTGCCCTACTCGGCGATCGCGCGACGATGGTCTATGCGCAGGACGACCGGATTTTCCTCCGCAGCATGGCGACCCGTGGGCGGCAAGGTGGCCTTTCGCCCGCGACTGAACCCGCGCTCGCTTGGCTGTCTTCAGCGGAGGCGGGCTTCGACCGGGTGATCGTGGAAACGGTCGGCATCGGCCAGGAAGCCCTGCCGTTTTCCGGCAAGCAAATCGACCACCGCGTGCTGGTGATGAGCCCCGACTACGGCGCATCCCTCCAGCTTCAGAAAATCGTCATGTTGGAAGCCGCCGACATTGTGGTCGCCAACAAACAGGACCGCCCGGGCGGCTCCGTTGCGTTGTCGGAAATTCGCCGCCACTTGGAGGCGGTCGCGCCCGGCAAACCACTCGTTCCGGCGATCGCCAGCCGGCACGGCGATCCCGGCATCGCGCGTTTGCTCGAGCTCTTACCCACCCGCCCTCATGAGCCTGCTGGCTGACATCGTCCAAGCCGCCCGGCGCTTCGACGCATGCGTGGAAGAACGCGTGGCGGAAGCTCGCAACGATGCCGAGACGGGCGAAGCGCTTCTCGCCCGCTGGCGGAAAATCCAGGAGCGTGTCCCGATCATCTCCACGCCGACCGGTTTGAAGCTACCGCGCTTGGCACTGCCCGAATTGGACGAGCCCGGCGCGATCGCCCGTTTCCTTTACGGCGAAGGATTGCCCGGCGAGTTCCCGTTTCTTTCCTCCGCCTATCCCGAGCTCTACCTCGATCCGCTCGATGCCACGGGCGAAGCGAACGCCGCCGCGCGAACCGAGGAACCGACCCGTCTGTTCGCCGGATTGGGGCTCGCCGAAGACACCAACGAGCGCTTCCACCTGCTGACCCGTCATCAACGCTCGCATCGCATGAGCACCGCGTTCGATGGTCCCACGCTCTATGGCATGGACAGCGACGAACCCGGCGCGTTTGGCAAGATCGGCGAAGGCGGCGTGGCCATCGACACCGTCGAGGACATGGAAAAACTCTACGCGGGATTCGACCTCGCCTCGCCCACGACTTCGGTTTCCATGACCATCAACGGTCCCGCGCCCGCCATTCTCGCGATGTTTGTCGCCGCGGCGAAACGTCGGTTCGGCCCGGACGTCGCGGCCCAGCTTCGCGGCACGGTGCAGGCGGACATTCTCAAGGAAGCGCAGGCGCAAAACGAGACGCTGTTTCCGGTCGAGGACTCGCTGCGTTTCCTGCTCGATATGTGCTGCCACTGCATCGAACGCATGCCGCGCTGGTATCCGATTTCGATCAGCGGCTACCACCTTTCGCAAGCCGGAGCCACCCCAGTTCAACAAGCCGCGTTCACGCTGTCGAATGGCTTCGCCTACGTCGACATGCTGCGCGATCGCGGTCTCGCGATCGATGTGCTCGCGCCGCGCTTGTCGTTCTTTCTCGATTGCTCGCTCGACGTGGAATTCGTCGCCCTCGCCCGCGTTTGCCGGAAACTGTGGGCCATTGGGATGCGCGACGTCTTCGGCGCGGGCCCTCGCGGTCAACTTTTCAAACTCCACACCCAGACCAGCGGGCGCTCGCTGGTTTCCGCCGAGTTTCAAAACAACCTCAGCCGCACCGCGCTCGAACTGCTGCTCGCCTGCCTCAACGGCACGAACTCGTGCCACAGCAACAGCGCCGACGAACCGTTCACCACTCCGAGCGAAGCCTACGCGCGGCTGGCGTCGCACTCCCAGGCGATCCTTTTGGAGGAAAGCGGCTTGTTCCGTCACACCATGAATCTCCTCAACGGATCGCCCGGCATGAAACAGGTCGAACGCGCGCTGGAGGAAGCCATTCTCGCCGAATTCGAAACGATCGACCATTTCGGCGGCGTGTTGGAAGCCATGGAGCAACGCTATCAACGATCCTGCATTCAAGCCGCCGGGCATCGCTACGAACGCCAGATCGCCGACGGCATCCGTCCGGTCATCGGGGTGAACCGGTATCGCGATCTCGCCCCTGCGCCGGAGCCGAACCTCGTCCGCATTCCGGAGGACCGGAAACGCCGGCAAGTCGAACGACTCCAAGCGTTCAAAGCCGCCCACCACGACCGTTCGCCCGCGGCGCTAGAACGCCTCACCCGCGTCGTCCGGGACGGAGGGAACGTGTTCACCGAACTGCTCGACACCGTCGAATCTTGCTCGCTCGGCCAGATCACCCATGCGCTTCAGGACAGTGTAGGAAAATTCCGTCCGCAAATTTGAGGAAGAGGTTTAGCCGCAAAAAGGCGAAAAAAGGGGCGCAAAAATGCCATGGTTCGCAGCCCGGATTCTCCCTGTCCGCTGAGGCTTACTATTTTGAAGTAAATCGCAGAATCTTTACCCTCTTCCTTTTGCGTCCTTTTTTCGCCTTTTTGCGGCTAAAAATCCTCTTCCCCCCGCTATCACGCTTTTCGGCCGGACGGGCTTATGTAACGTCCGCCCAGTTTCCCTCCCATGTCCACCTGGCGTCCCATCCCGCAACAAGCCCGCTGGCTGAGCTGGGTCCCATCGTGGCTTCTCGGCCCGTTGCGGACGCTGGTGAAACTGACCTTGTTCGGGCTGTTTCTCGTCTTCGGCTTCGTCTTCTTCTACTTCTGCCTGGCGATGCGCTACGACCTCAACGAGGTCAACCGCCTGCCCGCGGCGAATCTGCTCTACGACCGCAATGGCAAGGAAATGGACGCCTCGGTCGGCAGCAGCCGGCGTTTGATCACCCGGGGCGATTTGCCCGACTTTCTGGTGAAATCGCTGCAAGCGCGGGAGGACGCCCGGTTTTTCGAGCACACCGGAGTGGATGTCCGTGGCCTGCTCCGCGCGACCGTCCGCAATCTGAAGGATCGCGATTTCACCCAGGGCGCTTCGACCCTGAGCATGCAGCTCGCCCGCAACACCTTCGATATGCGGGCGAAGTCGATGCACCGCAAGTTTCTCGAAATCGCCCTCACCCTGCGGATCGAGTCGCGCTACTCGAAGGACGAAATCCTCACCGGCTACCTCAACCGCATTTACTTCGGCTCGGGTTGCCACGGGATCGAAGAAGCCGCTCGCACGTATTTCGGTCGCCCGGTGCGCGACTTGAACGAAGGCGAATGCGCGATGGTGATCGGCATCATCCGCGGACCGCACATCTTTTCGCCCTTCCGTCATTTCGACGCAGCGCTCGCTCAACGCGACCAGGTGCTCGACCGGATGATCGCGATGCGTTTCATCACGGAAGCCGACAAAACCCGGATCCAAGCCACTCCGATCCGGTTGGTGAAGGACGACGACCGCGAAACGCAGCGCTCCTATGCCTTGCAAGCGATCCGTCGCGAACTCGACGACATCCTGGACCAGGGCGACATCCGCCTCGGCGGGTTGAAGATCCAAACCACCCTCGATGCCGCTTGGCAGGAGCGTTTGGAAACCGAACTCGCCCGCGCGGTGGCGCGCCTTGAGAGCGAAAAAGGCTGGGAACATCCGACCAAAGCCGCACACGTCAGCGGGCAGCCGGCGGAATACGTCCAATTCGCCGCCGTCACCCTCGACACGAAATCGGGAGGCATCCTCGCCCTGATCGGCGGCCGGGATTTCGCCGACTCGCGCTACGACCGCGCCCGATCCCGCCGGGATCTCGGCTCGGCCTTCGAACCCTTCGTCGCCGCCGCCGCCGCCGAACGGGGCAAGCTGGTCCTGCCGGGCAAACCCGTGTTGACCGGTCGCGGGGTGGGACCGGCCGAGGTTGAGCGCATCGCCAAACGCTGCGGCATCGCCGGGCCCTTCCTCGATACGGAGGACCTGTTCCGGGGTTCGGTCGCCGCCACGCCAATGGAAATGGCGGTCGGATTGGCCACCCTCGGCAACAAGGGAAAGCGACCTAAACCCTTCCTAATCAAGGAAATCAAGAACTCCGAGGGCGAACTTCTCTACGCCAGCCAAACTCACTTATCCCCCGCCCTTTCACCCTCGGCCGCCACCGAGGCCAGCACCGTGCTGCAATCGAAAGGTGGCACCCGGACCTTTACCGGGGCGACCGGATCCGAGCGCGATGCTTGGACGCTGCGGCTCGGACCGAAAGGATCGACCGCGATTTGGATCGGATTCGACAAGCCCACACCGATCGCCCGCGAAGCCCGCCTCAAGGCGTTGCTCGATGAATTCGTCGATCGGCTGGAGTGAGGGGGATGTTAAACGTTAATGGTTAAAGGTTATTGGGATGGCCACCGAGGCTCGCCAGGTGGACTGCCAATCTTCCCAATAACCCATAACGAATAACCAATAACCCTCCCCCCCTCTAACTCCATTGACGTCGCGCGCTCTTCCCGGCATTTTGCAGGCCATGCAGCCCGTGCACTTTGAGCAAGCCGTCGTTTCCGTGATTGGTCGCGACAACCGCTTCGACGCCCAGGCTTACTTCTTTCTCAAAGACGCGCTCGACTTCACGCTGAAACGGATTGCGGACGGCAACGGCGGACACTCCCGCCACGTGACGGGCCCGGAGCTGTTGACCGGCTTTCGCGATTTCACTTTGAGTCAGTTCGGCCCCATGGGGTCGACTCTCATGAAGGAGTGGGGCATCCGCCAATGCCGCGACATCGGCGAGATGGTGTTCCAGCTCATCGACGAAGGCATGTTCGGCAAGCAGGACTCGGATTCGCTCGACGACTTTTCGGAGATCTTCGACCTCGAAGACGCGCTGTCCCGGCCGTTCCTTCCCCAGCAGGTCCGTCCCGCCACCCGCGAGGTCGCGCATTCCTGACGGTTCGCACCGGAGCCTGCCCGTTACCCACATTTCTAACGGTCGGAAAACGCCGAAGCAAAATCTTCATCCCGGCAAGGGATGGCAGCGGCAGTAGCCGGTGGTCGAGGAGCGCAGCGACGATTACCACCGGATGGAGGCTCACCAGCGATTCGACCCCGAAGGGCGTCGCAGCCGGGCTGGCACCCGCTACGGGGTGCGAATATCCGCGCGGCCGGTTTTCCGGTGATGTCGCTTCGCTCAATCACCGGCTACCTAGGCTGCAATGCCTTCGGCATTCAGATCGTTCGCATTGCTCCCGTTTTCTCATTTTGTGGGTAATGCGCAGGCGGGCACGTTAAAGTTCGTGTCCCGACCCCAACGCCTTCTTCAGCAACCCGATCATCGCATCAGCCGCCCGTTTTCCGGTGGCGAGGACTTCCGAGTGATCGAGCGGTGCCGATTCAATTCCGGCCGCCCAATTCGTGAGGCAGGAAAACGCGGCGACACGCAATCCGAGCGCCCGTGCCTGGATCGTTTCCAGCACGGTGCTCATACCCACCGCGTCCGCGCCAAGCGTGCGCAACATGCGGATTTCCGCCGGGGTTTCATACTGCGGACCGCGTAAACCCGCATAAACGCCTTGATGCAACGGCATGCCCAGTTCGGTCGCGGCACGTTGAAACGTCGCGCGCCACTCGGGATCGTAAGCGGTGGAAAGATCGATGAAGTCCGGTCCACTCAAAGGCGACGTGCCGGTTAGATTCAAATGATCCGTCAGCATCATCCATGTCCCGGGAGGATGCACCGAATTCAGCGTTCCCGCCGCGTTGGTGAGAATCACCCGAGTGACCCCTTGCGCGGCCATCCAACGAATGCCGGCCGTGACGGTTCGTGCGTCGTGACCTTCGTAAAGATGCACGCGTCCTTGTTGGATCATCACCGACCGAGCACCGAGACGCCCGATGAGAAAACGCCCGGTATGGCCCGGCACCGACGACGCGGGCAGCCCCGCCGCCTCGAATTCCACGACGCGTTCGATCTCGATCGCTTCCGCCAGCGGTCCCAGCCCGGAGCCGAGGATGATGCCCGTCATCGGGAAGCGTTCATCAGTTCTTCGATCTCTTCGGCTTCGATCGGAATGTTCCGCATCAGATCAAAATTCTCGTGTTCGCCGATGAGCACATTGTTTTCCAGGCGAACGCCGAATCCTTCTTCACGAATGTAAATGCCCGGCTCGATAGTGAAGACCATGCCTTCCCCATAGGGTTCGTGCGGTGGCGCCACGTCATGGACATCGAGGCCCAGATGATGGGAGGTGCCATGCATGAAATACTTTTTCACCAGCGGCTTGTCGGGGCCTTGCTCCTTGGCCGCCTTGGCGTCGATCAAGCCGAGGTCCACCAACTCGCCTTCGACCAATTCGATCACGCCGTTCTGATAATCGAGCGGCGAGCGCCCCGGTCGAAGCAATTCGTTCGCTCCGCGCATGATTCGCAGCACCGCGTCATAAACCTCGCGCTGGCGTTGGGTGAAACGCCCGTTGATCGGAATCGTGCGAGTCATGTCCGATGCCCATCCCGCGTATTCCGCGGCCACGTCGAGCAAGACGAGTTCTCCGTCGAGGCAGCGGCTGTGATTTTCCAGATAATGAAGCACGCACGCGTTTTTGCCCGTGCCGATGATCGGGTTGTAAGCGAAGCCCCGCGACCCGCGACGGACGAACTCGTGCAGCAACTCGGCTTCGATTTCCCACTCGCCCACGCCCGGTTTCACGAATCCGAGCAGGCGACGGAAACCCGCCTCGGTGATGTCGCAGGCCCGCTGGATCATCGCGACCTCCACCGGATCCTTCGTCATCCGCAAGCGATGCATCAAGGTAGCGAGCCGCTCGTAACGATGCAGCGGATAACGCGCCTGGCAGTATTTGATGAAGCGGTCGTTGCGGGTCTCAGTGATGACCGCCGCCCGCAGATGTTCGTTCGTGGGTAGGTAAATATGATCCGCTTGCGGCACCAGCGAGTGCAGCAGCGATTCAAAGGTGTGCGACCACTCGACGCGGGCGATTCCGGTCAGAGCCTGCGCTTGTTCCTTGGAAAGCTTTTCGCCGTCCCAAATCGCGATGTGCTCGCTGGTCTCCTTGACGAAGAGAATTTCGCGCTGCTTCGGATCCTTCGCGTCGGGCATCAGGACGAGGATCGTTTCCTCCTGATCGACGCCCGTGAGATAGAACAAATCGCTGTTCTGTTTGAACGCCATCGTGCCGTCCGCGTTCGTCGGATAGATGTCGTTCGAGTGAACGATGACGATGCTGTTCGGCTTCAGCAACGAACGGAGCTTGTTGCGGTTGCGAACGAAAAGCTGAGGATCGATCGGATCGTAGCGCATTGTCCGAGACTCAACCCGATCCATTCAGGCAGGGCAACGGGATTCCGGCACTTGGCCGAATTTTCAAACATCACTCGGTGATGCGGATTGCCCTCGCCCGCGAAAGCGGCGATTCTCACCGCATGCTCCACTGGCGTACCAGTCGATCTCCGCGACGTCTTCTCCCGCTCCGCGTTTTAGCGATGGGCGGGGCCGCGCTCGCGCTCGCCAATTGCTCGCCGCATTACACGCTCGTGAACCAGCGGAAGGGTTCCGAGGAAATCGCACGCCGGAACGAAACATTCGGCTACCGGAAATGGGTGGCAAAAAACGTGAAACCGGACGTCGTGGTGATCGCCCTGCACGGCTTCGACGGCGCGTCGCTCGACTACGAAAATCTCGGCAAGGACCTGCTCGTGCGGCAGCCGCAAACCGCGCTCTATGCGTATGAACTGCGCGGCCAGGGCAACGACCCGCTGAAACCCCGGCGAGGCGATATCGACCATCCGGAAAATTGGTATCAAGACCTCAACACCTTCACCGGGATGATCCGCAAACGCCATCCCAACGCCAAAATCGTCTGGATGGGCGAAAGCATGGGCGCGCTGATTCTTTCCCACGCCTGGTGCCAGGCACCGGCAAATCGCCCGCCCTGCGACGCCTTGGTCCTCTCTTCGCCCGTCGTGAAGATCCGGCAGGATATTCCGAAATGGAAGGTCGACCTCCTCAATTTCGCCGCCACCACCGCGCCGCTCGCCCGCATTTCTCTGAACACGCTGTCCGGCGGGCAGGACGTCCAAATGACGCACGACTCGACCCATTCGACCCAGGTGCAGACCAACGCCTGGCACGTCGAAAAAAACACCCTGCGCCTGCTTTCGACCATCGGAGACCAGATTTCCTCCATGAACGAATGCGCCCGCACCTTTGACGTCCCGGTGCTGGTGCTTCACGGCGGCAAGGACTTCTTCACCGACGAAGCCGCACTGTGGGAGTTCGTTCGGAACATCCCGGCCGGCACGCCGAAAACCGTGCGCCTTTACCCGGACTCCTACCATCTGCTGATGCACGACAAGCAAAAGGAAAAGGTCATCCGCGACGTCGAGGATTGGGTGGGCCGGCTCCGGCGCAACGAGCGGTGAATTCCTCGTTGTCAATCGACTCCCGCGTTTCTAGTTTCCCGCTCCATCCCGTGAATCGCCGTTTTTCCCTCCTCGCCCTCGCACCCTTGCTGGTCCTGTCCTCTTGCTCGGCCTTCAAACTGAGCGAAAACGGTGGCGCGTCGTCCCGCACCTCTTTTGGACGTTCGGTCGCGGAAGGCCGTGGCTTGTCTCTCTCGCCCACGGTAACGGTGAAACCCGTGCCCGCTCCGCCAGTCGTCACGCCAACCCCGGCTCCCGCGGTGACCCAACCGGCCCCGGTCGTGGCGACCACGACGGAGAAGGTCCAAACGGCACCAACTCCCGAACCGGTGAAGCCGGCCGATCGCCCGGCCGCTCAGAAGCGCCATTCCGGGCAGGATGCCGATCAACTTCGCCTGCCCGGCGACCTCTTGAATCAATTGCCCGGCGAAAAAGACTACAAGCCGAGCAACTCGGGCACCAACGAAGGCGCTCCGGTCATTGCCAAGCCACCCGGCGCGCGTTGAAGAGAGGTGAATAAGGAAAGCAGGAAGTGAGGAAGACATCCCCTCCACCCGCTTCCTGAAATTCCTACCTTCCTCATTCAGAAAAAGAGATCCGCAAGATTCGCCCGATTCGCGGTGCCTCAACCCCTCCAAACGATTTTTTGGAACCGCGAATGGACGCGAATCAACGCGAATGAAGAGAGGCAATAAGGAAAGCAGGAAGTAAGGAAGAAATCCTCCACCCACTTCCTGAAATTCCTACCTTCCTCATTCAAAAAAGAGATCCGCAAGATTCGCCCGATTCGCGGTGCCTCAACCCCTCCGAACCATTCGTGTCATTCGGGTGAATTCGTGGTTCACCTTGTGAAAGGCGGCCGTTCACTCGGATTCCCGGCTTGCCCGGCATCCCGCGGACGGGCAGTTTCCCGCCTCCGATGCCCCGCCCGCCGAAAAAATTCGTCCCGACTCCGTTCGAGTATCACCAGGAAATCGAACTCAAGATCGATGCCCTGACCAATCTCGGCCACGGCGTCGGCCGTATCGACGGCTGGGTCGTCTTCGTCCCCTTCTGCCTCCCGGACGAAACCGTCCGCGCCCGGATTTTCCGCAACGACAAGAATTGCTCGCACGCGGACTTGATCGAGGTGATCGAGCCTTCGCCCGATCGCGTGGCTCCCGGCTGCCCCCTCTTCGGCACCTGCGGCGGCTGCCAGTATCAGCATCTTTCTTACGAACAGCAGCTCGCTTGGAAAACGCGGCAAGTCCGCGAGTTGCTGAAGCACATGGCGAAGATCGAGTTTCCGGTCAATCCGTGCCATGGATCGCCGAAGCTCTGGAACTACCGCTCGAAGATCACCCCACACTTCGCCGCCCCGCATGAGGGCGAGATCCGCGAAATCGGATTCCTCGCCGTCGGCCGCCGCTCGCAACTCGTCGACGTGCCGCAGTGCCCGATCGCGATGGACGAGATCAACGCCGCCCTCCCCGCTCTCCGGCAGGAAGTCCGCGACAAAGCGAAAACGTTCAAGCGCGGCTCGACCTTGCTCATTCGCGCCGCCGGCGACCACATCGAGACGAACCCGAAAGCGGTCGTCACCGAGAAGGTCGGCGACGTTTCCTTCGATTTCCTCGCGGGCGATTTCTTCCAAAACAATCCGTTCATCCTGCCCGAGTTCACCGGACACGTGGCGGAGAAGGCGAAGCTCGGCGGCACCAAGTATCTCGTCGATGCCTATTGCGGTTCGGGCCTTTTCGCCCTGACCTTGGCGAAGCATTTCGAGCAGGTCGCCGGCGTCGAGGTGTCCGAAACCGCCGCCGAAGCCGCCGCCCGCAACGCGGCGAAAAACGGCATCACCAACGCCACGTTCCTCGCCGCCAGCGCCGAGGCGATCTTCGACCAGATCGATTTCCCGGCGCACGAAACCGCGGTCGTGATCGACCCGCCGCGCAAAGGTTGCACCCGTGAATTCCTCGATCAGCTCGCCGCCTTCGGTCCGGCCCGCGTGGTTTACGTTTCCTGCGATCCCGCGACCCAGGTCCGCGACCTCGCGATCATGCAGGAGCAAGGTTTCAAGCTGGAGGACATCCAGCCCTTCGACCTTTTCCCGCATACACGGCACCTCGAGTGCGTGATGACGCTGGTGAGGTGAATCCGCCCATGATTCCCGCTTGGCGCACCCCCGTGCGCTCCCATATCAACCGGGTATGACGGGCAATGCCAAGCTCCGCACCTCCGGCTCGCCTTTGACCCGGATCATCGACCAGTCGGGTAACACCCCTCAAACCCGACCGGTCGCTTAATAACACTGTTAAACAGATCGATGAGTGAACTTCGCCAAATGATGGACGCAGAGCTGAAGTCCGCAGTGGTTCCGATATTGCGGAACAGCGGCTTCAAGGGCACTTTCCCGCATCTTCGGCGGACGACTGAAAACGGAGTGGACCTGCTGACGTTCCAGTTTGACCGGAATGGTGGCGGTTTTGTGATCGAAATTGCGCGCTGTTCTAAAGAGGGAATAACGACATCCTGGGGCAAGGAAATACCAGCGAATAAAGTGACTGCATGGGATCTCCAGCCGGATGAACGTAAGCGGATCCAGCCGCGGTCGGGTGGAGGCACGGATTCATGGTTTAGATATGACTCTGGCGAGTGTAAGCAGGCCGCTCAACAGGTTCTTACCAAACTTCCAGAAGCAGAAGCCTGGTGGGCGCGCATGTTTAACATGACGATCAACGCAGACAGCTTCGCCGCTGGTTATCTTTCACGTTAGGCAGAAACCAAGATTATGAAGACGGTAATTCCAGCTCTATTCTATTGCGTCGGATTGATCCATCTACATGCAGCGGACGAGCCCCTCATTCCCGTCGCGCTCAATGGCGTTCTTCCAAAGATTCATGCCCGCATGACCATTCGTGAGGTCGAGGCGGTGCTCGCTCCTGCTTACCCAAAAGTCAAAGGCCAGATGGGCGATTGGTCAGGGCAGACCGGTTACATCGAATACAAGCTCGACGAGCGATACACCCTTTCTGTCTCCTCGATTACTCGCGAAGGGAGGGAAGTTGTCCATGACGATATTCTTATCTACCTCTATGACTGGCCATCGAAGCGACGCCTCGATCTCAAGGTTTATGAGTGGGAGAAGCAGGCAGATAAGCAGCCCGCATCCAAATCAGAAGAGCCGAACAAGCCCGCACAGACCGACGGCGACAAGTCATCAAATTGAGTTCGGGCCACCGAGCGCTGCGGCTGACCCAAAACGTTAGAGCGCACAAAGCATCAGTTGCTCATGCATATGCACCCACAAAACCGCCCCCATCGAGTTGATGCATCCACAGGCGAATTCCTATTCACGCTCTACAAGCTACTTTTCGACGCAAAGGTAGACCTGAGAATCAAGCAGAGGACATTCGAGACAGCCGCAGATTCAAAAAACTCTTGGCGTGTTGTGTCGATATCTCAAGCCGCAATCGATCACATCAAGAAAACTGGAGGAGCAAAGGGGCTTCAGCGAGGACACATGCTGCCGAGAGCCCGCCGCGGCCAGCATCTCTTCAATCGAGATGCCCCTCTCACGGCGCCCGAACTGCTGGAGTACTTCTTCGAGCACGATACGGTTGCTATGGTTACCAAGACCGAAAACTCCAAGGATGGGGTCGCTCATTGGAGTCAGCTCCATGCGGTACCTGAAGGCCTGTTCACCGTAGGCTCGTTCTCCATCTACGTTCGCAAGGGAATCGAGGTTCCCTGGGTAGAGTCATTGGGCAGCTCGCAAGGTGCGGCCTAACCCTTCTATCGAGAGGACGTCCAACATCCGACTTCGCCGGCTGTCCAGCACCCCGGCGCGATCATCGGGCTGAAAGCGACCGCTGAACCGCCTTGCTCACGAAGCTCCTCATCGCCTCTTCCTGGGCTTCGATGCTCGCGACCAAGGCCAGTTGGGTCCGGCAGCGGTCGAGGTTTTGGCCCGCGCGATGGGTTTTGAAATAGGTGTCTCCTTCAAGGAAATCGGTGAGAAACCGGACGCCCACCTCGAAGGTCAACAGCTTGCCCGCGAACGCGAGGTGCTCGATTTCCACTTCGTTGAGGAATCCGCCCGCCGTCGAGAGAAACCCCTCGGTCAGGGCTTCGAACATCGGCATGCGCATTTCGACCTTGGAGAGATCCGTTTCGTCCTCGGCCGCCGGGCTGGTGGCCGAGCGCACGAGATCGCCGAAATCGTAGAGCGAAAGCCCGGGCATCACGGTGTCGAGATCGATCACGCAAACCGCTTCGTCGGTGGCGGCATCGATCATGACATTGTTGATCTTGGTGTCGTTGTGCGTGACGCGCAGTGGGATTTTCCCCGCTTCGTAGAGTTCAAGCAATCGCCCTGCCAGACACTCGCGGGCGGTGATGAATTCGAATTCGCATCGCACCGATTCAAGCCGACCGCACGGATCGGCCGCGGCGACTTCCATCAACCGGGCAAATCGTTTCCGCGTGTCGTGGAAATCCGGAATCGTCTCGTGGATTTCGCTCGCGGACAGATCGCTGACGAGATCCTGAAACGCGCCGAACGCCCGGGCGGCCTGATAGGCTTGGCGGGTGTTCTCGACCACGTCGTAAGTCAGGCAACCTTCGATGCAGTTGTAGCACCGCCAGATTCCCCCGCCCGGCCCTTGCGCCCAGAACCGCCCGTCGCGCGCCGGGTAAAGCTGCAAGGTTTGCCCGCCGAGATCCTTTTTCACCCGGAGGACCTTGTCGTTGATGTGACGGGTGACGCGTTCGACGTTCCGCATCACCGCCAGCGGATCCTTGAACACGTGATCGTTGATTCGCTGCAGGATGTAGCGCTGCTGCGAACCATCGGGCAAAAGGTAGGCCGCGCGGTAGGTCGAATTGATGTGACCGCTCTCGATTTCCTCGCCGTGAACGAACGTCCCGCCGATGGCGAACGCGTCACCAATCCCGGCGATGACCCGCTGGTGATGCGGGTCGGCGGATTTCACGGAAGTCGTCGGAACCATCGGCGAAGGCTAGGGGTTCGGATTTGAAATTTGAAATTTGAAATTTGAGATCGTCAGAACTCAAACAAAGCCGCGACCAAATCGAGACTCTTCGGGCCGGGAAACACGCTGAGTTCCATCTGGTTCATCACGTAGGCGAATGAGATCCCGGTCGCCGGATCACCGAACGCGTGGCTTCCCCCGGCCCCCGGGTGACCGAAGGCTTCGGGCGATGGTCCATACAGGCGACGCTTTTTCGTTCCCGATTCATCCAAGGGATCCTGTTGGCAACCGCAGGTGAACGCCGTTTCCCGTAGCAAGATCCGGTCTTCGCCCTGGACTTGAAGCGAGGCCAACGCCGATCGCACGGCGGGCGAAAGCGGACTCGCCAGCGCGCCGATGGCCGCTTGGTAAAACTTCGCCAAAGCGGAGGCGGTGCCAATTCCTCCCATCGCCGGAAATCCCGCCGACCACGCCTTCGGATCGTTCATGTCCTGCACCGAATGTAGCCCGCGTGGCGACGAAAACGCCCGTCGCACCAGCGAACCCTCGCGATGGAACTCGCGGTAAAACCCCTCCTCCAGATCGCTTTTGTCCGCCTTTCCCGGGTAAAGGGTCGCGACCCGGCCGTGCGCCGCTTCGGGCAAACCGATCCAGAAATCCAGCCCGAGCGGATCGCCCAGCACTTCCCGGAAATACACCCCGAGCGGTTTGCCCGTCAGGCGTCTGACCGGTTCGTCGACCAACGCCCCGAACATCCGCGGATGATACCCGTGACCCTCCCCCGGCAACCACGCGGGTTCCTGCGCTTCGACCGCCCCGACCACTTCGTCGTGGTCCCAGACGCTCGCCCGGCGATCGAGCGCGGCCAGGCCACACTGATGGGAAAGGAGTTGGGCGAAATTCGCCTCGACCGGAAACCGCGGCCAAACTTCACGCACGGGCGAATCGGGACCGAGACCGTGCGATTCCAAGGCCATCAGCAAGGTCGCCGCCGCCGGGCCTTTGGTCGCGGAATACACCGGCACCAGCGTGTCCGCGGTCCATACCCGGGTTTTCGCCTTCTCGCACCAACCCTGCGCTTCGTTTAAAATTTCCACGCCGTTCCACCAGACGCTCACCGAAGCGCCGAGTTCGCCTCGCTCGCGGAAATTGCGTTCGAAGCATTCGACGACCTCACCAAGTTGCGCGGGCGAAACGGACACGCCGGCAAGAGACGACGCGTTTTCCGTGATGCCAAGCTTCAAGCGCTGGATGGCCCGCCGGATCGAGGATGGAGCTTCATTTGCCCACCGCCATCACCGCCGCGAGGTCGCCATGGCGGCGCGCATCCTCGCGCAAGCTGCCATCCATCGAGAACGCCGTCGCCAGGTGCGACTCCGCCCGCGGCCATTCACCCAGCACCGCGAGATAGCACGCGAGGTTGTAGTGGAACACCGGACTGGCTAGCAGCGACTTCGGCCCGCGCATCAACCATTGGCAGGCGGCCAGCGTGTCGCCCGTTTCGTGCAGGCAATGTGCGGCTTGCAGGAAAAACGACGGTTCGCTCGGTTCCTTCAGGCAAAGCAAGCGCGAGGTCTCCGACGCCGCGTTCCACGATTCGTTCGCCATTTCCGCCGCCAATCGCAGTTCCAGCAGCGGACGACGCATCTGAATTCGCCAGGGCAGCGGCGAAAGTTCAGCCAAAGCCTCATCGGGCAACCCGATTTCGTACCACCCGATGGCGGCCCGCAGCCGTGCGCGGTAATCCATGGAATCCATTCGTAACGAATCCCGAAGCCGAAAGCAATCCCGCGCATCCGGCCAGATGGCGGGCTCTCCTCTTCTGTCTTCCGTCTTCCAGTCTTTCGTCTCGATAAAAAAAGTCGTCCCGTTCGACACGTCATGCCGAACGGGACTCCTTTTTAGACCAACCAAGCAACCGGGAAGAGGATGAGGCGGTTTCGCTCTCACCCCATCCAGCGCCGCTCGGAAGGCCCCTTGTTCAATCGTTTTGAAAACTTTCGCTTTTCAGGTTTTTCAGGGCAGGAAATTCCGCATACTCCTGCCTCCCCGTGCCGCAAATCCCGCAGGAAAGCATCGAACAAGTCCTCGCCGCCACGCGGATCGAAGACCTGATCGGTTCGTATATCCCCATCAAGCGCGCGGGCTCCGGCTTCAAGGCGCTTTGCCCGTTTCATAACGAGAAAACGCCTTCGTTCAACATCACCCCAGCCCGGCAAACCTTCCATTGCTTCGGCTGCGGCAAGGGAGGCGACGCCATCGCGTTCGTCCGCGAATACGAAAACCTGCCTTTTGCCGATGCCGTTCGGAAACTGGCCGCCCGCGTGGGAATTCCGATCATCGAGGTCGACTCCGACCCGAACGCCGACCGCACCCGGCGGCTGCGCGGGCGAATGCTCGATCTTCACCGGGAAGCAGCCGCGTTTTTCCATCGCCTGCTGCTCCGTTCGCCCGAAGCCGCCCATGCCCGCGAGTATTTGAAATCGCGCGGTTTCGGCAAAGAAATGGCCGTCCGCTGGCATCTCGGCTGGATCCCGGAGTCGCCCCGGATGTTTCTCGATTGGGCCCGGGGAAAAGGCTACAACGGCCGCGATCTGGTCAATTCCGGCCTCGCCGCGCAACGCGACGAAAACGATCCGCGCTCCGGCCTCTATCTCCGTTTCCGCGATCGCCTGATGTTTCCGATCCGCAACGAAATCGGCGACATCATCGCGTTCAGCGGCCGGGTGCTCCAGGAAGGCAAACCCGGCGGCAAATACGTCAATTCGCCCGAAACCCCTCTCTTTCGGAAAGGCAATGTGCTCTTCGCCCTCGACCGCGCCAAGAAGCCGATCCTCAAGGAAAAGTCCGTGCTGCTCTGCGAAGGGCAAATCGACGCGATCTGTTGCCACGAGCAAGGCATCGAGCACGCAATCGCTCCGCTCGGCACGGCTTTCACCAACCAGCACGCTCGATTGCTGCGGCGTTACGCCAAATCGGTGGTGCTTTGCTACGACGGCGACAACGCGGGTTTCGCCGGAGCGGAAAAGGCGTTCCTCCAGCTCATTGGCGAAGGGCTGAGCGTCCGCGCGGTGGAACTCCCGAAAGGCGACGACCCCGACACGTTTCTCAAAAGCCACGGCGCGGAGGCGTTTCGCGAATTGCTGACGAACGCCCGCGATTTCTTCGACTTCAAACTCGATCGTGCCTCCAACGCGGGAACCTTGGCCACGGCGACCGGTCGCGCCACGCTTGGCACCGAATGCGCCGCGCTCCTGGCCGCGATGAGCGATCACGTCGCGCGGGATTCGCAGATCAATCACGTCGCCACCCGCCTCCAACTTCCCTCGAACGGCTTGCGCGAAGCCGTCTCACGCGCAGGCCGGGAAGCGGACCGTCGCGCCCCTGAGGCCCAGTTAACGGAAACGTCACAAGCGGTCGCGCCCACCACGCTCGATCGCACGGTGGCGTACCTCTGCCAGCTCGCGTTGGCATCCTCCGACGTGCAGCACTTGCTGAACGAACAATTCGAAGCGTTGCACGAAGCGGAAGCGTATCTCGAAGGCGTGACGGTACTGGAAGCGATCCTCAACGGTTCACCCGATCCGACGAATCCCGCATCCGTGAACGCGTTTCTCGGAACATTGCCGGAAGCGGACCGCCTGGCGCTTAGCCGCGATCTCACGAGCATCGGAGGCGATCTTCCGCCGGATCCCGTAACCGATGCGGGCGCCGCTCTTTCGCAACTCGCCGCGAAATGTCTTCTGCAACGCGACGCCCGCAACAAGGCGGCTCAACGTGCTTCGGATCTAGCTCCGCAACGCCTGTTCGAACTGCTCGAAGAAGCGAAAGAAATTCAAAAATTGCTGGCGGGAATCGATACGCGATTCCTCAATGAAGATCAGTATACGAGATATAAGACCGAACCCCCTGCGAAACGCCCCTATTTCCGGGAACCAAGAAAATCTTGACGCCTTGAGACCCACCAGCAAGATGCGCGCCCGCCTGCGGGTTCGCCCGTTTGTGCTATAATAGGCGGAGTCTGCCCTGATCCCGCCCTTTTCCTAATCCATTTCCACCATGGCGAACCAGAAAGCCTCGTCGAAGAAGCCCGCCGCGAAAGCTAAACCGGCGGCTCCCGCCAAGTCGAAGCCAGCCGCGAAAAAGCCCGCGGCCAAAGAGACCAAAGCCGCGAAGCCGGCTCCCAAAGCGGCTAAACCCGAGGCGAAAAAACCGGCCGCGAAACCCACGCCGAAGGCAGCCGCCAAGCCGGTCGCGAAAAAGCCGGAAGTGAAGCAAGCGCCCGCCAAGCCGGTGGTGAAAAAGGCCGCTGAAAAACCGGTGGCGAAAGCTCCGGTCAAGGTGCCAGCGAAAGCCGAGGCGAAAGCACCCGCGAAAAAGGAAACGAAGCCGGCGGCCAAGCCCGAAACAACCAAACCGGTGGCGAAGAAGCCCGAGGTGAATCAGGCGAAAGCCGGCAAGGATGAGCCGAAGACGGGCGCGCCGAAGGAAGCTTCCGATGCCACCAAGCGCCGGATCGACACCCCGGAAATCCAGGAAAAGATCCGCGAACTCATCAAGCTCGCCAAAGAGCAGGAGTATCTCACGTACGACGACATCAACGAGATTCTGCCGAACGATCTCGTCGATCCGGAAGATGTGGAGGCGATCATGGAGCGCCTCCGCAACATGGAGTTCGACATCATCGACGCCTCCGAAGTCGACCGCTACAAGGACAAGAAGCGCGACGAAGGCGACGGCGATGAAGAGGAAGTGAAGGGCGATCAGAAGCTCGACATCCTCGACGACCCGGTCCGCATGTATCTCAAGCAGATGGGCCAGGTCCCGCTGCTGACCCGCGAACAGGAAGTTGAAATTTCCAAGCGCATCGAAGACGCCGAGATCGAGGTGGCGAAACAGCTTCACCTCTTCGGCTTCACCGCCGAGTGCTATCTCGAACTCGCCGACAAACTCAACAAGGGCAAGGAACGCTTCGACCGCGTGATCCTCGACAAGAAGATCGAGTCCCGCGAGCGCTACATGAAGATCCTGCCGAAGCAGTGCGAGCAGCTCAAACAGCTCCACGAGGAAAACGATGATCTCTTCCGCCAGCTCTCGGCCAAGAATCCGCGCGGCAAGAAGAAGCTCGACGACGATTTCGCCAAGAACCTCCAGACGCTTCATCGCCTCTACGTGCGCTTCTACTTCAAGCAGAAGGTCACCGAAGATTTCTGCGAGAAGGTCGAAGAATATCAGCAGCTTTTCTGGAAGTACACCCGCAAGCTTCAGACGGACGCCGAGAACAAGGAGTTTCAAACCAAGCTGCGCGAACTCCAGCAGAAGGTCTGGCACACGGCTGAAGACTTCGAGGAGACCAACAAGCGCCTTCGTCACTGGTTGAAGGAAGCGCTCAAGGCGAAAACCGAGATGGTCGAGGCCAACCTGCGCCTCGTTATTTCCATCGCCAAGAAATACACCAATCGTGGCCTCTCCTTCCTCGACCTGATCCAGGAAGGCAACATGGGCCTGATGAAGGCGGTGGAGAAATTCGAATACCGCCGCGGCTACAAATTCTCGACCTACGCCACTTGGTGGATTCGCCAGGCGATCACCCGCTCGATCGCCGACCAGGCGCGCACGATCCGCATCCCGGTCCACATGATCGAGACGATCAACAAGCTGATGCGCGTGCAGAAGCAGCTCGTCCAGGAATACGGCCGCGAACCTTCTCCGGAAGAAATCGCCGAGGAAATCCACCTTCCAGTCGAACGCGTCCGCGCGGTGCTCAAGATGGCCCAGCAGCCGATCTCGCTGCAGGCGCCGGTCGGCGATTCCGACGACACTTCGTTCGGCGACTTCATCGAAGACAAGACCGCCGACAATCCGATGGAGGAAGCCGGCTTCTCGATGCTCAAGGAGAAGATCAAGGACGTCCTCGATACCCTCACCGAGCGCGAGCGCGAGGTGCTCGAACAGCGTTTCGGCCTCAAGGACGGCTACAGCCGCACGCTGGAAGAAGTCGGCCGACAGTTCCAGGTCACCCGCGAGCGTATCCGCCAGATCGAGGCGAAGGCGCTTCGCAAAATGCGCCACCCCACCCGTATCCGGAAGCTCGAAGGTTTCATCGAGCTACCGGGAGCGTAAGTTCCCCAACCAAAAAGCCCGCCGAAATCGGCGGGCTTTTTGTTTATTGGAATTCACCAATCCGCATGGTTGTCAGGTTCGTGCCCCTCCTTCGAGCACCTTAACGCCAACTTGCCCTTGGCGGGGATCCGTTCCGCGAATTGATATTCTCCCCCACCCGGACAGGCCGGTTTCGCCTCAAGGAAGCCTCGTTTCCCTATGAGGTTCTGCCAGTTGATCGGAGCACCGTTCTTAAGACCTCGCATGTGCTGATCAGCACGCACCGCCTGCTGGACGTTGCGTTGATGGAGGATGCAATTGGTGCGGGCGATCTCGTCGCTTGGTCGCTCCGAGGGAATGCTGACTGTTTCGGAATTTTTTCCACTCGCGGTTGCCTTCGCGCAAAAGCAACCGGCCACGATCAAAGGCAAAACGAACCCATACCCGCGACGAGCCGGAAAAGCGGAGGAGGAAGATACGGACGAAAGGATTTTTCCCATGATGCAACTTCGGAAATCGGCTCGAAGAAGTCAATGCACCTCATTCAGCGCCCATGGCCGGGAAGCTGTGCTTCGTATGCGCGCCCCGCCTGCTGAACATTGCATTGATTCAAATACAGGCCGCGTGGTCGCCGCTGGAAACCCGGAGGCGGGAGATTCGAACGCTACGGACTGTTAGGAAGGTTTGGTCCATGCGGGAACCCTCAGGGGCCCACACCAAGCGTCGATCCACATATCTCAACAAAGGGCGCCGACATTCGGGAAACAAGGTCGCTTTTTCCCGGGTTGAGATTCGGTCGGAATCACGCATTTTTAGGCCATGCACTTGCTGAAGTCTGCTGCGGCGGCTTTTTGCCTCATCCCTCTCCTGTTGCGAGCGGAGGAACCGGCATGGAAAGCCACGCTTACGGATCCGGCGCTTGGCCCGTATCCGAAACTCGCGCCTTGCCGCTTGGAATACCGCGCGAGTTGGAAAGGCCTGATCGACGCCGCCACGATGCACATGGAGTTCGGTAATCCCGCCAATGCCAAACCCGGAATATTCGTCGTCACCTCCGCCAGCCAAAGCCTCGGCGCCGCCGCGGCGCTTTTCCCCTACAGGCATTGGTTCTGGTCGGAACTCGATGCCACGACGCTCAAACCGAAGCTTTTCCACAGCGTCGAAGAACTGGAGGACAAACGCGTGAACCACTCTCTGGATTACGGCGCGGCGGGTGTCCGTTGCAGCCAGACGACCAAAATCACCAAGACCGGGGCCGAATACACCAACACCAAGGATTTCGCCTTCGCCCCGGTTTTCGACATCTTTTCCGCGATGCTCTTCATCCGGAGCCAGGAACTGACCGACGACAGCCGTTACCTTTTCGTCATTCAACCCGGCGAAACGCCTTACCTGGCGAACGTGCGCGTGGTCGGCCGCGAAGTGCATGAGGGCAAAAACTCGATCCGGCTGAGCGTGGGAATGCAGAAAATTTCCACCAAGACGATGACTCTCAAGCCCTATAAAAAAATGAAGAACGCGAGCTTGTGGCTGAGCGATGACGAGGATCGGGTGCCTTTGGAAATTCGCGTGGCCGCCTACATTGGCGACGTGCGCCTCATCCTCTCAAAGAACACGAAGTTTTAAGCCCCTCGGACTGCGGCGAGGCATCGCCGCTTTGAGCGAAGGCGAGCTATCGCCGAAAATTTCACTTCGACTTTTGATCGAGGAAGTCAGGCGCACCCACTGGGATTTCCGTCTCCACCCAAAAAGCGGCAATGTCTTGCCGCACTCCAAAACCTCTCCCTCTCTTCCGTTTTTTCTGATAGAAAACGGAATGATCGAACACCGCTATCCTGAGTTGTTTCCGGTCGCTCGATTGCCGGAAGGTGAAGCCTTGGTTGCCGCGTTGGATTTCAAGCGTTTACCGAAAGTGCTGCTGCACGAGCACCTGGACGGGGGCGTGCGTCCGGCGACAGTGATCGATCTCGCCCGCGATCATGACTACCGGCAGTTGCCAACCGAGGATCCGGCCGAACTGGCCGATTGGTTTCATCGAGGTGCGCAACGCGGCAGCTTGCCGGAATACTTGGAGGGCTTCGCCCACACCACGGCGATCATGCAGACGCGCGACGCCTTGGAGCGCATCGCCTACGAATTCATCGAAGACATGGCGCTCGATGGCGTGGTTTACGCGGAGGTGCGTTTCGCCCCGGTTTTCCACACCGCCCAAGGTCTCACCCAGGATGAGGTCGTGGAAGCGGTCATCGAAGGACTCGCCCGCGGCCAGCGGGAATATGGAATCGCCTGGGGATTGATCATTTGCGCGATGCGAGATCGCACGGACTCGCTCGAAGCCGCCGAGTTGGCGATTCGTTGGCGTGAGCGTGGTGTCGTCGGCTTCGACCTCGCGGGCGGCGAAGCCGGGCATCCACCCAAGAAGCACCTGCCCGCGTTCGAAGCGATCCGGCGGGCCAATTTTCACATCACCATCCACGCCGGCGAAGCCTTCGGGCCGGAATCCATCTGGCAGGCTTTGCAATGGTGCGGCGCGCACCGTTTGGGTCACGCGACGCGGCTCCGCAACGACATCACCATTCTGCCGGACGGATCGCTGCGTTTGGGTGAACTCGCCCAATACATTCTCGATCGACGCATTCCCTTGGAGATGTGTCTGCTCAGCAACATCCACACCGGTGCCTGCGCTTCGATCGAAGAGCATCCGTTCCCGCTCTTTCACCGCGCCGGTTTCCGCGTGTGTCTCAATACCGACGACCGCTTGATGAGCGACACGTCGATGACGCTGGAACTCGAAACCGCGACTAAAGCGTTTCGCCTCAATCTGATCGATCTCGAGAAAATGACGATGAACGCGATGAAGAGCGCGTTCATCCCCCATCAACGCCGGGTCGAGCTCATTCACAAGCGCTTGCTGCCTTCGTTCGCCACCCTTTTCGCCGAACTCGCCGAACGTTCGTTCGTCGAGGAAATGCGCGGTCAACGCACTCCTTGATCACAGAAAAAAACGCCGGACGATTCGCCCGGCGTTTTTTGAAGAATCGGGTGGTCTTACGCCACCGCTTGTCGAGTCATTCCCCGTCCGACCGAATCCAGAATTCCGTCGAGCGAAGTGGCGACTTCGAAATCGCCAGGCCGGCATTGGCCGCCCAACAACTGGATCAGCGGATCCCAGAAGCCGTTGCCTTGGGTGTCCGGCCGGTTGAAGACGATCACCGGTTTGCCCACCATCAGCGGATTCTGCTGCAGTTTGAAGATCATCAACGCGAGCAGCTCCTGCACCGTTCCCGCGCCACCGGGAAAGACCACGAAGGCTTCCGAGCGTTGGATCATCACTTCCATGCGGGTGTAAATGTCCGGCTTCAGCCAGAAACTCGACAGTCCGTCCGGCAAACCTTCCAGTTCGATGATGTGCGGCACGTTCGAGCCGCCAGTCCAGCCGCCGGCTTCCACGGAACCCTTGACCACCGCGCCCATGATGCCGGAACGACCGGCGCCCGAGACGCAGCCGAAATTGCCGTAGGCTAATCGTCGGCCCAGTTCCTCGCCATCCGCCAAGTACGATGGATCCTGTAGCGACGCCGAGCAGAAAACGCACACGTTACCCGCATGCCTCGCGGGCAACGGAGCTTCGAAGGATTTCACGGAAGTCACCGAGGCGATTTTTTCCCGTCCAACATCCGGCACGCCATGGTGACGCACGGTTTCAAGAGTTTGCAGCGCTTCCTCTCCATCGGCTACCGATAGGAGGTAATTCCGGTGATCCTGCGCGATGGTGCCCATCTTGTTCAAATGCGTGAGCACCCGCAGGAACGGATCCCAACTCGAATCGGGATTCAGAAGGACCGTTGGCTTGCCCGCCAAATGGCGATCGAGGGTTTGGTAACCGACGAAAATCGAAATCGCTTTGAACATGTCTTCGAGCGTCGCGCCGGGGGTGAAAACGAAGGCGTCGGACTCGATGATCTTGCGTTCGATATTGGAGAGCGTGATTCGCTGGTCTCCGTTGCTGTTATAGATGTCCCAGCCGCGGCTGTAGAGCAGGTATTGGAGTTTTGCCCGAGCTTCACGGGCGGGATCTTCGGCACCGGCCACGGTACCGGACAAACGTACTTTAGGCATACCAATTCAGGGGTTTTACTGGCCTTATCCAGCGTTCCGAAAATCCCTCATTCCGCGGCAATATTCAAGTCAGAAGCGCCCTGTCCTACGTAGGAATCCCCCGCTTTGGAATCAAAGCCGGACGCGATGAATAAATATCGACAATTCCGACTCTTATACCTTTGGTCGCGCGAAAATGGCCGAGAAAACGCCCAGCGACATCCCCTCCGAATTTTCACCTTACTCGCCTCCCGAATCCAATTTGGAGCAAGAAGTGGACTGGGAAGGTTACACTTCTTCAGGTTCGCAAATACGACCGTGGGTTCGATTCTGGGCGAGAACGTTGGACTATTACGTGTTCTGCCTGGTTTTCGGCGGTTTGGCTCTCGCGCTTCACCCTCCTCTCCTCGAGTTCAATCATTGGCTACTCGGCATCGGACTACTCGTGTGCTACGGCTTCTTCGAACCTCTTTTGTTGATGTCCTTCGGCACGACCCCTTTCAAAGCGCTATTAAACGTGCGAGTTAGAAACCTAGATGGTTCGAAGCCGGGCTACTTGAAGGGCCTTCGCAGAACCTTTTCCGCCTGCCTTCGTGGCCAAGGATTGGGGATTCCACTGGTGGCGCTGATCACGCACTCCATGGCTTGCACCCGCCTCACTCAAAAAGGCATCACGGTTTGGGATGAAGACGGCGGCTTCAGCGTCACGCATCAGAACATTCCTTGGTGGAAATGGCTCATCTTCGTCGCCTCGGCGACCGGCCTGATCTGGCTGCGGAGCGAATCCATTTGAGCTCCGAACAGGTGCATGCATCGAAAGCGCCGATCGCATGTCTCGCGTTTCCCGCAACATCCTGAATCAAGATGGCGGAGAGGGAGGGATTCGAACCCTCGGTAGGGTATTAACCTACGTTCGATTTCGAGTCGAGTGCCTTCAACCGCTCAGCCACCTCTCCTTGAAACGCGGGCGGCAAAGTAACAACCGCCGACTTCTTGTAAAGCCTTCAATCAGGAAAAACGATCGCGCGGTGGCCGTCGATGATCGTGCGATCATGCACGTGGTAGCGGATGCCTTTCGCGAGAGCGATTCGCTCGCAGTTGCGGCCGAGGCGGACGAGGTCCGCGGGGGCGTGGAAATGCTGCACGCGTTCCACCTCCTGCTCGATGATCGGACCCGCGTCGAGTTCGTTGGTCACGTAATGGCAGGTGGCGCCGATGAGCTTCACGCCGCGCTCATGCGCCTGCTTGTATGGATTCGCCCCGATGAACGCCGGCAGGAAGCTGTGATGGATGTTGATGATGCGGCCATGGAATTCCTGGCAAAACCAATCGGGCAGGATTTGCATGAAGCGAGCCAGCACGATCAGTTCGACTTTTTGATCCAGCAACAGTTGCCGGATCTTCTGGAAGCCTTCTTCCCGGCGGTCGCCATCCATTTCGATGCCGTGAAACGCGAAACCGGCGCGCTCGCTCACCTGCCGGCAGGTTTCGCGGTTGCCGATCACGGAGGTGATCTCCACCGGCATTTCGCCGATTTCCGTGCGCCAGAGGACTTCCTGAAGGCAATGATCGGTCTTGGTGACCAATACCGCCGTACGCATGCGGAACGGCAACCGGCGGAAGTGCCACTGCGCGCGCATCGATCGGCCAAGCGTGCCGAACCCCTCGATGAAATCCTCGACCTCGACGTCGAGTTCGGAGGTTTCGATATCCAGACGGGCGAAAAACTTTCCTCCGAGCTTATCGGAGAACTGCGCGAACTCGACGAGATTGCCGCGATGGCCGGCCACGTACGTCGCCACCTTCGCCACGATTCCCGGTTGATCCGGGCAACTCAGTTTCAAAATCAATCCAGCTCGCGCCATCGTGGCTGGAGCTTGCGACACGCGGCGCGCGAACGTCAACAGGCGTCCAACAAACCCCGTCGAAGGAAATCCTTTCGCCCGCGAGAAAAGGGCGTGCCTTTCCGCGTTGCCATGACTGAATGAAGGATATGAAGACCTGCCTGGTGATGACCTTGCTCGGCCCGGATCGTCCGGGATTGGTGCGTTCGCTTTCCTCCGCCGTTGCCGATCATGGCGGCAACTGGCTGGAAAGCCGGATGGCGCGCCTGGCGGGCCATTTCGCCGGCATCCTGCGCGTGGAATGCCCGGAAGAGAGCGTGGAGCCGTTGATCGAAACGCTTCGCAGCTTCGGCAAAGACGGCCTTTCCGTCCAAGCGGTGCGCGAAACGACCACGGAACGTGGCGGACGCAAGGAATGGCAAATCGAAGTGGTCGGCAACGACCGCCCGGGCATCGTCCGTCAACTCGCCGCAGCCATCACCGGTTCAGGCGGCAACGTCGAGGAACTGATCACTGGCCTGGAAAGCGCGGCCATGAGCGGGCACCCGATCTTCCGCGCCCGTGGCGTGGTTTCACTGCCAGCAGAGGCGGATGAAAACGCCCTCGTCTCGGCGATCGAGCAACTTGGACCGGATCTGGCGGTGGAGATCTCTTGAGCTCTCTGTCTGGAGCGTCGGTTGGCCGGTCCGCCTTTTGAGGGGCCAGGGGCCAGTGGTTAGGGGCCAGGAAAGAGTTCCTGCCACTGCATAACGGCCCAGTCGGACCGCGAGCTTTAGCTCGCCCCATTTCGCCCGGTCTTTCCTATGCGCGTTGGGGCGAACTAAAGTTCGCGGTCCGTTCGCTGCTCTTTCTGACACTGGCCCCTGACCACCGGCCCCTGACCACCGGCCCCTGGCCACTCTAAGGCTCGCACGTCCTCAAGACGGCTATGCGAGCATCAGCCGCCAGTGCGCGGCGAACGCGGCTTCTTCTTGGGCTCCACGGTTCCCGGATCGATGCCTTGCTGGCGCAGGCGCTGAACGCGTGCCATTTCCTCCTGTTTGGCGGCAAGCTTCTCGACCCATGACTTTCCGCCCGAGGTTTTTCGAGGCTTCAATTCAGGCTCGGGCAGCCTGTTGGTGATCCACGTTTGCGCGATCGAGAACAGGTTGGTGGTCGTCCAGTAAAGCGCGAGCGCCGAGGCGAAATTGTAGCAGATGAAGACGAAGATGAACGGCATCATCATCATCATGCGGCGCTGCATCTTGTCGCCCGTCATCGGCGTCATCGCCATCTGAATGAAGCTGGTGATCGCCATGACGATCGGCAGAAGATTGACCGGCACTCCGCCGAAAACCGGCAGCACGTAGATGGTGTCCGGCTGGGAAAGGTCATCCACCCACCAGAAGCCCTGGTGACGGAGTTCCACCGCGTATTCCAGCATGCGGTAGAAGCCGAAGAAGATGGGGAGCTGGAGCAGCATCGGCAGACAGCCGCCGAGCGGATTGACGCCGTACGTACGGTACAGCTTCATCATCTCCTGGTTCATCTTATTCGGATCGTCCGAATACTTCTCCTTCAGCTTCGTCATCTCCGGCTGAAGTTTGCTCATCCGCTTCATCGAGCGGGTGGACTTAGCGTAGAGCGGCCACAAGGCGATGCGCACGACCAAGGTCAGTGCGATGATCGCCAACCCCCACGACCATTTCGGCCCAAGGCCGACGAAGAGCACGTGCAACCAGTTCAAGAGCCGGTTGAGCGGATTCGAAGCGATGCCATACCAGCCATAGGCCATGACGTCGCTCCACTGGTCGCCCATCTGACGGAACAGCGCGTTATGTTTCGGACCGACGAAGATGCGGTAGGAAATCCCCTTCTGCTCCTTGACCGCGAGGGTCGCGGAGGGCAATCGCAGCCCCGCTTGGATCGACTTCACCGGTGCGTCTCCATCCGGCAGACGCACTTCCGCCGCGCGTCCCCAGACTTTGCCGGGCACCACTTCTTTCGGGCGAATGACGGTGGCGAAGAACTGATTCGAAACGCCCGCGTAATCGAGCTTCTCCGCATCGCCGGTGATCACCGATTTGGCGGGCGAGAACCAACCTTTGTCGAACTTGGAAGCATCAATGAACGTCGCTTCGCTCTTGTCGCTCCAGAAAAAGGTCGTCTTGATGCTGCCCTCTTTCTGATAGAGTGGAGAGGCTTCGCCGAGAAACAGGCTGAAATTATCGAGTGGCAACGGTGCCGCGGCCGCGTTCTCCAATTGCAGGTTGAAATCGAGCAAGTACGGCGCGCCCGGCTCGGGTTTCTCCCCTTCTTTCGGTTCAACCAAAGAGAACGTCTTACGCGCGATCAGTCCGGAAGGATGGACGCCCAGAAGGACCAATTTTTTGCCGGGGATCGACTCGTTCTGAAGATACGTATAGGCAAGCGTCTCCGGCAGATCGCCCGCGGCGGTGATCGCGCCGATCGGAGCGCCGCCGAAACGATTGACCCGAACGGGTTCGTCCTTCTGACGACCCACGCCCAACTGGTTTTTGAACTCCGCCAGCTTGAGACCGCCGCCAAGGTTGCTGAAGGTATAACGGACTTGATCCGTCTCCAGCGTGTATTCCTGCTCGGCGATTTCCGCCGGTGCGGGCTCAACCTTCAACGCCTCCGTCGCCGGCGGGACGGAAGGCGACGCGGGCGCGGTCACCGCCGGAGGATTTTGAAGGGCGAGCTGTTGCTCGTTCTTCTTGGAATAATACACGTTCACGCCGAGCAGCACGCTGCACGCGATGATGATGATCCAGGTCTTGCGGTCGTACATGGAAAACGGGAAATGAGGGCCTAGCCTTGAGATGACGGAGATTTCCGAGGCGAATTCTTGGGCGGCGGGACGGGGTCATAACCGCAGCCCCCCCACGGATGACAGCGCAAAATCCGGCGAATGCCGAACCATGAGCCACGCCACGGGCCGTGAAGGTCGATCGCTTGTAAAAAGTAGTGCGAGCAGGTCGGCGTATAACGGCATCCCGCAGCCGGACCAGACAACACTTTCAGCATCGGATTGAGAAACCGCTGATAAAAACGGATCCCTAACCGCAGCAAGGTCGTGGTGGCGCGCGAGATCACGGGCGGGAGGCCGGGTGGTCGAACAAGCCCAGCCGTTTCGCCTGCCGGAGCCAATCGGCTTCGAGTTCCTCGAACGTCGCCGTGGCGGCGCCAGGACGGGCGATGGTGACGAGGTAGCGTTTCAAATCGGCGAAACGCGGGGCGTGTGCCTGCACCATCGCGCGAAAGCGGCGGCGCAGGAGGTTGCGGTCGTGCGCCTTGCCGGTCTTGCGGGTGGTGATGAAACCGGTCCGCAAGCCGTCGAGCGACGGGTCGGGCAAGGTGCTTAAAATGACAAACCGGCCGGCTTTCGCCCGACCGGTGGTCCGGACCCGCGCGAATTCATCGCGACGGGTCATGCTGTGTTTCCGCGGAAGACGCATGGCGGAGGATGGGATTTTTCACCCGGTCGCCCGGCGATCCGCGCAATGCGACTCAGGAGCCGTGCTGCACCGTGTGGCGCTTGTACGGGATCTCGACGCCCTTCGGAAGAAGGCGCTTGCGGCCCTTCTGGCGGCGGCGGCGAAGAATGTCGCGGCCGGCTTTGGTGGCCATGCGGGCACGGAATCCGAACTGGCGACGGCGGGTGCGCTTGGAGGGCTGGTAGGTGCGGAAGCTCATGGCTGTAGTCGTGCGCGTTGAGAGAAAGGAAGCCCGCAAAGCGGGGCGGGCGCGCAGACTAGTGACGGGCAGGCGGTTGTCAATCCACCAATTATCACGGAATACCGAAATTTTCCCGCGTTGCGGAAAATACGCGTGCCGCGGGCGTGGAAGTGTGACAGGTTTTAGTTCATGGAACAAGCCCCTGCCGCGCCACTGCCTCGCAAGCGTGTCGATCAGCCGCGCGTGGAGCCAGCGACCATCGAGGATCTCCCGGCGTTGACCGAGCTTGTCATGGAACTGTTCGCGCATTCCGGCGACTTTTCGCCCGATCGCGTGACGCAGGAACGGGGCCTTAAATTGATTCTCGAGCAGCCCAGCCGGGGGCGGATTTTCGTCCTGCGGACCGACCACCGGATCATCGGCATGGTCAACCTGCTGTTCACCATTTCCACCGCGCGCGGCGGCTTCGTTCTCCTGATGGAAGACGTGGTCGTCCACCCGGATCACCGCGGCCTCGGTTACGGTTCGATGTTGGTGAAATACGTGATCGAGTTCGCGAAGCAGAAGGACTTCAAGCGGATCACCCTGCTGACCGACCGGATCAGCGCGGAATCGCAGCATTTCTTCCACAAGCACGGGTTCGAGTATTCGAACATGATTCCGATGCGCCTGATTTTGGACTAAACCCCGTTCGCCATGGGCGAACTCGTGTCAAACGCCGCCGACGGCTTCGCGATCGCGATGCTCGGGATGATTCTCCTGAGTTGGTCGGTGTTGTTTCTGTTATTCTGGACCATGCGTCGCCAAGCGGCCAAACGGGATCCTCAGGTCGATGCCCTGCTAGAGGAACTTGAAGTATCGGAACACCCCCGTCCTACCCCGCCAGCCGCCTCGAAACGCCCGGCTTGGAAGCGAAATCCTGACTGGTGGAAATAGTTTGTGGCCGAAAATGTCCCCTGATGGCCGATTTTAGGAACAAAGAATGCTTTTTTAAGCAATCTTTCAGGTTATGGTGATGATAACAAAGGGCGAACCGTTCAACTTTGGGGTAACGGCCCGCTCTTCTGAAAAAGCCCGAACCAACGCGACGGGCCGGGATTGTTCCGGGGGGAAACAAATTCCGGCACCGGTTGGCGTTTAGTTACGGGTCGTGTGCTGCGGGGGCGAGTGACCGGATTGCTGGTTTTCCGGTCGCCGCCCTTGCTAATTTTCGCCCGAAGGCAGTGCCACTTCCACTGAAATGAGCACAGGCCAAAACACCTCCATGGCCGGGCCGGCTTGCCGGGTTACTCCCCGTAGAAGCTCTTGATGTAGCCGAACTCGATCAGCGTATCCTGCCAGGAGGCCAGAGCGGCCTGATTGCGGAAAACGCGGGAGGCGATCGCCAGCCACTCCTCCGCTTTCAGCGTGTTCTTGTTTTCGTACGCCAAAGCGGCCTGAGCGTAATAATAGAACGGGGAATCGTCCTCCAGAGGATCGTATTTACCAGCCAACACAATGGCCTCCTCCTTTTTGTTGATGCGCAATTTGCACAGCAACATTTTGAATTCGATCAAACGGGCGAACGAATCGTCGTGCTGCTTGGGCAGGACCTTGAGTACTTCCTGAAACACATCGTGCGCTTCCCGCCACTGATTCTTCACGAACAGGACTTCGCCCATGTTGAAACGGACGCTCGGGTTGCCCGGCGAAAGCTTCTCGGCCGCGCGGAACGCGTCCATCGCCTTGTCGAAGGCCCGGAACTCCACATAGCACGAACCCCGTAGATTGAGGCTTTCCGGGCTTTCCTTGAAGATCGCGTCCGCCTTGTCGAGTTCGCTCAACGTTTCGAAAATCCGTTTGGCGCGAAACAAGCGGTTGGCCTCCTGAATGTGTTTCACGAACCGCTCGCGCTGCTCCTGCGGAAGATTGAGGAACGCTTGTTGGTTGGGTGCGAGCTGCGGCACCGGTTGATCGGAAGCGGGCTTGTCCTGGGCACAAGCGAGCAAGGCACTACCTAGCCAGATCGCGGTGAAAAAAGGGGATTTCATGGAGGATTTACGGGAAGCTAGTTAGCGGTCGCCGGATGCGCAAGAAGACGTTCCGGGTCGATACAGTCCATGGCGGGCGATGTAGTCCGCCACGGCGGGGTCGAGCCACGGCGAAATCGGTTCGTTCGACGCCAGACTCGCACGAATCGCGGTGGCCGAGGCGGGATGGCCGGCGCCGGGAACCACGCGCATGCGGAAGCCTTCTCGCGAAACGGGCGGTTCGCCGCGCGAAAGAACGAGAAACGTCACGCAAGCCGCCAATCGCTCGGGATGTTTCCATCGCGGCAGCGCTTCCCATTGGTCCGTTCCCATGATCCAGAACCATTCGGCTTCCGGAATTCGCCGCGTGATGGCCTCCGCCGTCAAATAGGAGTACGACGGCTCCGGAGCCTGTAGTTCGAAATCGTCCGCCACCGCCCACGGCAGAGATTCCGTCGCCAACCGCAACATCGCCAGCCGGTCTTCCGCAGGCGCGGAAACCTGGCCGAGTTTATGAGGCGAAATCCGGCACGGTAAAAACCGGACCTCGTCCAGCCGCGCGGCTTCGCGAGCCGTCCGGGCGAGATGCACGTGTCCGAGATGCACCGGATCGAACGTGCCACCGAACAATGCGATGCGTTTGGATGCACTCATGCGGGCTCCAGTCATCCCCCCTGCCGCCTTCACGGGGCAACCTCAAAAAGACGGACGTTTCGCCACGAATCCGCTAGAATGTGGTGGATGAGTCTTTCTTCCGTGGAAGCCCGGATCGCTTCGGCGAAACGCACGCCTCTTTCGGACGACGCGTTGGTCGACGAAGCGGTGCGTTTGGCGGCCGATCTCCTCGCCTGCGCCCAAGCCGAAGAACGCCCCCAGGAACGCGAGCAAGCCGCCCGGCTTGCGCGGATGATGAACGATCCTGCGGGAAAAGCGTTCACCCTCTCCCTGGCCGATCAAATTTTTCGCCCGCCCACCCCGCACAGAGCGGCCTCGCAATTCCGCCACCTGCTTTCGAAATTCGGCGCACCGCGCTATCTCGATCCGCCCGAACGATTCGCCCTCAGACTCGGCGCTCCGTTTTCCGCGGTCCTTCCCGGCCTGGTGATGCCCGCCGTGACGCGAGCGATGCGGGCGAACAGCGCCGGGGTGATTCTTCCCGCCGAACCGGAGGCGCTGAAGCAGTTGCTGGATCGACGTCACACCGAGGGGTTCCGCATGAATTTGAACCAACTGGGGGAAGCGATCCTAGGCGAAGAAGAAGCCGCCCGACGGCTGGAAACGAATCTCGCCCGCCTCGCCTCGCCGGGTTGCGATTGCCTTTCGGTAAAAATCTCCGCGATTTGCAGCCAGATTCATCTCGTGGGCGAAACGGAAACTCTCGCCCGGATCGCGTACCGTCTGCGCCAGCTTTACCGCGTCGCGATGGCGAATCCTGTGAACGGCTCGGCCAAATTGGTGACTCTCGATATGGAGGAATACCGCGACCTTCATCTGACCTGCGATGTCTTCCGGCAGGTACTGGACGAACCGGAGTTTCTCCATCTGGAAGCGGGCATCGTTCTTCAGGCCTATTTACCCGACGCCTGGCCGATGCAGAAAGAGCTGATCGCCTGGGCGAAACGACGTCGTGCCCGCGGGGGTGCCGGCATTCGCATCCGCCTGGTCAAAGGCGCGAACCTCGCGATGGAGTCCGTCGACGCCGAACTCAACGACTGGCCGCTCGCTCCCTACGGTTCGAAGGAGGAAACCGACGCCAATTTCAAACGGATGCTGCACGAAGCTTGCCGTCCGGAAAACGCCGACGTCGCGCGTCATGGCGTGGCGAGTCACAATCTCTTCGATCTCGCCTACGCGCTGTTGTTGCGTTCGCGGGAAGGCGTCGAGGATCGGATCGAGTTCGAGATGCTCGAAGGCATGGCGAACGCTCAAGCCCGTGCCGTGCGCTCGGCCGCGGGCGACTTACTACTCTACGCGCCTGTCGTGAAGCGGGAGGACTTCCACAGTGCGATCGCCTATCTCGTGCGACGGCTCGACGAAAACACGTCGCCGGAAAATTTTCTTCACGATCTCTTCGCTCTCGCTCCCGGCAATCCGGCGTGGCTTCGACAGGAAGAACGTTTCCGCCAAGCCTGTGCTCGAACGGGCGATCTCGCCACCGGTCCGAACCGCCGACAGAATCGTCAAACCGAACGCACGCTTCCTCTCACGGCGGGCGAACCGTTTCGCAACGCTCCGAACACCGATTTCTCCCTGCCAGCGAATCGACGATGGATCCGTGAAATCGCGGAAACCTTCCGCCATTCGCCGGCTCCCGATATCCCGCTGGTGATCGACGGGAGCGAAGAAGCGGGCGAAAGCACCGCGATCGGTCGCGATCCCTCCCGGCCGGAACTCGCAGCCTACCGCCATGCGTTGGCCGGACCCGGGCAAATCGAACGCGCGCTCATCGCCGCCGTTGCCGCCCGCTCGCCCTGGCAAGCGATCGGTTTCGAGGTCCGTGCCGCTCTCCTCCGCCAAGCCGCTGCGGAACTCGCGAACGCGCGCGGCGAAGCGATCGCCACCATGATGCTGGACGCGGGAAAGTCGGTCACCGAAGCCGACGTGGAAGTCTCCGAAGCCATCGATTTCGCCAACTACTACGCTCACGGTTTTTCCGTCGATGGCTTCGAGGACGGCTGCGTGTTCACGCCTTTCGGCACGGTCTTGGTCACGCCGCCGTGGAATTTCCCGTTCGCCATTCCGTGCGGAGGCATCCTCGCCGCCCTCATCGCGGGCAACACCGTGATTCTCAAATCAGCCCCCGAAACGGTAATGACCGCTTGGCTGCTGGCAAACTGCCTGTGGCGAGCCGGGATCGGACGAGACGTGCTTCAGTTTCTCCCCTGCCCCGACGACGAGGCGGGACGATCGTTGGTGACCGACGATCGCATTGGCGCGGTGATTTTGACCGGCGCTTATGAAACCGCGCGGATGTTCCTCGGCTGGAAACCCGCGTTGCGCTTGTTTGCCGAAACCAGCGGTAAAAACGCGTTACTCATCACCGCGGCCGCCGACGCGGATTTGGCGATCAAGGACTTGCTGAAAAGCGCATTCGGTCACGCCGGACAAAAGTGTTCGGCCGCCTCGCTCGCGATCGTGGAGGCCGAGCTTCACGATCATCCGGCCTTTCTCAGGCAACTGCGCGATGCCGCGGCGTCCTTGCGCGTCGCCGATCCATGGCACCTCGACGCGGCGGTGACTCCGGTGATCCGCGAACCCGGCGAGGCTTTGAAGCGAGCGCTGACCCGCCTGGATCCAGGCGAATCGTGGTTGTTAGAACCGAGACAGGTCGACGGCAATCCGCTCCTGTGGTCGCCGGGCATCAAGCTCGGCGTAGATCCTTCGGGCTGGTACCGGCGCACCGAGTGCTTCGGTCCGGTGCTCGGCATCATCCGCGCCGACGATTTCGCCCATGCTCTGCGAATCCAGAACGATTCGGAATTCGGCCTGACCGCCGGGCTGCATTCGCTCGACGACCGGGAAATCTCCCTCTGGCGTGAACACGTCGAGGCGGGCAATGCCTACGTCAATCGCGGGATCACCGGGGCGATTGTTCAGCGACAACCTTTCGGTGGCTGGAAGCATTCGGGATTCGGACCCGGATCGAAAGCGGGCGGACCGAACTATTGCCAGCTCTTCGGGGCCTGGCGAAACGAAGGCCTACCTTTGCTGAAAATAAATCCATCCGAAACGGTCGCTGAGCTTCTGGCGACGTTATGCGCCGCGTTGCCGGCTCACAGCGAGTGCCTCTCGGCCGCAGCGGGCAGCGACGCGTATTGGCACGCCCGTGAATTTTCCAAGGAACACGATCCTTCGGCTCTTCGCTGCGAATCGAATGTCTTTCGCTATCGCAAATTTTCACGAGCCATCCTGCGTGCGAGCGATGATTTACCCGACGTCGAAGTCGCGCGGTTACTTCTGATCCCCCCCGCGATGGGTATCACCGTGGAGGTGTCGCTACCCCATCCGCGACCTTGGCTCGAAGCCTTGGGATTGCCCATCCGGATCGAATCCGATGAGGAGCTCGCGAACCGTCTGAAGAATAGTCCGAGAGGTTCCGTAGTTTTACGGGCTCCCCATGCGTGCGGCATGCTCAAGCAAGCCGCGTTGGACGCGATGGTGCGCTGCGCAAACGGCCCGGTGCTTTGGAACGCACGCATCGAGTGGCTCGCTTGGTTACGCGAGCAATCGATTTCGGAAACCCTTCACCGCTACGGAAATCTCTTGCCGAAAGGGTAAAAATTGGGAGATTGCTTCCCGCTCCCGCTGCGGGAGGTGGGAAAAATCCGGGGGGAGATTTCCGCACTGCCGTAGCGGGAGTTTTTGCGTCCACGAGGTGCGCGGAATCTAACAAAAACGGCCGGTCCGCGCGTGGCGAAACCGGCCGAAAGGAAAGCGATCACTCAAGAATCAGTCCTTCTTCTCCTTGTAAGTCGATTGCACGTAAACCTCGCGCAATGATTTGAAGTCCACCACGCATGGGCTTTGCGCCATGAGGTCCGAGCCTTTGTTGTTTTTCGGGAACGCGATCACTTCACGGATGCTGTCTTCGCCCGCGGCGAGCATCGCGATGCGGTCGAGCCCCAGGGCGAGACCACCGTGCGGAGGCGCACCAAAACGGAACGCATCGAGAAGGTGGGAGAATTTTTCCTCCTGTTCTTCAGGACCCACACCGAGGACGCCGAACATTTTCGCCTGCAGATCCTTTTCGTGGATTCGGATCGAACCCCCACCGAGTTCGTAGCCGTTGAGCACGACGTCGTAAGCGACGGCGCGGACCTCTTCGAACTTGCCCTCTTCGAGCAAGCCGACGTCGTCCGCGTTCGGACGGGTGAACGGATGGTGCACAGCGGCCCAACTGCCGGTTTCGGCATCGAGCGCGAGCAGCGGGAAATCGACGACCCAGAGGAAATTGTAGGCCGTGCTATCCTTCGTGATCTCCATCATGTCGGCCACCTCGATGCGGACGCGGCCGAGGATGTTGCTGACGGAGTCGCGCTGACCGGCGACGAAGAACACGATGTCGCCTTCTTCGATGGCGAGCGTCTTCACCAGCGCGTCCTTTTCGGCATCGGTAAAGAACTTCCAGAGAGGGCTCTTGAACTCGCCGTTCTCCAGCTTGATGAACGCCAGTGTCTTGACCGGAAGACCGGCTTGGATCGCGATTTCATTGAGCCGGTTCATCTGGCCGGTGGTGACACACGCGAAGCCCTTCGCGTTGATCGCGCGGACCACGCCGCCACTGTCGAGGGTCGAACGGAAGATCTTGAACTCGGTCGCTTCGAACACCGCGCCAAGGTCGACAATCTTCATGTCATAGCGCGTGTCCGGCTTGTCTGAGCCGTAGAGGTCCATGGCTTCGCGGTGGGTCATGCGCGGAAACGGACGCGGCACGTCGAGACCAAGACCGGCCTTGAACATCGACGCGAGCAGACCTTCAACCAAGCCGATGATGTCCTCCTGATTGACGAAGCTGGCCTCGATGTCGATCTGGGTGAACTCCGGTTGGCGGTCCGCGCGGAGGTCTTCGTCGCGGAAGCAGCGGGCGATCTGGAAGTATTTCTCCAGACCAGCGACCATGAGCAACTGCTTGTACTGCTGGGGAGCCTGCGGCAGCGCGTAGAAACGACCCGGGTTGAGGCGGGCCGGCACGAGGAAGTCGCGCGCGCCTTCCGGCGTCGGATTGGACAGGATCGGGGTTTCCACCTCGATGAAACCGGCTTCGTCGAGGAAACGACGGGCTGCGGCGGTGATCTGATGGCGCAAACGGATGTTGCGGTTCATCCGCGGGCGACGCAGATCGAGGTAGCGGTATTTCATCCGGATGTCCTCGTTCGACAGCTCCTTATCGAGCTGGAACGGAAGCACGTCGGCCTTGTTGACGATGTTCAACGCGGTCGCCACGATCTCGATTTCGCCCGTGCCGAGTTTGTCGTTTTCGGTGCCGGCAAGACGCTTCGCCACTTTGCCCGTCACTTGAACGACATCCTCGTCGCGGAGCTGGTGGGCCAATGCCGCGAGCTCGGCGCTTTCTTCCGGATGGAAGACGCATTGGGTCAATCCCTCGCGGTCGCGCAGGTCGATGAAGATCACGCCGCCGTGGTCGCGTGCGGAATTGACCCAGCCGATGAGCGTGACGGTTTCACCGATGTGGGAGGCGCGGAGTTCGTTGCAATGGTGGGAGCGCATGGGAAAAAGGAAATAGAACCGCAGATAGACGCAGATGAACGTGAAAGAGAAAGTTTAGGATCGACGGAGGAAGTTCTGAGTCGAACGGACGACCCGCCTGAATTCCAGCTTGGCGTATTTAAAATTCAGGATGAGACCGACAGGAAGATTCGTGATCTTGAGATAATTGAGCATCTGTCCGATCTCATGATCAGTGATTCTCTCGATGGTTTTGGTGTCGATGATCACTTTATCGAACGCGATCAGGTCTGGAACGAACTCCGAAACCTTGACTCCTTGATAAAGCAACGGAAATCGGGGCTGCTGAGCAAAGGGAATGGCTTTGCGACCGAACTCCACAGCCAGCGCATTTTCATAAGGCTTCTCGTGAAAGCCGTGCCCCATTTCATTGAGCACCGCGAACGCACAACCAATGATGGCATCGGTTTCTGCCTTAAATGAAAAATCCGCGTTCATCTGCGTTCATCTGCGGTTCAACCCTCTTCTCAAGCAAGAACGGGTTCGTCACGTTGCAGCAATCGCCCGGTGATCCATTCGACGGCTTCGGCGGCGTCGCCGGATTCTTCGCTGCGGAACGACAGAACCTTGAGCTTGAGCTGCGGATACTCGCTGCCGACGACGAGAGCGAAGCGGGCGCGCGAGTTTTCCGCACGCTGGAACAGCTTGTTCACCTTCGCGGGCAAGAGCGGGAAATCGACCGAAACTCCGGCGCGACGCAGGTCGGTGACGAGCTTGAGCGCTTCCGGACGCTTCGTTTCATCGGCCACGACGACATAGACGTCGCAAGCCGCGCCCTGGCGTTGAAGCCACGCCTGCATGCGGATCGCGGCGTGCGGCGTTTCTTCGATCAGGTTGCGGATGACGTAGTCGCCCATCGCGAAACCGGTCGCGGGCATGTCGACGCCCGCATCGGAAATCGTGGAAACCAGCGTGTCGTAGCGTCCGCCACCGGCCACCGCGCGCATCGATTTCTTCGAGTCGAAGACCTCGAACACCACGCCGGTGTAATAAGCCAGACCGCGCACGATCGAGAGGTCGAGCTCGACGAAAGCGCCCAAGCCGCGAGCGGTGAGATCGTCCTTGATCGCGTTGTAAGCCGCCGAAGCGTTCGCCGGATTGGCGATGAAACCGCGCACCAGTTCGCTCGTCAGGCCGAAGACGGAAAGCTTTTCCGCAAGCACGTCCGGTTTCTCGCGTTCGATCTTGTCGACCACGTTGAGGAAATCGGGAATCAGCGCCTCGGCCACGCCATGCTGTTGGGCGAAGGCGATCCACGCGGCGCGGTCGGACACTCGGACGACGAAATCGCCCTCGATGAAACCAAACGACAACATCGTTTCGATCGCCAGCGCGATGAGTTCGGCGTCGGCGGTGGGACCGGCTTCGCCGAGGATATCGACGTTGAACTGATGGAATTCCCGGCCGCGACCTTTCTGCGGCTTCTCGTAGCGGAAGCACTGACCGATCTCGAACCACTTCAGCGGTTTGGGGAAATCACGTTGGTATTGGGCCGCGAGGCGCGCCAGTGAGGCGGTGACTTCCGGACGCAGGGTCACATCGCGACCGCCTTGATCTTCAAAGCGAAACAACTGAGCGGACAGCTCACCGCCGGACTTTTTCAGGTAAAGCGCGGTGTCTTCGAGAACCGGCGTTTCGTATTCGACGAAGCCATGACGGCGGGCGACCGAACGCCAAGTATCGAATAAATAGTTCCGGACCGCGCATTCTCCCGGGGGGAAATCGCGGAATCCGGGCAGAGCTTGGAAAGTAAGGCCGGCCATGGCGGGGCGCGAGGATGCACGGGGGGGCTTGGTTTTCAACCCCGAATGAAGAAGCAAGAGTCCAGAAGCAAGACTCCAGATGGAACCTCCCATCGCGGAAGAGACCGCAAAGCCTTTCCTCGCGGGTTTTCCGCCTCTGGATTCGCCCCCCTTGCTTCTGGTTTCTTGCCTCTGATCTCTCTTCTCGCGTAAGCGAGGGGTGTGGTTCGCACCCTCCGTCTGTTGGATTTCCGTTGTTTCGCGGGGCTCGCCATCGAGCTGCCCGCGGCCGGCGGCGTGTTCACGGGCGAAAACGCCCAGGGAAAAACCTCGATTCTGGAAGCGCTCTGCGTGCTCGCCCGGCTCCATTCGCCCCGCGCCCGGCGCATGACCACGATGACGCGCATCGGCGCGGGTGGCTTCGGCATCGCGGGCGACCTCTGGGATCAGGAACGTCGCGTCCGCTTTTCGCCCGAGGGCCTGGAGTTGAAAGTCGATGGCGAACCGCGCGACAGCCAGAGCGAATACCTTGCTGATGGAGGTCTGGTCGTTTGGATGGGTAACGAAGACCTCGAACTCGTTCGCGGCCCGGGCGAAATCCGCCGCCGTTACCTCGATTTCCTCGGCTCCCAACTCGACCCGGGTTACCGCCGGGCGTGGTCGCGCTACAAACGCGCGCTGCAGGCCAAGAATCTCTTGCTGAAGGAGTCACGGCCTCGCGACGCGGAGATCGCCTCCTACGAAGAAATTCTGATCGAGCACGGCACCGAACTCACCGCCAGCCGGGCGAAACTAGTGGCCGCGCTGGAACCCCTCGCCGCATCCGCGCAGGCCTCCGTTTCCGGAAAATCCGAGCCGTTGACCCTCACCTACCAACCCGCCGGCGGCACCGATCTGCGTGCCGCCCTCGAACAAGCCCGCGAGCGGGAACGCAAAACCCGGCAATCGGTGGTCGGCCCGCATCGCGACGATGTCGCCCTGAAGCTCCACGGTTTGGCCGCGGCGGATTTCGCCAGCGAAGGGCAGCAACGAACGCTCGCCCTCGCGCTCAAACTCGCCCAAGGCGAACTGCTTCAACAACTTGGGGGAAAGCTGCCGATTTACCTGATGGACGACATCTTCGGTGAGCTCGATCCCGGACGACGGAACGCCCTCATGAACCATTTGCCCGCGGAGGCGCAAAAGTGGATCACCACCACGTCCTTGGCTTGGATGACCGAGACACCGCAAGTCTCAAACTTGGCACGTTTCACGGTGTCGCACGGACAAGTTCATTAGGCGGCGAAACGCCTCGAAAACCCAACGTGATTGCCGACGCGAGTTCCAAGCGCGATATCATACCGAAAAGCTAACAATTAAAACCACCAATCAATCAGGGACTTATCGCCTTGCGATACGGACATTGAATGGGTGACCCCCTAAATTTTTTATCTTCATGCTTGGCAGGAAGTGGCTTTGTATGTTGGAAATTTAGTCGCCATGTCCTCCCCCCTTCGAGACTCAGTGGTCGAGTCGTCGGCCACCGATAACATCCGCCAAGCGCTGAACCGCCCGTCGATGCATCGCATCTACGAAATCCATGCGGCGATCCAAAGCGGCACTTATCCCAATTGCTCGTCCTTAGCCCGTAAGATCGAAGTCACTCCGAAAACGATCCAGCGGGATATCAACCACATGCGTGACATGCTCGGATTGCCGATCGAATACGATCCGATCCAGCACGGTTATTACTATACGCAAGATACCAGCGATTTCCCGGTTTTCGAAACCACGGCCGACGCGTTGGCCGGTTTGTTTCTCGCCCGCGCCGCTCTCGACGCGGTGCGCGGCACTTCGCTCGAAAATACGATGGGTGAGGTATTTGGAAAACTCACCCGCAGCCTCAACAACAACGTCAGTTTCTCCTGGAGCGATCTGGACGACGCCTTTTCCCGCAAGCGTACCGAATCCAGCCCACGGGACCTGAAGTTGTTCGGCGAGCTGGCCGACGCGGTGCTTAAACGGAAGGAAATCACCTTTTTCTACCGCAAACTCGGAGCCGAGCAGGCGGAGAACCGTCGCGTCCGCCCCTACCATCTCGGCGAAGTCGAAGGCGGCTGGTATTTAGTCGGCTTCGATCCGGAACGCGGCGCCCTCCGCACTTTCGCCCTTCCACGGATGAGCCGCTTGAAAGTCCATGCGAAAACCTTCGAGCGCCCGCGCGAATTCAGCGGGCGCGAACACCTCCGGCGCTCGTTCGGCGTGTGGACGGTGGCGAACGACCGCTCACGCCATCTTATCCGCGTCGAACTTCGCGGGTACGCCGCTCAATTGGCCCAGGAACGGCGGTGGCATCCGACCCAGGATACGGTGCATCTCAATGACAAAGGAACCAAAGTCGAAGTGCGCTTCGAAGTCGGTCGCCTCGAAGAAATTCTGCGTTGGGTATTGAGCTTCGGCCGTCAGGCGAAAGTGATTGGACCGCCCGAGCTGGCCCGTATGGTAAAAGATGAGCTTAAAGCGATGAGCGCGAGCTGAAGTAGTGGAAAGCTCCGCTTTCGGAATTTCGAGGCAACGGCTCGCCGTTGCCTCTTCCATGTACGGCGGACGCTTTATTTCAATCGCACCTCGTCCGCTTGCCACAGTCGTTCGATTCCGTTCGTCCCGTGCAATAGCAATTCACCGCCGTCGCCAATGCCTTCGACCACGCCTTCACGGCGACCGTCCGCGGCTTGCAAAGAGACTTCCTTTCCAGTCAGCACGCAGCGCGATCGCACGGCATCCAGCAATTCGCGGAAGTCGTCACCGATCTGATGACGGCGCAGCTCCAACCGGCAAAGGATCGCCAACAAAACATCTGCCCGGTTGACCATGACGCCTGTCTCCAAACGCAACGACGTGGCGATCGCAGAAAGCGCCTCGGGAAACGCGGCGACGTTCACATTTACCCCGATCCCCACGACCACGAAATCCGCGCCCGCTTCCGCCAGCACGCCGCACACTTTTTTCCCGCCGATCCAGACATCGTTCGGCCACTTGATCCCCGCGGCAACGCCAAACGTTTCCAAGCCTTCCGCCACCGCCAAGCCTGCCGCTAGGGCCAATCGCGGCCAAAGTCCTTTCGGCTCCGGCGGTCGCATCAGCACCGAAAAGGCCAAGGCCTCGCCCGGAGGACAAACCCAGGCTGTCCCGCGCCGGCCCCGCCCGGCGGTCTGACGATCCGCCACGACGATTCGACCGTCCGGAGCACCCGCTTCGGCCAAGCGACGAATCTCGTCATTGGTCGAGTCGACTTCATCCCGCACCATCAGACGCAAAGGATCCGGCAGCAGCGGACCGATCGGGGCGAACTCGGCCGCGGTGTTCATGACACCGGCACGAAGTCCAAACCGAGATCGAGCGACGGAGCCGAATGGGTCAATGCGCCGACCGAGATGAAATCCACACCCGTTTCCGCGATGCCGCGCACGGTCTCTAGATTCACTCCGCCGCTGGCTTCCAAACGCGGGATCGTCCGCCCGTTACGCATCGCCACGGCGGCCCGCAGGTCTTCCAGCGACATGTTGTCGAGCAGGAGGTAATCCACGCCCTCGAGCCCGAGAAACGCCTCCACCTGTTCGAGCCGGTCCGCTTCCAATTCGACCTCCACTCCCGGACGATCGGTTTTCAATTTCGCGACGGCCGCTTGCAAAACCGACAGAGTGTTTTCCGCGACGAGGTGATTGTCTTTCACCATCGCCCGGTCAAAGAGGCCGAGCCGATGATTCGTCCCACCCCCATGCACGACCGCCGCTTTCTCCAACATCCGGTAACCCGGCGTTGTTTTGCGGGTGTCGAGAATCGCCGCGCCAGTCCCGGAAATCGCGTCAACGTAACGGCGAGTGAGAGTCGCCACGCCACTCAGGCGCTGGAGGAAATTGAGCGCCGTACGCTCGGCGGTGAGAATCGAGCGTGCCGGGCCTTCGACCCGCAGCACCATCGCTCCGGCCGAAACCCGGCTGCCATCGGGTATCAGAATCCCGACGTCGAGGGAGGCATCCACCGCGCGAAAAACCGCATGCGCCACTTCCGCCCCGGAAATCACTCCCTCGGTCCGCGCGACGATAAACGCCCGTGCCATCCGATCTTCCGGGACAAAGTAACGTGAGGTGACGTCGCCGCTGCCGATGTCTTCGGCCAAAGCGAGGTCGATCAGAGTGCGGGCGTTGCGATCCACGGGCGCACTCTAACGCCCGCTCCGTCGAGGGCAATCTTCCTCTGGAGGTGCGTTGGACGTCGTTTGGCCGGTGAGCCCATGAGTGGCCAGGGGCCAGGGGTTAGGGGCCAGAGAAAGAGTTCCGTTCGCTATCACTGGGACAGCGGCCTTCAGTCCGCCCGATCAGTCTTGGTGGCCCGCATAGGCGGCCTAAAGTCCGCGGTCCAATTAAGCACTCTTCTCTCTCTTCACTGGCCCCTGGCCCCTAACCCCTGGCCACTCAGTGGGTCGACCGGCCAAGCGACGCCCAAGGCACCAAAGCTCAACTCCGCACGATTCTCACTCTCCCACCACGCTCACGACGATCTCCCGCCGATGAGGAGCGCGACGGTGCTCAAACAGGAAAATTCCCTGCCACGTGCCCAATACCATCCGGCCGTTCACCACCGGAATCACCTCGCTGGTCCGCGTCAGGGCCATCCGGATGTGGCTCGGCATGTCGTCCGGACCTTCCAGCGTATGCACGAACCACGGCGTATCCTCCGGCACCAGTTTGTCGAAAAACACCTCCAGATCGCGCCGCGCGCTCGGGTCGGCGTTTTCCATGATGACCAAACTCGCGCTCGTGTGCCGCACGAATACCGTCACGGTTCCGGTCCGAATCCCCGCACGTCCGACGATCGCGGCGACTTCGTCGGAAATCTCGAACGTTCCTTTTCCGCGCGTGCGGACTTCAAATGCTTCAGCGTGTGCGGCCATGAATAAGTGACTAGTGAGCAGTGGACAGTGATCCGTGAAGACTCAAAATCCCAGCGTTCGTTCGCCACTGATCACCGATCACTCGGCACTTCAATGACCCATTTCCCATGAGCCGTGCCCGACTCCATCGCGGCATGTGCTTCCCGTAAGGTTGCCGGAGTGATCGGCCGCAGCGTTTTCGTGAGGATGGGCTTTAATTGCCCCGCGTCGATCCGGCAGGCGATTTCTTCCAGAATCTCCCCCTGCCTCGCCATGTCGGACGTTTGGAATTTCGACCGCGCGAACATGAACTCCCACACGATCCGTGCGCACTTCGCCTTGTAAGGATCGCCCACCGGCAGCGGCCCAGCCGGTTCGACGATCAACCCGAGCGTGCCCATGGGCGCGAGCAAAGAGGCCGTTTGCGTCCAATACGGATCGGGCGAATAGAGGTTCGCGATGAAGGGAAAGGCGGAAAACTCCAGTTCGACCAACTGCGGCTCCAACGGCTGGCGATGATCCACGACGTGCTCCGCGCCCATTTCCCGGCACCAAGCGGCGGTTTCCGGTCGCGACGCCGTGGCGACCACGATCAAGCCCGCTTGCTTCGCCAATTGGATCAACACCGAGCCCACTCCTCCCGCGCCGTTGATGACGAGCAGGGCTTTGCCCGCATCGCCGCCATGCACATCGACCCCCATTCGCTCGTGCAACAACTCCCACGCGGTGATCGAAACCAGCGGCCAGGCGGCGGCTTCAACGAACCCGAGTGTCGCCGGCAAATGCGCCACGAGTCGTTCGTCGACCGCCTGGAACTGCGCGTTCGAGCCCGGCCGCGTGACGTCGCCCGCGTAAAACACCCGGTCCCCGGCTTGGAAACCGTTCACCTCCGCCCCCACCGCCACCACCACGCCCGCGGCGTCCCAACCGAGAATCTTCGGCGACGCCAACGGCTGTTCGCCCAGACCCTTCCGCACCTTCGTATCCACCGGATTCACCCCCACCGCCTCGATCTGCACCACCAAATCCCGTGGTCCAGCCGACGGCATCGGCGCGTCAAACTCCACCAGACAAGACTCATGATCGACCGGAAAAAACCGCAGTGCGCCAATGGCTTTCATTGCTTTCAGGTTGCCAGTTTTCAGTTCCCGGTTTCCAGCAAGATCCAGAGACGAGTCGCGAAACTGGCAACTGGCAACTGGCAACTGGCAACTGGCAACTCAAAGCCCCAGCCACGCTTTCCCCCCCGCGATGATCCACGGCAACGTCAGCAAGCTCAGCAACGTCGTCGCCAACACGATCTGCACCGCTACCGCCGGGCGACCGCCGTAAAGTCGAGCGAACAACACCGGAGTCATCGCCGCGGGCATCGCCGCCTGAACGACCAGCACCTGCTTCAGTTCGATCGCGATCGGCAAAAACTTCGCCGCGCCCAAAATCACCGCGGGCGAAACAACCAACCTCACCAGCGATCCGCCCAACACGACCTTCAGCGACGGACGTTCTTGCCCGAGCATATCGAACATCATCGCGCCTGTCAGCGCGATCGCCACCGGAAACGCCCCCTGTCCAAGCATCCGCATCGCCTCGCGCGGCGGACCTGCGATGTGTCCGTCCCAACCGAGTCCGACCAGCAACAAACCACCGACCACCGCGAACATCGGGCCATTGATCAAGCGTCGCCATTCGACCCCTTTCGACCCGCTCATCAACATCACGCCCACCGACCACATCGCGCATTCGACGCCGAGGTTGTGAACGAACAGCACCGCGATCGCCCCCGTCGCCGGCCAAAGCTGTTGGACCACCGGAATCGCCGTGTAACCGAAGTTCTGCACGCCCGACGACAACGCGAACGTCCGTTGGCCGGTTCCTTTTTCCATCCCAAGACACCGCCCGGCGATCCCTCCGATCGCGATCCCGGCGATCGGCAGGGCAAACCCAAGCGCCATCGGCCAAGCCACCTTCGGAAAACTCCGCACCGCCTCGCTGCCGAGAATTTTGTCCAGAATGAAGCACGGATACATCACGTGAAACACCACGTGCATGACCCCTTCGTCATGCTCCCGCCGTAACACTCCCACACGCCTCAGCACCAACCCGGCGACGATCAACAGGTACGCCGGCAGAACCGAACGGAGGATCTCGAAGGTGGAGAACACCGGAAAAGCTTCCCTGTCCGTTACGAGCTGGGCAACTCCCAAAGCTCCGCGGGTTTTCCCTTGAACCTGGACTTCACCGCACGCATACCAATCTCGTCACCGGCGACCCGGAGGGGTGGCAGAGTGGTCTATCGCGTCGGTCTTGAAAACCGAAGTTGGGCAACCAACCGTGGGTTCGAATCCCACCCCCTCCGCCACCGAACTTTTAACGGGATCGGAGAGCCGTCTACGCGATAGCGTAATGGGTTAATGGCCGGTTTTATGACACTCATGATTAGCCGGTGTCATGACCCCCAACAGACCCGGCCACCCGATCGGCGGATTTCGGCCCCACCCGTGCCGGAGTTCGCCGATCCTTTTTCCGACGAAAGCGCCAGCCTACGCTTCCGGATTGCAAAGAGCCGGCCCCGGCTGGGAACACTGGAGGTTCGTCCTGATGCGGGTTGCCGACCCGGGAGGTGTTTTTGTTTCGCCTCCGCGTTTTCAGCTTGCGGCTAAAACCTTCATTTGCGCGTGATGATAGAGCGCTTAAAGCGTGGAAACATTGTCGCCCATCAAGCTGCTCACGTCTCTAAAACCCCCATGATCCAGAACGTCCTCGTGCTTGGCGCAGGTAGCGCCGGATTGATCGCCGCGCTTTCGTTGAAACGAAAAATCCCGCAACTCAACGTCCGAGTCATTCGCAGCCCCTCGATCGGGGTGATCGGCGTGGGCGAAGCCACCACCCCGAACTTTCCCAAGCACCTTTTCGAATACCTCGGCATTCCGCGGAAACGCTTTTATGCTCTCGCCGAACCCACCTGGAAGCTCGGCATCAAATTCTTGTGGGGCGAACGCGGCAGTTTCGACTATTCCTTCCTTCAACAGCTCGACGTCCGCTATGCCGAGCTGTCGAAATCCACCGGGTTCTACTGCGACGAAGATTTCAACGACGCCAGCGTCCCCGGCGCTCTCATGCGACGGAATTTGGCGTTTCCCCGCCAGGCCAACGGGGCTCCCGACATTCACGCGTGGCACGCGTTTCATATCGAGAACAAGAAATTCGTGCGCGTGATGGAAGAAGTCGCACGCGAGCACGGCATCGAATTCATCGACGGCGAATTCGACCAGGCGGAACGCGGACCGAATGGAATCGCCGCGCTTCACCTCAAGGACGGCCGGCGTCTGGAAGCCGACTTCTTTATCGATTGCAGCGGCTTCCGCAGCGAGCTGTTGGGAAAAACGCTGGAGACCCCGTTCACCAGTTTCGCCAATTCCCTCTTTTGCGACAAGGCGGTCATCGGGGGCTGGGAACGCGCCCCGGGCGAGGCCATCCTTCCCTATACGGTCGCCGAAACCATGGACGCCGGCTGGGCGTGGCGGATCGACCACGAAAAGCAGATCAACCGCGGCTACGTCTATTCTTCCCAGGCGATTTCAGACGACGACGCGGCCGAGGAATTTCATCGGAAGAACCCGAAAATCCAGGACGAGCCTCAAATCGTCAAATTCCGCTCGGGATGTTATAACCGGCAATGGGTTGAGAACGTGGTGGCGTTGGGGAACTCGAGCGGCTTCGTCGAGCCCTTGGAATCCACCGGAATCATGATGCTTTGCGGCCACACCGAGCACCTCATCGACCTGCTTCTCGAGAGCCATCTGGAGCCGGTCGATTCCATGCGGGCCATCTACAACGAGATCACCGTGCAAGGATGGAAGGATGTGAAGGACTTCCTTTCGATCCACTACAAGTTCAACGGCCTGCTCGATACGCCGTTCTGGAAGACCGTGCGCGCGGAAGCGGACGTTTCCAGCATCGATGAACTTCTCAAATTCTATTACGAAAACGGGCCGACCGGCTTCTGTCGCTATCGTCTTCCCCAGACCCGCACGGACTTCGGTTTGGAAGGCTGGTTGGTGATGCTCGTGGGCAACAAGGTCCCTTACAAGAAGCGCTTCCAGGTGAGCGAACGCGAGCAGGCGATTTGGCAGCAAAAGAAGCGCGATTTCGTCGAAGTGGCCAAAGGCGGCATTTCTTCCGAAGAGGCGCTCGCTTATGTCAAACACCCCGGCTGGCGCTGGCACGGCGATCCGGCGTGATCGTGAGAGATCGGATCGGGTCATTGCCAACCCCCATGGGCAAGCCGCCTGCGTCGTTTGCTCCCAAAGACTAACAGGGCGATATTCCATTTGGACGCAGTCATTGCCGCGCTTTGCTGCGTGGTGATGGCCGTGGGATGTTGAAACTCGTGCTCAAAATCAATGTCCCGCGTCCACCCTCCCGGGCACCTTTCCTTTCAACCCGCATGATGCCTTTCGCGTGAAGCGTTAGACCGGAGCTCTTTCTCTACCATGTCGGTAACGGAGCCGAGCGGAAGCGGTCGTTTTGCTGGCGCAGGCTGGCGTCGATCGGGTCGGAAGCGATGGCCCGGGCGGACCACTCGAGCGCTTTCTTGCGATCGCCGCGAGCGAACCAGATTTCGCCGAAGGTATCGAGATAGGCCGCTTGATCGGGCGAGTCGGCGAGCGCGCGTTGGATGAGCGTCTGGGCTTCGTCGAGGTGGAGCGCGGCGCGTGCTGCGAGCCATGCGGCGGTATTGCAGGTGTTCGCTCCATTAGGATAAGCGGCGAGCACGGGCTGCAGCATCGTCCAGGTCCGCTCGAACAAGGCATCGTGCTCCTTTTTCAATCCGGCGGCGCGCAAGGAGGGGAAAAAAGAATCCGCGAGGGAACCGTCGGCTGGAATCAACCGATGGCAGTTTTCCAACTGAGCGAACGCCTTTTGACGATTCGCTCCGAGCTGGTGCAAGGCGCGGGGAAAATCGGCGCCCACCCGGAGCCGGAGCAAGGCGAGCGGAGCTTGCGGGCGGCTTCCGCCAGCGGCGTGAATCGAGGCCAGTACTTCCGCGGCCGCCGCGGCGCGCTTCCAATCGCGCGTCTCCAACATCTGCTGGATGTGGAGTTCAAGCACCTGATCCCAGTTGTTGGTCTCGGGCGTGGCTTGGCGCATGGCCCGTTGCCACCATTGGGCGGCGCGTTGAGAATCGCCGCTATAGGCATAAGCCTGTCCCACACGGCAGAGAACACTGGTTTCTCCCAGAGCGAGTTTCTCCGTCCACGCGTCTTGCTCGGCGGCTTCCTTGGGTTTGCCCGCCCGACGCAAGCTGGAGGCGGCATAGGCATGGAATTCGACTCGTTCGGGGTTGTCTTCGACGAATTCGAGCCACAACTCGGAGAGACGATCCCATCGCCCTGCGGCGGACAGGTAAATCAACTTCTCCTGCGTTTCAGAATCGCCCATCGCCGGTGGATCGCCCAAGCGATCCCAAGCCCGTAGAGCGCTCTCAAGGTCGCGGGCCGCAAGCGCAAGCTCCACGATCATCGTCAGCTTCGGCTGAGCTCGGTCGGCGGGCAGCTTTTCGATTTCGGCCCAGATTTTTTTCAACCAGGCGGCTCGCAAATGGCGCGGATCTCCGCCGACACGAAACAACGCGAGTAACGCGTCGAAACGGTCGGCACGCGTGGCTTGAGGATCGAGCTGACCGAGCCAATCCCACCATTCGCTGGACATACTGGCTTCGTCCAGAGCGAGCCCGGGCAATTCCACCCACTTCGCGTCGTCGTCTCCGGCGTAATTCACCGCGATTCGCCGGGCGAGTTTGACCGCGCCGTTGGCAAGCTCGTCCCGATTGAACATTCGGGTGAGAAAATCGGCAAAAGCCTCGGGAGCGGTTTCGGCGAGTTTGGCGAGCGGTTCGTCGAAGGCGGCGAACTCCGCGGTCAGTCCGCGACGATCCAAAAACGCGGCCATCATCTGGAGCTCTTCGCTTTCGTTCGACGCTTCGTCTGGATCGCGCAGCAATGTTTCAAAGCGCTTGGCTATCCATCCTTTGTAATCAGGTCGCACGGGATCGAGGCCGAACGCCCGCAACGCTTCGGGCACGCGTTCCGACAGATCGAAGTAATTGAACGCGCTCTTCGGATCGTCTTTGATCAGCGATTCCTCCGCGATGCCATTTTCGCCAAGGAGAAATAGAAAGTGGCGGGCCGCGGCGCGAAGAGTGTCGTCCTCCATCTTCAGGGAATCCCGCAGCGAAGCGAGGTCATCCGGCGTAAGCGCCTCCCCCATCCATCTCTTCCGGGCGAGCCGCAGATAAGTGCGGACTCCTCCGCGCGAACCCTCCGCATTTTCGAACAAATCCATCCACGGCAAAGGATCGCCATCCACAAGGGCGAGAATCGCGACGGTCTTGAGGTCCCCCATCGCCGTCGCCTCGGCCCGGGCGCGAGCCAAGTCGCCGGACACCCGCAACAGAGCGACCCGCCATACCGGCCGGGTCGCTTTCTCCAGTTCGGCCTGCAAAGTGCCGCGATTGCGATGAAACTCAGCCAACGCGATCAGCCCCGAACCGTCCCCTGGCGCGAGTTCCAAAAGTTCCCGAGCGTCTTCCTCTTTCCCGGCGACCAATTTCAAACGCGCGGCTTCGATCGCGACGTTTTGAATCATCCCTTGCATGCGCCCCCGCACAACCCCGTCCTGTTCGTCGCGGAACAAACGGAGCATCTGTTTCCATGCCGAATGCCGGCGCAGCTCCTGAAGAAGCTGGGCTTTCTCATCCGGCGTCGCGTGGCCGTAACGTTCGACCAACGCCAGCACCTCCGGTTCGGTATCGGGGGTGATCTCCAACTCGATCTTCCGGATTAAAAGTTTAGCGCGACGAACGATTTCCGGATCGGATTGGTTGAGGGCCTCTCGCAACGACGGCAGAGCCGGTTTACCCATTTCCCATAATCGCTTCGTGGCCTCCTCCCGAACGGCGTAACGATCGTCGCCGAGTCGCCGTATTTCGGCCGGAACGCGATCCACCGCCGGCTCCAAGGTCGCGGAAAAACCCGGCGACGCGAGCAAGGACAGCGCGAGGCAGGCACTGACACGGAAGAGCTTGGTCACAGCCTCCAAGGTTCGATTTTTCGCGAGGAAAGCAAGCTGGAGTGCACTATCCACCGGCCACTGGCCACTCAAGCCGACCCACCAAGCGAGCCGCTTACTTCCCAATACAAAAAGTCGAAAAGATGACGCCGAGCAAATCCTCGGTATCGACCCGGCCGGTGATATCACCCAGAGCGTCGAGCGCTTCGCGCAAATCGATGGAGGCGAGCTCGGGCTCGGCGGGCGACTCGAGCAGCGGCAAGGCGGCATCCAGCGCTTGCCGGGCGTGGGCGAGACAGGCTTGGTGGCGGGCGTTGATAGCCACCGCGTGGTCACCCCATTCGGCCATGCCGAAGTGCAGCGATTCGCGAATCGCCTGGGCCAACCGGTCGAAGCCTTCGCCCGTGACGCACGACAAACGCACGCCGGAATGACCGGCCCAGTCCGGATGCTCACCGAGATCGGCTTTGTTCAAAACGACGAGTCGATGAACCGATTCGGGCAACTCGCGAAAATCGGCGACCGGGCGAGGTTGGCCCGCGTCGTGAACCTCGATCAAAAGGTCGGCGGTTTCGATCTGCCGTTCGGTGCGACGAATCCCTTCCGCTTCGATGCGATCGACCGCCTGACGGACGCCGGCGGTATCGACCAGGCGAAGCGGAATGCCATCGAGGTTCACGGTTTCCTCGATGGTATCGCGCGTGGTGCCGGCGATGTCGCTGACGATGGCGCGCTCGTAACCGAGCAGGCGATTGAGCAGGCTGGATTTTCCGACGTTCGGTTCGCCGAAGATGACGGTGCGCACGCCTTCGCGCAGCACGCGGCCTTGGTCGGCGGTGGCGAGCAAACGATCGATGCCGGTTTTCACCGCGATCAGACGATCGCATAGCGCGCGACCGGTCTGTGGGTCGATATCTTCGTCCGGGAAATCGATGTAGGCCTCCACGTGGGCAAGCACGCCAAGCACCGCGTCGCGGGCTTCAAGGGTCTTCTTGCCGAGCGTGCCTTCCAGTTGCTCCCGCGCGGCACGCAGGGCGAGCGTGGTTTGGGCGGAGATCAGATCCATCACGCCCTCGGCCTGGGTGAGGTCGAGTTTGCCGTGGAAAAACGCGCGCTGGCTGAACTCGCCCGGCCCGGCCATCACCGCGCCACAAGCGAGGAAACGCCCCAACACCTCGCGAGTGACGAGCATGCCGCCATGACCGGTGAATTCGACCGAGTCTTCGCCGGTGAAGCTGTTAGGCCCGCGAAACACGGTGAGCAAACCGTCGTCGAGCGTGTTGCCATGTTCATCGAACACCCGGCACCACACGGCTTGCCGGGGGACAACTTTGGACGCCTTCCCGCCGGTCGCGCGATCGGCGATGGCGATCGCCTCCGGCCCGGACAGGCGGATCAATGAGACCGCGCCGGTGCCGGCGGGCGAAGCGATCGCGACGATGGTCGACGCTTGGGAATCGGGCATCATCGTCGCGATGGAATCAAAACGCGCCTTAGGCAGGCACCGCGCCCAGAACGGTATCGAGCACTTCGAGGCAGCGTTCGTTCTGCTCCGGCGTGCCGATGGAAATGCGAACCCACTCCGGCAGTTTGTAACTACGCATCGCACGAACGATCACGCCTTGCTTGAGCATGTCGCGGAACACGCGGTCGCCGTCGCCGACATTGACGAGAATGAAGTTCGCCACGCTTGGCACAAACTCGAGGCCACGCTCACGGAACGCCGTTTCATAGAAGGCCAGGCCCTTGCGATTCACCTCGCGGGTTTTTTCGACGTGTTCGGCATCGGTCAGCGCGGCGAGCGCGCCAGCCTGTGCGATCGCGTTCACGTTGAATGGCTGGCGAGCCTTCTGAAGAATCGCGGCGACGTTTTTCGAAGCGAGGCCGTAACCGACGCGCAGGGCGGCGAGGCCGTGGATCTTCGAACACGTGCGCAGGACGCAGACGTTCTTGCCCTCGCGAACGTATTTCAGCGTGTCCGGCGGGGTGTCGAGGAACTCGTAGTAGGCTTCATCGAACGCGACGACGACATGCTCCGGCACGCGGGCCATGAAGCGGTCGATCGCGGCTTGGTCGACCACCGTGCCGGTCGGGTTGTTCGGGTTCGCGATGAACACGAGGCGGGTCTTGTCGGTAATCGCATCGGCCATCGCGTCGAGATCGTGGACGAAACCCGGATCCGGCACTTCGACATACTTCGCGCCGAAGAGCGTGGCCATGAGCTTGTAGACGACGAACGCGTGTTCGGCCGCGATGAGTTCCGCGTCCTTGTTGAGGAAGCAGTGGCAAAGCAGTTCGATGATCTCGTTCGAACCGTTGCCGATGACCACGTTATCGAGGCCGACGTTGAGCTTCTCCGCGATCGCGCTGCGTAACCGGTAGCCGCCGCCATCGGGATAAATGTGCGCGTCTTCGAGCGCTTCGACCATCGCCACCTTGGCCTTGGGCGAAGGGCCGAGCGGGTTTTCGTTCGACGCCACCTTGATGATGTCTCCCGGGTCGAGTCCGAGTTCACGGGCGGTTTCGTCGATCGGCTTGCCGGGCTCGTAAGCCACCAGGTCGCACACGAAACGGTTCGCGTATTGCTCAATGTTCATCCGGGGCGAACGGTAGGAGGCCGCTTCTTTCGGGTCAATGCCGGGGCGCGCAGAGTATAGGTCTTATCAGTCCAATAAGTCGTATAGGACCTATTTCTTTGTGCCCTCGTAAACGCTCACCACCCCGCAGGTCAGTGGCGTACAACCCGGCTCACGAAAACCACAACGCTCCAGCAGAGTTTTCATCTCCTCGCCAGCGGGGAACTGCTCGATCGAACCGCCGAGGTATTCGTAGGCGTCCTTTTCGCCCGTGAGCCAGCCGGCGAATTTCGGCAGCAGGCGATGAAGATAAAACCGATAAGGCGCGCGCAGGATGCCCTTCGGCAGGGAAAAATCGAGGATCACCAAACGGCCGCCGGACTTCAGCACGCGCCGCATTTCCCGCAGCGCTTTTTCGTAGTCAGCCATGTTGCGCAGGCCGAAGGCGACCGTCACGACATCGAATTCGTTTTCCCCGAACGGCAGATTGAGCGCATCGGCCACCACCGTTTTCGGCACGCCCCGGCTGGCGGCGTGGGCGAGCATTTCGGCACAAAAATCCGACGCCACCACTTCGCAATCCGGGCAGGCGTCTTGAATCGCGAGGGCGAGATCGCCCGTGCCGCTCGCGACATCGAGCAAGCGCGACGGATTCCAGCCGCGAATGCGATCGGTCACCACCTTGCGCCACCACAAATCCACCCCGCAACTCAGGACGTGATTGGTCAGCACGTAGCGGTCGGCGATCCGCGCGAAGGCGTCGCGCACATAGGTGGCGTCAGGCATCGGCGCGGAGAGTTCAGAGTCCAGATTCAAGAATCCAGAAAGAAAGCACGCCGCTTCGGCCCTCTCTTCATTCCCCACTCCACATTCCCTCACTCCCCCAGCCCTTTCGCCCAGACGCCCTCACGGGTGAAAACGATGGTCATCGGGCGACAACAGATTTCGCAATCGTAGTCGACCTCGGTGGGCATCTCGTCGGGTGACGGCACCGCCACTTCGAAGACTTCGAAACAGGTGGGGCAAGTGACTTCCGCGAATTCCATGAGGGCGATATGCGCCATTTCCCGCTTGGAAACAAGGCGCCGAACGACCGTTTGACCTTCGTTAGATCAGAGTTATCGGTTTAGAAGGCCGTCGATGGCCGAATCACAACCCGAACCATCCGATGAAAACCAAACTCTTAGTCCCTGTGCTCGCTTTGCCGCTGTGCTTCGTGGCATGCGAAAAAAAAGGCACGAAAGAAGAAGCGACTCAACAGGCGGCGAAAGACATTAAATATGCCGCCGAAAAGTCATCCGACCTAGCCAAAGACGCGATCGAAGACGCCTCCGAAAAAGTGAAGGAAGCCACCGATGCTACGAAAAAGGCAGCCGGTGAAGCGGGAGCCGCTGCGACCCAAAGCGCTCTGGACGCCTCACAGGCCGCGGCTGACAAGATGAATGAAGCCAAGGCCGAGGCCGAAAAGATCGCCGCCGAGGCCAAACGCAAAGCGGAAGAGGCGAAAAAAGCCGCCGAAGCGGCCATGGGCAAAGAGCCGGAACCCGCTCCGCCGCCGGCCGAGCCGACCGCACCGGTTCCGCCGATCACGCCGCCGATGCCGCCCCAATGAGTTTTACCTCCCGGAACTCCCAGCCTCCGGCATGCATGCGTTTGCGTGCCGGAGGTTTTAGCGATCGTCAGCGTTTTTCGATCAACGCGTAGGCGTTGTGGTTGTGGATGGACTCGAAGTTCTCAGCCTCCACACGGTACCATTTGATCTGGTTATGGGCGTTCGAACGCGACGCGACGTTGCGGACCAAATCCTCGACGAAAACCGGATTGTCGTAAGCTCGCTCGGTGACCGCCTTTTCGTCGGGGCGCTTGAGCAGGCTGTATAGCTCGCAGCTCGCGGAGCGTTCGACCAAGGCGATTAGATCTTCGATCCAAATCGGTTCGGTGGAACGGACCGAATAAGTCACGATTCCGCGTTGGTTGTGCGCACCGCGGTCACTGATCGCCTTCGAGCACGGGCAAAGCGTGGCGACCGGCACGAATACGGTGACGACGAAGTCGGTTTCCTTGTCGCGCTCGGCTTCAACTTCGAAACGGACCTCGTAATCCAGCAGGCCGTGTTTGCCCGTGACCGGTGCGGCCTTGCTGAGGAAAAAGGGAAATTGAAATTCGACGTGCGCCTTTTGCGAATCGAGTTTCTTAAGCAATTCGCGGGGGAGCGAAGCGATCGTGCGGACGTCGAGGCAACCGCCATGGGCGTGAAGCGCTTCGACGAAGCGGCTCATGTGGGTGCCTTTGAAATGCTCCGGCAAATCAACGGCGAGGGCCACGGTGGCGACGGTGCGCTGCACGCTGCCGCCTTTGTCGCGCACCTCCACCGGAAAGCGCAGGCCTTTCACGCCGACGCGATCGATCGGCAAACGACGGTCGTCGCGCTCGTTCTGGGTGTCCTTGAGTTCCTTCATGGGACGATAAAACGGAAAAGAGCCTGTCCGGAATGCGGACAAGCTCCTTTCGCGGGAAAAATCCGTGGATTCGTCCGGAGCCTCAAGGCAGAAGATTCACGGCGCGCGCCTGCTTGATGGCGCGGGTGATCTTGCGGTGAAGCTTGGCGGAAACGCCGGTGACGCGGCGCGGAAGGATCTTGCCGGTCTCGGTGGTGAACTTGGTGAGCAAATCCGGATTGGTGTAGATCACGGAAGCCACCGGGATGTCATGCCGACGGCGCGGCATCATGCGGTTCGCCTTACGGAAAGCAATGCGGCGTTCGACGGTCTTGGGCTCGGACATGGGAAAAAGGATTAGCGGAGTTCGCGGTGAAGGGTGCGGCGCTTCAGGAAGTGATTAAACTTCACTTTTTCAAGACGACCCGGCGTGCGCAGGCTCTTCTTGTTACGCGTGGTGACGTAGCGAGACGTAGGCTTTCCTTCCGCCTTGGCTTCCGTGCATTCGAGGATGATGATCTCGCGTGGCATGACTGAAAATCGTGGGGGCGGGAATCTAGGTTAGTCTTCGTCCTCGTCAAGCGAAACCGAGTCGGAATCTTCATCATCGGCGTAATTTCCACCGCTGAAGCCGACTTCGTTCGACGGACGGAACCGGCGATTGCCGTATTCTTTCTCCCATTGGGCCTGGCATTCGACCGTCAGGCGGGCGAACGGAATCGCTTCCAAACGCGCCTGCGGGATTTTTTTGCCGGACATTTCGCACACGCCGTATGCGCCTTTTTTGATGCGCTGGAGGGCTTGTTCGATTTCGTAAAGCGCGTCCTGCTCCTTCGCCAGCACGCTGAGGGCGAAATCGCGGTCGTAGGCATCGCTGCCGGCGTCGCCTTGGTGCATGCCGCTGCCGGAAGCCTCGCTGCCTTCCGGCGCGTTGCGGATCTGGTCGCGGGTGGTGCCGGTCATCGCGTCGACCAACTCGTCACGCAGATCCAGCAAGCGCTGCTTCTGCTTGTCCACGAAGGAAGACGAGTGGGAAACGGAGCCATTGGCATGACCGTTGGTCGCGGCGGGCGCCGGGCTACCAACGACAACTTCGGGCTTCTTCGCTGCTTTCGCTGGCTCGGACGGCTTTTTCGCGGGAACGACCTTTTTCTCGGGCTTGGCCGCGGCTTTCGACGCGGGCTTGGCGGAAACTTGTTTGTCCGCCTTGCTTGCAGCGGCTTTGGGAGTGGATTTCTTCGCGGCCATCGCGGGGTAAGGAAATAAGCTTGGATCGGAACGGAAGAACACCGGCGGCTCTTTCAGCCACGGCCGATCAAATTGGGCGCGGTGGATTAGCGCCGCTACTCGTCGCCAGCAAGACAAATTTTGGAGAACCGCTCGAGATGTTCTCCCGTTTTGCGTGGCGGCACGCTTGAAATGCCCGCGCCAGTCCTTACGCTCCCAAGCCTCCCATGCAGCTCAGCGCGATCGTCGAAGCCCTCCTTACCGCCTCCGAGGCGCCTCTCGCCACCTCCGAGATCGCCCGGTTGGTGCGCGCCCGCGTGGCCGAAGCGGAAGACGTCCGCGCCCGCGAAATCGAGGACGGTCGCGACCCCCCCCCCCTGCCCGAATGGCTCGCCACACTGGCCGACGTCTCGCCCGAGCAGGTGACCGAGGCGATCGCGGAGCTCAACGCCGCCTACTCGGAATCGGGTCGCGCGTTCACCTTGAGCGAACGCTCAAAGGGCTGGAAACTCTACACCCGCCTGGAATTCGGCGAATTCGTCCGCCAGCTTTTTCCCGGTCGCAAACCCGAGCGACTTAGCGGCCCGGCGATGGAAACGCTCGCGATCATCGCCTACCGCCAGCCGATCACCAAAGCGGCGATGGAAGCGGTCCGCGGCGTTTCCTGCGACGGCATGATCCAGAAGTTGCTCGACCGCGATCTGATCCGCATCGGCGGTCGCGCGGAACTGCCCGGACGTCCGCTGCTCTACGAAACGACCGACTTGTTCTTCGAGCACTTCGGCATCCGCAGCGTGGACGATCTGCCAAACGCCTCGGAGCTTCGAAAAGTGAAACTGCCCGAGCCGGATGAGGCAAAGGCGATCGATTCCGAACAGCAGCTTTCGCTCGCGCCCGTCGCTCCGGCGACCGATACGGCCACGGCGGACGACTGATCCGACCCTTTCCTTTCCCACTCCATTTTTCCTTTTCCGTGAATCTCGACGACATCCGCAAACAGATCGACCTCATCGATGGCGACCTTCTCGACCTGCTGTCCCGCCGCGCCGATCTGGTCCACGAAGTCGGCGTCGTCAAAAAACGCGACGGCCTGCAAATCTACGCTCCCGAGCGCGAAGACGCGTTGCTGCGCAAGCTCATCGAAAAGAACCGGGGCCGGCTGCCGGAAAAGTCGATCCGCGCGATCTATCGCGAGATCATGTCCGCCGCGCTCGCGCTCGAAGACGACCTGACGATCGCCTATCTCGGACCGGAAGGCACCTGGACACACCAAGCCGCGATCAAAAAATTCGGCCACTCGGTGAACTACTCGCCGCAGCCGAACTTCTCCGACGTCTTCGACCAGGTCGCCCGCCGTCGCGCGAACTACGGCGTGGTGCCGATTGAGAACTCCACCGAAGGTGCCGTTTCCCACACGCTCGATTTGTTCGTCGATTCCCCTCTTCACATCTGCGCGCAGATCCTGCTGCGAATCGAGAACGGCCTGATGGCGTCGATTCCACGCGAGCAAATCAAGACGCTCTACTCGCACCCGCAGGTCTTCGGCCAATGCCGCTCGTGGATTCTGAAAAACTTCCCCGAAGCCGATCTCGTGGAAGTTTCCTCGACCACCAAGGCCGCCCAGCTCGCGAAGGAAAACGCCGCCCAAGGGGCTGCCGCGATGGGCGGACCGCTTGCCGCGGAAATGTACGGCCTGACGATGCTCGAAGAATCGATCCAGGATCGCGCGACCAACACGACCCGCTTCCTGGTCATCGGCGAAAAGACCTGCCCGCCGACCGGCAACGATCGGACTTCGATCCTGTTCGCCGTTCAGGACAAGCCCGGCTCACTGGTCAAAGCTCTGCAAGCCTTCGACCAGTTCCACATCAACCTTTCCAAAATCGAGTCCCGCCCCTCGAAGCGGAAGGATTGGGAATATAATTTCTACGTCGATCTGGCCGGCCACCATGAGGACGAAAAAGTCTCGGCCGCGATCGGGGAGCTCCGTCAGCATTGCTCGCTGGTGAAGCTCCTCGGGTCGTATCCGGATGCGGCCGAGTGAGGGAAATTTCATAGGTCCTATAAGTCTTATGGGACCTATAGGACCTATTTTTAGAAAGGCTCACCACTCCTCTCCCAAGCCGTAGCGGCCCGCGATTTCGAGTAATTCAGGCCGCATCGGCCATTCGTCGGCGCGGTCGCCGTGCGTCGCGTGGCGTTTACTCGCGCCCTTGAGGATCATGCAGCCCGTATTGTCGCCGATTTGGCGCACTTGCTCGACCTCCTCAGGCGTGAAGCGCACGTCGGGCAGTTCGGCGAACTCGCGGATCATCTCGTCGATCGGTCGCGCGCCTTCGCCCGCTTCCTGGAAAAAGGTCGGCACGACGCTTTCGACGGCCGGTTGGCTGAGATTCCAGATCGAAGCGAACTCGAGCGGCGTGAGTTTGTATTTCTCCGCCAGCGGCGCCATGCGGTCGGCCTTTTCCAAACCGTGCTCCACCCAACCCTGCGGACGATAAGCGCGATGATCACCGGGCTTGAAGACGTGGCCCGGTTTCAGTTCGCCGTGGAAAACGCCGCCGTAATCGACCACCCGGGTCAGCACTTTGACGCCGTGTTTCTCGCAGGCGGGCAATGCCAGCGCCGTCGGCCATGGCTCCAGCGGATTCAAAATGAGCATCACCCAATCGATGTCCGCACCGAAGCGTTCGAAGCAATGAATCAGGTCGAGCGTGAAGCCGTTCGCCGGTCCCGGCGCGACGCCTAGCCGATCAGTGAGGCCTTCTTCTTTAAGCGCGCGCATGCCATTCCAAACCGCCTCGCTCGTATAGCCGATCTCGTCGGGGTTATGCAGCATCACGAGGTCGAACTTCTCCGCCCGGCAACGTTCGAGCGATTGCTTGCACGCCATCCGCAAATAATCGGCGTAACCCTCCGGGCCGCGCAGTTCGGGATCGGTGAAACGCGGATAACCTTTATTGCCCTGTCGCTGGCCGGTGTAGAAATCGTGGCCGAGCATCCCGACCAGACAGTAGCTCTCGCGCGGCACTCCGGCCAACGCCACGCCGAGCAATTCGTCAGCCTTGCCATTGCCGTAAACATCGGCCGTCACGAACGTGCGGATCCCCGCATCGTAGGCGATCCGGATGCACTCCAGATAGCGTTCCTCGGAAAGCGTTTCGCCGTAATGCATGAAGCGTCCGCCGCTCCAAGTGCCGTATGCCGTGGTGGTGAGGTCCATAAATTCGATGGGCGATGTCTAAAGCCACCCCGCCCGGCGGTCAACGGCGCGGCAAAATGCGGACGTTTTCCGGCAAAATCCGCCCGATTCGAAACTTGCCGCATCTCCGGCTAACAGGTGAAATGCCGTAATGGATAATCCTTATGCGGCCAGCGCGCCATCCTTCGAAACACCCGTGTATTCTCCGGGAATGGTGGATCCGCGGGCCGTCCAAGCACTTCAAGGCACCAAACCGTGGGTCCGGCTTTGTTCGGTGATCGGATTCATTTCCACGGGATTCATCCTCCTGGCCGCCTTGATCATGCTGTTCGGGGGCGCTTTCATGCCGACGCAAAAGCAGGCGTTTCCGTTCGCCGGTTTTCAATTCGTCCTGGGACTGCTTTATGCCGCGATGGGCGTTCTCTACCTCTTCCCCTCCATCAAGCTGTGGAAATACGGCAGCGCGATCCTTCGGCTGATGAGCACGGGTTCCAACGCCGACTTGATCGAAGCGCTCGAGCAACAACGCTCGTTTTGGAAATTCGTCGGCATCCTGATCCTCGTGATGATCGCCTTGTACGTCTTGGCGATCGTTGGAGTCGCAGGGTTCACCATGATTTCGGTCGCGCGGGGCGGTGCCCATTGAGGCAAACAGAATTTCAATCGATCGTTTGAGATCGGGCACAGCAGCGGGCGCAGATCGGTCGTTTGAATCGATTATTCGAACGCCATTACCTTGCGTGATCGGTAAAGCCTTCCTGATGATCGACTTCCGCTTGGGCGTTAGGCGGACTTTCCGCCTTGCGACGCGCCCCGGCTATTTCTAGTGTCCGCCCCTCATGATCCGACGGGCTTCGTTGTCGCTTCCGGTTTCCGCCCTCACCGCGGGATCTCTGGCGATTTTCGCCGCCGCCGCCTTGCCGCTAGGGGCGCAAATCGCGCCCACCGCGGCAGCCCCCTCCAGCCAACCGACGTCGTTCGACCCTTCCGACGTCTATTTCCAAGGCTGGCTCGCCACGCGCGACGCCGAAAAATTGGAGGCCGATGGGGATTTCATCGGTGCCCAGGAGAAGCTCGAACGGGCCGCGAAGCTCTTCGATTCGATCCGGATGTATTACCCGGATTGGAAAAAGGACATGGTCAGCGGTCGCCAGCAAAAGACCATCGAAGGCGTGCTCCGCGTTCGCCCGAAGGCGGATGAGCTGAAGTTGAAAAACCAACGCGCTGTCGCCGAACTCGAAGGCGGCACCCGCACCCCGGGCCGCGTGGTGAGTCCGGGCAAAGGAACCTCTTCCCAACCGTCGCCGGCTCCCCCGCTCGCACCGTCTGCTCCGACTCAAGCGGTCGACCCTCTCGCCACCCAACGCCTCTCCCGCGCGGAAGCCGAAGTCCGTCGACTCCAACAACTCATCGAGGATTCCAAAATCCGCGACCGCGATGCCTCCCGCAATGCGTCGCGCGTCCACGATCTGGAGGCACAGCGCAACTTGCTCGACGCCCAACTCAAGCAAGCTCAAGGCGACCTTTCCGCCCTGCGCGCGCGCCTCGCCGCCGCGCCGGTGCAAAGCGAACTCAACATCCTCAATCAACGGATCGATTCGCTCGAAAAGGAACGCGAAGCGATGGGCATGGCGCTCACCCAGAGCCGGCGTCAGGAAATCGAAGCCAAGGCGAAAATCGCCACGCTGGAAGCCGACCTGAAGCTGACCCAGCAACGGGCCGTCGATTTGCAGCGCAACTTGGATCTGCAAACGCAAACCACTGGCGAAGTCGTCGCCGGTCAGCGTGCCCAACTCAAGGAACTGCAGGATTCGCTCAAGGCCAAGGATCACGAACTCGCCGCCGCGAACTCGCGGATTTCCGGGTTGGAGCAACAACTCGAAGAAAGCCACGCGGCCTTTTCCCAACTGCAGGGCGAACGCGACTCCCTGATCCGCGAACGCGAGCAAATGTCCGCCCTGCTCAAGTTGAACGAAGCGAGCCGCATCCAACAGCTGATCGAACAGAACATGGGCCTTGCCCGCCAGCTCCGCGACGCGAACACCAAGGTCGAGAACCTCAACCTCGATAACAACGCGACCAAGGACGAGCTGACCGACGCCCTGCGCGACCTCGCCATCGCGAAGTCGCAGATCAACAAACTCCACCGCGAAAAGCGCGAGCAGGACCAGCAGATCACCGAACTGGAAAAGCGCCTCAAAACCGAGGAAGCGAATCTGGCGGCGAACAATTCCAAAGCCGATCCGGCCGAAGCGGAGACCTTGCGCGAGATCATCAAAAAGCATCTGCGTGTTCAGGAACGCCGCCGTCAGGCCCGCGAGCTCTTGGTCGATGCGGTGAAGCAACTCGGCACGAAGGACGATTCGATTTCCCAAGCGATCGAAATGCTCGATGGCACGGAAATCGTCCTCTCGCCCGAAGAGCAAAAGCTGATCGCCGGTCGCGCCGACGGCGAACTCGTCTCGCCGGTCGCCGGCAACAACATCCAACGAACCAAGGCCGCCATCAGCAGCCTGAACGTCGAGCAAGAAAGCTACGCGAAGGCTGCCGAAAAAGCCTTCCTGGCCGATCGCCTGCTGCCCGCGCGCGAGCTTTACGAAATGATGATCGAGGGCAATCCGGGCAACACGGCCGCCGTGAACAAGCTCGGCGTGGTGTTGCTCAAGCTCGACGATCCGATGGCCGCGGCCGATTCGTTCCGTCGCGCGACCGAACTGGATGCCCAGAACCCGTATGCCCATCGCATGCTCGGTGTGGCGTTGATGAAGCTCAACGATCTTGCAGGCGCGGAGCAATCGCTGCAAAAGGCGATCGAACTCGCACCCGATGACGCACGCGCCCGCGTGGTACTCGGCAGTGTGTTCTTCCGCTCCAATCGCGAGCAGGAAGCGGAAGGCCAGTTCAAAGCAGCCATCGCCGCCGACCCGATGCCGAGCGAGCCGTATTACAACCTCGCCTTCCTCTACGCCCGCGACGGCCGCAAGGACGACGCGCGTAAATACTATCAGGACGCTCTCGAACGGGGCGCGCTCCCTGATCCGTCGCTCGAGCGGCGCTTCGCCAACTGATCCCTTTCACGGGAATTTCATCTTTTACGATTCGCCCGGAGCTTTCTCCGGCATAGGTTGCCCTTTGTCATGGCGACCGTTTCCGATTCCCATCGCGATCACTGGCTCGATCAAGCGGCGAAAACCGCGCGCCGGCTCAACACCGGTTGGTGGCTGGAAACGCTGGCCGCGCCATTGGTGATCGCCGCCACCGTGGGAGCCTGCGCCTTGTTGCTGATTCGCCGCAATGGCCCATCGATCGGGTGGGCGTGGCTCGCGGGCGGCATCGCGATGGGCCTGGCTTTGGTCGCGGGGATTTGCTGGCTGTTCGCCCGCCGGAAATTCGAGTCACGCGACCAAGCGCTCGTGCGACTGGAAGCGTCGATGTTGCTGCGGAACGCTTTAAGCGCGGCGAAAGCGGGCGTCGCGCCCTGGCCCGCGCCGATCCAGCCCTGCCACGCCGGGGTGCGCTGGAACTGGCCGCGACTGGTCGTCCCGGCCCTCGGCTCGGTGCTGCTTTTACTCGCCGGGCTTTTCCTTCCCGTCTCGAAGGCCGCTTCCAATCATGTCAATCCCGACGAACCGCTCGCTTGGAAAAGCCTCGAGTCGAGCCTCGACGAGCTCGCGAAGGATGCGGTCGTGGATGAGCAATATCTGGAGGAAACCCGCAAGAAGCTGGAGGAAATGCGCATCCAGCCGGAAGAAGAATGGTTTTCCCACGCATCGTTAGAAGCGACCGACTCGTTGAAAAAGTCGCACCAAGGAGAAATCGAACGCCTTGAACGCGAACTCGGTCGCGCGGACAAGGCGATGGGCGACCTCCAACAGAGTGCCCAAGCGGGTGGACCGGCCGAACAAGCGCGGCTGGCGAACGAATTCGATCAAGCCATGCAAGGTCTGCAGAACGGCGCGATGAAGCCGAACCCGGACTTGCTGAAACAGCTTCAGGCCTTCGATCCGAAAAACCTCGGCAAACTTTCCCCCGAGCAACTCCAACAATTGCGCGAAGGCATGAAGAAGGCCTGCAAATCGATGCAGGGCCAATGCGAAAAATGCGGCGGGGGCGATAGCGATTGGGCCGACCAATTGCTGGCGGGAGAAAACGAACAAAACGGAAACGAAGCAGGCGATGGCGCCGGCAAAGGAGGCGTCGATCGCGGCCCCGGCCACTCGCCCGGCGTGCTGGGCAAGGAAAGTCAGAAAACGGAAACGGGAAATCTAACCGGCTTGGAAGCCAAAGACCTTTCCCGCGCGATGCCGGGCGACTTGTTGGAGCTGCAAGACGGCGAGCATCAAATCGATCGCGCCCCCACCGGCCCGAAAGCCGGTGGCGACACCGAAGCCACCGGTCAAGGCGGCGACCGCGTTTGGAAAGACTCGCTCGATCCCGCCGAACAGCGGGCAATGAAGCGGTTTTTCGAGTAACGCCCGCGCCGTAACGCGAACGAACCGTTTCACGCTTACAAATCGATCGGGCCCTCGATGGGCGCGGCGAGCTTGCTGATCCGGCCGCTGTCCAGGCGATAGATCCAGCTGTGGATCTGGATATCTTGCCCCCGCGCCCAAGCGTCTTCAAGAATGGTCGTCCGAGCGACGTGTTGCGCCTGGATCATCACATTGAGCTCGCAAAGGCGATCGACGGCCATCTCATGCGGCAAGGCGCTGAGTTCCGAACGATTGCGACGAGCCATCGAACGAATGCCCGCGAGCCAGTTATCGATCATCCCGTGGCGGAAGTTTTCCAACGCCGCGCGCACCCCGCCGCAGCCGTAATGGCCGCAGACGATCACGTGCTTCACCTTGAGCACGTCGACCGCGTACTGAAGCACCGCGAGCAGGTTGAAATCGGTTTCCGCCACCACGTTGGCGACGTTGCGGTGCACGAACACCTCTCCCGGAGCCAGACCGGTGATCTGGTTCGCCGGCACGCGACTGTCGGAGCAGCCGATCCACAAATATTCCGGGCTCTGCTGGCTGGCGAGCCGCGTGAAGAATTCCGGATCGGACTCCACCATCGCGTTTGCCCACTTTTGATTCGATTCGAGAAGCGCTTGAAGGTCGGACATAGCTTAAACGCGCGGAGCTTTCGGGGTTCCGGGGCGCACGCGCAAGGTGGAATTTTGCTCCTTCAGGGACGACCTCTGGATTTTTAGCTGAAACCCGCCCAATCCGTGGTTTTCTGTCGCCAACCGGTTTCCTCTACTCCCTTGGCCGATCTTTTCACCACCCCCACCGCCTCCGCGGATAAACCGTCCCCGCAGGAACCTCTCGCCTCCCGGATGCGTCCGCGGACATTGCAGGAAATCGCGGGACAGCAGCACATCCTCGCGCCGGGCAAATTGCTGCGCCGCGCGATCGAATCGGACCGGTTCGCCTCGCTGATTTTCTATGGACCACCCGGCACGGGCAAAACGACCCTCGCCAACGTCATCGCCCGCATCACGAACTCCCGCTTCGAATCGCTGAACGGCGTGGAATCGAACGTCGCGGAAATCCGGGCGAAAATCGAGCAAGCCCGCACCTGGCGCGACTTGCGCGGCGAGACGACGATCCTGTTCATCGACGAGATTCATCGTTTCAACAAAGCGCAGCAGGACGTGCTGCTACCGCACATCGAACGCGGCACGGTGCGTTTCATCGGCGCCACGACTCACAACCCGTTCTTTTACGTCAATTCCCCGCTCGTTTCCCGGTCGCAGATCTTCCAGCTCGAGCCGGTTTCGTCGACCGACATTGTCGAGGTCCTGAAACGCGCCTTGGCCGACGCCGAACGAGGACTCGGCGCAATGTCGGTTGAAGCCGATGAGGAAGCGCTCCGCCATCTGGCGGAGAAATCCGACGGCGACGTCAGGAAAGCTCTCACCGCGTTGGAAGTGGCGGCGCTCACCACTCCGCCCGATGACGACGGAATCGCCCGGGTGACGTTGCAGGTCGCCGAAGAATCGATTCAGAAAAAAGCGATCGTTTACGATGCCCACGGCGACGCGCACTACGACACGGCCTCGGCGTTCATCAAATCGATCCGCGGTTCCGACCCCGACGCGGCGCTCTACTGGCTGGCCAAAATGCTGCACGCCGGCGAGGACCCGCGGTTCATCGCGCGACGGTTGATCATCTCGGCCAGCGAGGACATCGGCCTTGCGGACTCAGGTGCGTTGCGCGTGGCGGTGGATGCGTTGCAGGCGTTCGAATTCGTCGGCATGCCGGAAGGTCGCATCCCCCTCGCCCACGCCACGGTCTATCTCGCCACCGCCCCGAAATCGAATCGCGCTTACGAAGCGCTGGGCAAAGCGATGTCCGACATCGAGCAAGGTCGCACGCTGGCCGTGCCACCCCATCTGCGCACGAAGACGCGGAAGAAACTGGCCGCCGCGTCGGGCGAAGACGCCGATGCATTGCGGTACTTCTATTCCCACGATTACCCCGGCGCGTATGTACCGCAGGCCTACCTGCCCGAAGGACGCACGTATTACGAACCGGGCGAAGAAGGGCTGGAGAAACGCATCAAGGAACGCCTCGAACACTGGCGACAGACGCGCGACGAGGGCTGAGGGAAAAAAGACGCCAGCGGACAGTCGAGTATTGCCCCTGCCCGAACTCCCCCCGGATTTCGAACAAAAGACAACCACATCGCCAGCCGCTGGCGCGGAACATGCGATCCGGAGCAAAGCCCGGTTTTCCGCAAGTGCCTTCCAAAATGTGAAACCCGAATGGGGGTCGGGTCAACGTCTATTTATATCTGTCACTTTTTCGGCCATTCGGATCATCAGGATGGCCGGAATGTTTCCCGGAGTCGTTTTTAGAGCTGAGGTTGCTAACGAAATGGAACCAAATGGAATAATCTCCATCGATTCCCCGTAACGGGTCCGTCCCCGGATTACACTGTTAAACCCTTTCCTATTCCATCATGCCCACGCTTCGGTTCGTTTTTCGTGTCGTGCTTCTCACCATCGGAATGGCGATGGCCGCGGGATGGGGAACGGGGACCGCCCGCGCGGAGCTGCCAACGCTTTGGCTGATCGGCGATTCGACGGTCAAAAACGGCACCAAGGATCAACGAGGATGGGGTGAAGAGATCGCCGTTTTTTTCGATCCCGCGAAAGTCACCGTGCAAAACAAGGCCCTCGGCGGACGCAGCAGCCGCACCTTTCTCACCGAAGGCCTGTGGGACAAAGTCGAAGCGGAGCTCAAGCCGGGAGACTTCGTGCTGATGCAATTCGGCCACAACGACGCCGGTGACATCCGCAAAGACATCAAGCCCGGCCGGCCCTCACGCGCTTCGCTGAAAGGGAACGGCGAGGAATCGGAGGAAATCATCGTCTCCACCACCGGCAAACCCGAAACGGTCCACACCTACGGCTGGTATCTGCGCCACTACATCCAACGCGCCAAAGCCAAAGGCGCAACACCGGTCGTCTTGTCGATGGTGCCGCGCAACGATTGGAAAGACGGCAAAGTGCTGCGAGTGACGGAAAGTTTCGGCAAATGGGCGTCCGAAGCGGCGACCCAGGAAAAAGCAACCTTCATTAACCTCAACGGCATCGTGGCGGATCGTTACGATGCCTTGGGTGAAGAGAACGTGAAGGATTTCTTCCCGCACGAACACACCCACACGAATCGTGATGGCGCGGCATTGAACGCGCGTTCGGTCGTGGAAGGCATCCGGGCGCTGACCGATGTCCCGCTGCGAAATTATCTGCTGCCGGATTCGCCCACGACTCCCGGCTCTTCCACCTCTCCCGCCACCACGGCCTCAGCGCCCCAACGGTTGATGGAAAATCTCGGGCGCGGCGTGGTCGCGATCCAACACCAGCCGAACAAAGTGTTCGTGAGCTGGCGTTTGCTCGGCGACGAACCGGAAGACACCGCGTTCAACGTCTATCGAGTCACCGAAGGCGACACCGCGGTCAAGCTCAACGCCGCTCCCATCACCCAGCAAACTCACTTCACCGATGACCATCCCTCGTTCGCGAAGAATAGTGCTTACCTGGTTCGCGCCGTGATCGATGGCGTGGAGCAACCCGCCAAAGGCTTTTTCAAATTCGGCGTGAATCCGCCCGTTCGCCCTTATCTGACGGTGCCGTTAAAAACGCCAGCGAGCTACACTCCGAACGACGCCTCGGTCGGCGATCTCGATGGCGATGGCGAATACGAGATCGTCCTTCACCAAACCGGCCGCGCACACGACAACTCGCACGCCGGCGAGACCGACCCGCCCATCCTCCAAGCTTACAAACTCGATGGAACCCTGCTGTGGTCGATCAACCTCGGGAAAAACATCCGCGAAGGCGCGCACTACACGCAGTTCATCGTGTACGATCTCGATGGCGATGGCCGGGCGGAGATCGCTTGCAAGACCGCCGATGGCACCACCGATGGCAAAGGCAAAGTGATCGGGTCCGCAGCCGCCGATCACCGGAATTCCGCTGGCTACATCCTGTCGGGGCCGGAGTTTCTCACGATCTTCGACGGCGTCACCGGCGCGGCGCTCGCCACTACCGACTACAATCCGCCGCGTCATCCCACCAACCCGCTGCACCCGACTTCCGACGAGCTGAAAAAAGAATGGGGCGACGGTTACGGCAATCGCTTCGATCGCTTTCTCGCCTGCGTCGCCTACCTTGACGGCGTTCGCCCGAGTCTAGTGATGTGCCGCGGCTACTACACCCGCACGGTGCTCGCCGCGTGGAACTGGCGGGATGGCAAACTCAGTTCCGTGTGGACGTTCGACAGCCAGCAAGGGCCGGAATCGAACCGGAAGTTCGGCGGCCAAGGCAACCACAACCTGTCCGTGGCCGACGTGGACGGCGACGGCAAAGACGAGATCGTTTACGGCGGCATGTGCGTCGACGACAACGGCAAGGGCCTCTATTCCACGACCCTCGGCCATGGCGATGCGATCCATCTCACCGATCACGATCCCAGCCGCCCCGGCTTGGAAGTTTTCCGGATTCAGGAACGCTTCGACGACGCGGGCGCCCACCTGTTCGATGCGAAGACGGGCGAAGTCCTGTGGAGGAAACCCTCGCTCTCGAAAGGCGGCGACAACGAAGGTCCGGGTCGAGGGCTCGCGATGGATCTCGATCCGCGTCACCCCGGCTCCGAATGTTGGGCGGCCGGCGCAGGCATCAACGGTTTGTTCAACTGCAAGGGCGAAGTCATTTCCGAGAAAGCGCCTGGCATGTGCAACTTTGCCGTCTGGTGGGATGGCGATCTGCTGCGCGAGCTGTTGGACCGCAACCAGATCAGCAAGTGGAACTGGCAAACCTCATCGCTCGACCGCCTGCTAACGGCCAACGAATGCACCTGGAACAACGGGACTAAAGCAACGCCTGTATTGAGCGGCGATATTCTGGGCGATTGGCGCGAAGAAGTGATTTGGCGCAGCACCGACAATAACGAGTTGCACATTTACAGCACCACGATCCCGACGACCCATCGATTCGCCACCTTGATGCATGACCCGGAATACCGGCTGAGCATCGCGTGGCAAAACGTCGGCTACAATCAGCCGCCGCACACGAGCTTCCATCTTGGCGAAGGGATGACGAAGCCCCGACGCCCGCGAATCACCACGCAATTGGCAACCGTTCGGTCGCGCCAACCCTCGCGCTGAAAGCCTTCCCACTTCGCCATGAAAACCCACCTTCTCCGCCCACCGTTCGCCCGTGCGGTTCTATTGGGCGTTTTGTTGCACTCGCAGGCGGCGCTTGCCCAAGACGCCATCGTCGCTCCCGACGGCAAAGGGACGTTCAAGACCGTGCAGGAAGCGGTAAACGCCGCGCCCCTGTCCGGCCAAGGCAAACCCCTCTTTTGGGTTTCAATCAAACCAGGCATCTATCGAGAGAAGCTGACCATCCCCAAAGGAAGAATCCCGATCAAACTGACAGGCGAAGATCCCGCCAAAACGATTCTCACTTTCAACGACAGCGCCGAGACGATCAATGCCGCCGGGAAGAAAACCGGCACCTTCGACAGCGCCAGCACCTTGGTCCTGGCCGACGAGTTCACGGCGGAAAACCTCACGTTCGAGAATTCGTTCGGACGCGGCAGCCAGGCGCTGGCTCTGCATTTCGGGGCCGACCGGGGCGTGTTCCGCCACTGCCGGTTCACCGGTTGGCAGGACACTTTGTTGCTGAAGTCCGGTCGCGCGTATTTCGAAAACTGCGTGATCGAAGGTGTCACCGACTTCATCTTCGGCGGTGGCGCGGCGTGGTTCGAGAAATGCGAGCTTCGCTGTCTCGCACCCGGCTACATCACCGCGGCGTCGACTCCGGAGAAACAGCCATTCGGTTTCGTGTTCTTCGGGTGCAAGATCGCGGGCACGGGTGGAAACTGGCAAACCTACCTCGGACGTCCGTGGCGACCCTTCGGAAGTGTCACGTTTCTCCACACGGAAATGCCGGACATCATTCGCCCAGTCGGTTGGCACAATTGGGACAATGCGTCGAACGAGCAAACCGCGCGCTATGCCGAGTTCGACAGCCGAGGCCCGGGCGCTCGTCCGCACGAACGTGTTTCCTGGTCGAAACAACTGACTCTGGTGCAAGCCAGCGCGATCACGATTCAACACGCGCTTGAAGGCTGGAATCCGAACACCGTCTTGTCGGGTGAAAGAATCTCCGCCCTGCCATCCAACGAGCGGACGAAGTGGGAGGATTACCTTCAACGTTCCAATCAACACCGGAGCAAAGACAAGGCGACCTTGGCGGCGGAAGTGAAGGCCGAAAATCTCTCCGCGCCTCTCAAAGCTCCCGATGGCCCGGACTTCAAACTTCCTTCGTCCCCTCCGGCGAGCTGGTTCGGCTCGGACGAAGCGAAGCGCCTCGCGACCGCCGTGGTTTCGTTCCAAATCCCCAGCGGCGGTTGGTCGAAACATCTGGATTTCACCAAAGGTCCGCGCGTGCCCGGCATGCATTGGTCGTCGCAAAGCAGCGGCAAAGAGGGATGGCATTACGTCGGCACCTTCGACAATCGTTCGACCACCGAACAATTGCGACTGTTGGCGGGCGTATTCGGCGAAACGCGACGGGAGGAATTCAAAGCGGCCTTTCTCAAAGGTCTCGACTACATCTTCGACGCTCAATTCCCCAACGGCGGCTGGCCGCAAGTGTATCCGCTCGAAGGCGGCTATCACGATCATGTCACGTTCAACGACGATGCGATGGTGCACATCCTTCAGCTCTTGGATGACGTCGCGCGACGCGATCCGCAGGTTTCCTTCGTGGACGAAGAGCGCCGCAAACGGGCGGCCACCGCGCTTGAGAATGGCATCCGCTGCATCCTGAAAGCCCAGGTGGCGCAGAACGGTCGCAAGACCGTCTGGTGCGCCCAGCATGAACCGCTCACTCTCGCGACCGCTCCCGCGCGTTACATCGAACCACCAGCGTTAAGCGGCGGAGAAAGCGTCAGCATCGTGCGGTTCCTGATGAAGATCCCGAACCCACCTCCGTCCATCGTCAACGCGATCGAAGATGCCGTCGCCTGGTTCGAGCGCTCGAAGATCACCGGAATTCGAGCGGTCAGACAAGATGGTTCAACCCGCTATCAAAAAGATCCCGATTCCAAGGAAGTGCGCTGGGCGCGTTTTTATAACGAAGTGACCAATCAACCGATGTTCCCGGGAGGCCAGACGGGGGCCGTTTACGATTCCTTCGAACAAATGGCCGCAGAGAACCGCGTCGGCTACGATTTTTACGTCCACTCGCCCGCCGATCTCCTGACCAAAGATCTGCCGAAATGGCGGGCGAGAAATCGAAAACCCTGAAAGAAACATGATGCGATTTTTGAACGTTTCGACCTTCGCAGCGCCAACGGCTGGCTGCTTATTGCTCGCGGCGACAATGTCCGCCGGGGCCAAAACCTCGCCACCTTTGGCGACGGAACCAAAGACTCTCACCGCAAATCCCACCGATCAAAAAACGTCGACCAAGCACACCTTCAACATCGGCGAAGACGCCTTTCTCCTGGACGGAAAACCTTACGTCATTCGCACCGGCGAGATGCACTTCGCTCGCGTTCCTCGTGAGTATTGGCGTCACCGCCTCCAGTTGCTGAAGGCGATGGGTATGAACGCGGTCTGCGTTTACCTGTTTTGGAATTTCCACGAATTCGAGCAAGGCCGTTACGACTGGAACGGCCAGGCCGACGCGGCGGAGTTTTGCCGCCTCGCCCAACAGGAAGGCCTGTGGGTGATCTTACGGCCGGGCCCGTATTCGTGCGCCGAATGGGACGGTGGCGGTCTGCCTTGGTGGCTGCTCAAGAACCCGGACATCCAGATGCGGACGCAGGATCCGGCTTACATGAAAGCCGCGACCGCTTGGTTCAAGGAAGTGAGCCGCGTGCTCGCGCCGCTGCAAATCACGAAAGGCGGCCCGATCATTCTCGCCCAGGTGGAAAACGAATACGGCACGTACGGCAAAGACGCCGAATACATGGGCCGGTTGCGCGACATTTTAAAAGAATCCGGTTTCGATATCCCCCTCTTCGCCTGCAATCCCCGCTCGGCATTGAAGAATGGAATTCGCCCGGATCTGTTCAACGTCGTCAACTTCGGTCGCGATCCCGCCGGAGCCTTCCAACGACTACGGGAGATCCAGCCGAAAGGCCCGTTGATGTGCGGCGAGTATTATCCCGGTTGGTTCGACACCTGGGGATCGCAACATCATTACGGAAACCTCGACGCCTACCTCGGCGACCTCCGCTACATGCTGACAAACAAGTGTTCGTTCAGTCTCTACATGGCCCACGGCGGCACCAGCTTCGGCCTTTGGGCGGGAACCGATCGGCCGTTCAAACCGGACACCAGCAGCTACGATTACGATGCTCCGATTTCGGAGCCCGGCTGGATCGGCGAAAAGTTCCAGCGCACTCGCTCCTTGATGAGCGAGTTCTTGCAGGAAGGTGAACGCCTTCCTGAGCCGCCGCCGCAGATCCCGGTGATGAGCGTGCCCGCGCTCAAGCTGACGCAAGCCGCGCCGTTGTTCGACAATCTGCTTGAAGCGATTCGAGACGAAACCCCTCGCCACATGGAGGCCTACAACCAAGGTCAAGGCTGCATCGTTTACCGCACCGAAATCCCGGCCGGTCCGGCGACCACGCTCAACGTGAGCCAAGCCCACGATTTCGGCTGGGTGTTCGTAAACGGCGAGAGCGTGGGCATCTTCGATCGCCGCAAGCGCCTCAAGACCGTGCAATTGCCTGCACGCAGCCAACCGGCTCGACTCGACATTCTGATCGAGGCGATGGGCCACGTGAACTTCGGTCAGGAAATTCACGACCGCAAAGGACTCAACCAAGACGTCAAACTCGGAGACACGCCTCTCAAAGGCAACTGGCAGGTGTTTCCCCTGCCATTGAACGAGCCACAGCTCGCGCGATTGAAGTGGACTCCCGCCACGACAGAAACTGCGAAAGGTCCGGCCTTTTGGTCGGGAACGTTCCAAGTCACGAAACCCGCCGACACCTTTCTCGATCTCCGGGGCTGGGGCAAAGGCGTGGTCTGGATCAACGGGCGTTGCCTCTCGCGCTTCTGGAACATCGGACCCACTCAAACCGCCTATCTCCCCGGCGCGTGGCTCAACGCGGGAGAAAACCACGTCGTCGTCCTCGATTTGTTAGGACCTACCAATCCGCAAATCGCCGGCTTGGAAAAACCCATCCTCAACGAACTACGGCGCGAACTGGACTTCGCACTCAAGGCGACCGCCCACCTGCCCAAGCCCGTGCTGAAGCTGGAAGGCGTCGCTCCGGCGGCCCAAGGCAGTTTCACGGCGGGAGGAGAAGTGCAGGAGTTTCGATTCCCCACTCCGCTTCAAGGTAGTGAAATCTGTCTCGAAACGCTCAACGCCCACGATGGCAAGCCGTTCGCAGCCATTGCCGAACTCGATGTGCTGGATCCAAACGGCAACTCGATTTCCCACCAGAATTGGTCGGTCGCCTACATCGATAGCGAGGAACTGATCGTCGAAGACGGCTCGGCTTCGAACGCGATCGATGGCCAAAGCGCCAACTACTGGCACAGCGAGTGGAAAAACACCCAGCCCGCTCATCCGCATCGTCTGGTCGTGGATCTCGGCGGCGAAGTGAGCATCGGCGGCATCCGTTACACGCCTCGCGCGGGTGACAATCAAACCACCACCGGTCGTATCAAAGATTACCGTCTCTATGTCGGGAAAGGATTCACCACTGTAAAATCCCAACCCTAACATGGGCGAACACGCTTTCTGAAACGCTTCAATCCCCTTCAAGCGAAGGCAAGCTTTCCCCGATCAAGGCGAGGTTCTCGATCAGGCAAAGTCCGATCTGAGCCGCGTCGTTGGTGCTAAACGGCGCCAGCTCCTCGACTGGATAAAGAACGGCTGGCGGAACGATCCGAACCGGAGTCTCAGGCGTCAACCGGACCTGCGGCGGCACGTTCTCCTTGGTCGCGCGATCCGCGTTCAAAAGTTCACTCCACGCGCGGTTCGCGAGCTTCGGGTCCTTTTTCTTCCATGCGGCGTAGGCGGTGAGGCGAGCATGAGCGCTCGTCAGGTTTGTGCCCCTCAACGCTTCGCCAAGCGCCGCGATTTGCTCTTCGGCGCTCGCGTTGTAGAGGGTGCAATATTGTACCCACGCTTTCTCGAATTCCGGCACATCGAGAAGCTGGATCAGCTCCGCGCAGATTTCGACCAATCCAAAAACGGACGAAAGATGCGAAACGGAAACGGTCGGCTGACTCGAAGGAGTCAACGTCTTGGTCGCGGGATCGTAACCGAAGCTCTCATAGAAAAAGCCAAGCGGGTTTCCTCCAATCGCTTTCATCGAGTTCACCAACCACGAACGGGCATCCGGATTATTGGTGCGCTCCCATTCGGTCAGCCAATTGCTCGCGGCGGAACCCCAATCGGTTCCAACGGAAATACGCGTCTTGGGTTCATTGCCGGAAGGATGGGAGATCTTGCGATGGGGATGGGTGTTCGCGAGTTGCGCATCGGCATGCACGACTTCCCGCAAAAGATCCCCCACTCGTTCATCGGCGGTGAGATAATAATACGGCCTGCGGTAAATCGCGGTGCTGATCCGGAGTTGCTTGGCACTATCGCCCCAATGCTGGACGCCGTGACGCGTACCAAGACCCGCGAATCGCCCGGCATGGTAAACGTCGACTTCACCGGTGTGACGCGTCATCGCCTCCGCCATGCGGAAAATGTCCGCGCGGCCCGAACGCAAATACGCATACCAGAGCCATAGGTCGGTCGAGAGTTCGGAATTGTCCCACGCGTAACCGCCCACGTCGTAACGCCAAACATGCCGGTCCGCATCGTAGGTGTGCATCACATCTCCGTGATCCCAGAAGCCATACCAGCGGTGCTCTTCGATCTGCTTGAGGTAGTAGGCGATCTTCGAATCGTGCAGCTCTTCCAGCTTCCGCTTCGCCGGCGTCGAGCGATCGGGCAGACTCCAGATCGCGCCACCGAAGACTTGGGTGAAATGGAGATGTTCCGGCTTACAAGTCAGCAAGGGTGGCGTTGCCACGGCATTTGCCATTTTCACCAGCTCCTCCCTCGCAGGCGTGGCGGCGAGCGCCCACAGCATCATTTCGTTCGTGCGGGCGATCCCATGAGGCGTTCCATAGCCGGGCTCGTAATCCTCGTAAGTGATCTCCAGGCCGCCATTGGTCTGCTTCTCATACGAGTCCATCCCGAGGCCGTCGTGATAAAAGCGAAGGTCCATCGCGGGGGCTTCCGGCGACCACAACCACATCGTGACTTCGGCGAGATCGCTCGCGGCGCCACGCACGTCCAATTGGGTCGGGAAACGTTTCCAAAAATCCCGCATCCCAAACGCAATGCCACCTCCCGTGGCTCCGCCGATGAAACCGGTTCCGGAAGAACGGCCACCGTGAGCCGCGGAGATCCAGGCGTGTCCCGCCTTCGTGCGCTTACGAATCCCGAACGCGTCCGGCGACAACTGGGTGAGCGTGTAATCATTCCACGCGGGGATGTAGGACAAGCGCGTCCGGGCTCGTTCCGCGATTTGCTCGACCGGTGGACACGCTTTGCCTGCCAGTTGGGCTTGGATCACCTCCGCGCCTGGATCGCGGCGCAGACCGGTCAAATTGCGAACTCCTTCCGCCCACAAGCCACCGTATTCTCCACAAAAGCGGATGTGGCGATCGTGCGGCAAATCGCGCATCGGCACCGAAAAACGAACGCCGAGCCCGCGAAGAAAGTCCTTGGTTTCATCGCCATCGAACACGAAGGAATGCATCAGGCGGACGGCTTCGCCACCCGCGTGGAAATACAGGCGCAGGGTAAACGGCAACCAACCGCGGCTACCGCTTTGGTGCTTGCCCGAGAGCTTCACAACGGCACGCACCGGTCCTTTTTGCTCGACCGTCACTTCGGAAATCTCGCTTTCGAAGTTCTCCAACTTTAACGCGCCCGTCGCATCGAGATCGGGATGATCCTGGGCGGAAGCGACGAGTTTGCCGTCTCGAAGCAGTTCGCGACCGTCGCGCGTGATCGATTCGATGATTCGCGAACCTCGTTTGGGAACACGGCACCTGATGACTCCGGTGTCGATTGTCACGGCTTCCCCGCTTTCCTCCGCCGTCACTGCCAGAGCGGGACGGGTGGGTTTGCCCGGAGCCAGAATCAGCTTCGGATGTTCGACGCCTCCGCCAATGCTATGGCCGCTCCATTTCAGCGAGCCGTCGGGCCAGTAAGCCAGCGGCCAGCTTTGAATCGGCACGGATTGCCCGTCCGCCGAGTTCAACGCGAACGTTTGCCCTTCGGAAACCTGGCCGCGTGGCCAGGGAATCCCCCACGTCGTTCCGTCGCACCGTCCGGGCACCCCGCCTTCGAGCCAACGGAGTTCCACCTCACTCGGAACCGGACCAAAGAGCAGAGTTTCATCCATCTGGGACCGGGCTACCCTCGGAAGCTGTGTCGCGGCCACGGCGGCCGCGGTGGTCTTGATAAAATCGCGACGGGGAAACGTGGACATGATGAGCACCTCTCTATTCGAAGGAATTTCGTTTAGCTAAAGGAATCGCCTCCTACGACTTCGCATACGACGAAATTTCATCGCGAAAAAGGAAGGCCGAGGCGGGCGGGATTTCTTTGCTAACCTTTCGGCCCGGTACGGAATAAATTGGGATCAAGCCCCATGCCAGTTCCCACCCCGCAACAGACCGTCCTTGTGCAGCAACTTTTCGTGCAGCACCTCGTGCCGTTGCGTGGGTTTTTGCTGGGATTGACCGCCGACTTTCACCGGGTCGATGACCTGATTCAGGAAACGTTTCTCACCGCGCTCGAGAAGGCGGTCGATTTCCAGGAAGGCACGAATTTCCGCGCGTGGATTTTTTCGATCGGCCGTTTCAAAGTATTGGCCTCCTTCCGCGACCAAAGCCGCGAGCCGTTGTTATTCGAGCCCGAAGTAATCGAACGCTTGGCCGAATCCGCTCCAGACTTTTCGGCGAACGAACCACGTTCGCAGCATCTCGAATCCTGCATGGGAAAACTCGCCCCCCAGGCACGACGGGCCATGGAACTGCTTTATCAACATGGCCACCCGCCGCGCGAGATCGCGCCCCTGATGGGTTGGTCGACGAACGCCGTGAAAGTGGCGCTCTCACGCGCACGGGCATTGGTGCGCGACTGCATCGAGCGACGCTTGGCAGCGGAAGGAGAGGAGGCGCTTCCATGAGCGACCCGCGACTTTCATCCCTCGTGGAACGCTACTTCGATCGTGAGGCGGACGCGGGCGAAATCGCGGAGCTTCAGACGCTGCTGCGGGAAAACGCGGAAGCGCGCGAACATTTTTGGAAAGCCGCGGAATGGCATGCGCTCTTCCGTCAATGGGGTGAACAGGAATGGGGACGCGATGCGGCCAAAGCACAACGCCGTGTGACACCGATGCCGACCGTCTCCCGGCCCGTGCCGCAAGCCGTAGGAAGACCTACGATTAAGACCGCCGCCCATCGAAAGGTCGTGCGTTTTCCAATCGCGCAATGGGCGACAGGGATCGCAGCGGCGGCGGCCGTGATTCTGTTTCTCATCCATCAGCCACGCGGCCCGGTGGCCACGCTCGATCAAGTCGCGGATGTATCGTGGAAGTCCGGCAAGTTCGAGCCGGGTGGCAGACTCAAACCGGGTTTGTTCCAACTCGAAACGGGTGCGGCCGTGGTCGCGTTCGATCGCGGCGCTCGCGTGGTGATCGAGGGCCCGGCGAAGTTCGAATTGCGCGACGACAATTCGATGATTTTGCGCGTCGGCAAAGCCCGTGCCCACGTTCCGGAATCGGCGCATGGTTTCAAACTCCAAACGCCGCGCTTCACCGCGGTGGACATCGGCACGCAATTCGGCTGTAACGTCTCCACCGATGGCATCGGTGAGCTTCATGTCTTCGAGGGCCACGTCGATCTGCAGTCAGGTCCGGCAAAAAAGTCGTCGGTGCGATTGAGCGAAAATCAGGCGATGCGCGTGGAAGGAGAAGCTTCAACCCCGCTCGCCGCGCGACCGCTTGCGTTTTTAAGCGAAACCGAAATAGCGGGCCGTCAATTGCGGGAAAGCGGAGACCTTCTCGGCGCATGGCGCATGGCCGGTCGTCAACTCGACGAACATCCGGCCACGTTGCTGCATCTCGATTTCGAGGGAACGCCGGGTGCCGAAATTCCGAACAAGTCGAAACGAGCGCCCTTGGGATCGAACGCCAAGATCATCGCAGGCAGCCCCGCGGAAGGACGCTGGCCGGGCAAAGGCGCGCGAACTTTTCAAGCTCCGGGCGACCGCTTGGAATTCTCTCTCCCCGGGCAATTCGAATCGTTGACCCTGCTCGCTTGGGTCCGGGTCGAAAACATTCACGGTGAAAAAAATTCGCTCGTGATGGGGCACAGCTCCCAGACAGGCGAAGTTCATTGGTACCTTTACGGCAATGGAGCCCTCGGTGTCGGCGTCTTGTCGAAGATGGAGGATGTGCCGGGCAACTGGCGCAATTTCCACTCGGAACCGATGGTGACCGGGTCGGATCTTGGCACCTGGGTGTTCGTTGCAACGGTGCTCGACGGCTCCACCGGGATCGCCACGCACTACTTCAATGGCAAGTCTATCGCGAGCAGGGACGGCATCGTGCGCACACCGCTTCAATTGGCCGCGGCGAACGTCGCCAATCACGAGTCAACGGAACCCCGCAAACCCGGCGATTCGCCATCGAACTTCAACGGCGGCATCGACGAGCTCGCCGTTCTCTCAACCGCTCTCACCCCCGAAGACGTCGCGCGACTCTATCAACAGGGAAAACCCGGCCCTCGTTAAACCCAATCGATCAAACCCAACGATGCTCGTTCACCCTTCAAGTTTCCGTGGAAGAATGGCTGCAACCGCCTTGGTTGCCGGGATCGTCTGGGCGCCCCGTGCTCACGCTCAGACGATTCCCGCTTTTCCGGGGGCGGAAGGCTACGGCGCTTACGCGGTGGGCGGGCGCAATGGCGACGTCTATCACGTCACCAATCTCAACGCCTCCGGTCCTGGTTCTTTCGCCGATGCCATCGCCACGGTGCCAAGCGCGGGACGAACCATCGTCTTCGATGTGAGCGGCTACATTCGACTGCCAAGCGGGTCAAACGGAGTGCGCCTGACCAGCTCGAAAGTCACCATCGCCGGGCAAACCGCTCCGGGCGACGGCGTCGGCTTTTACAACAACTTCTTCCGCATCTCGGGCGACGACATCGTCATCCGGCACGTGCGTTTCCGTCATGGCAAATATGGCTCCGGGGGTGATTGCGTGGACCTCGACAGCGGCTGCCTCAACGCGATTCTCGATCACGTTTCGATGCAGTTCAGCACGGACGAAAACATGTCGAGTTTCGGCAGTCCGCCGGAAAACCTGACGCTGCAATATTCGCTCAACGCGTGGGGGCTGGAAACCCACTCCTGTGGCGGTCTCTGGGATCAGAACCACGCCACGTCCCACCACAACCTTTGGGCGCACAATCACACCCGCAATCCGAAGGCGCGACCGAGCGGACTGCTCGAATGGGTGAACAACGTCACCTTCGATTGGGACATCGGTTTCATCATGGGCGACACGACGAGCGTCCAGAACTACAAGGCGAACGTCATCAACAACTACTTCATCTGCCCGCCCGGAAACATCCAATCGAAGGCTCTGGTCAAAGCCCACCTCGCCACCAACGGCCTGCCGAACTTCACCGTCCACCTCAATGGCAACCTGATCGACCAGGACGGCGATGGATTGCTCAATGGCATCGATAAGGGCTACAACATCGTCGAAGGTTCCTCCTATAATCAATCGGCTTCGGCCATCGCGGGCTCCACAGCGGGAGTGACTACCGACAACGCGCTCACCGCTTACAAGAAGATCGTTTCCAACAGCGGCGCACTCCGGCTCGATGCCGCTTCCACTGGCACGTTGCGTGATGAAGTGGATACCATCCTCATCGGCAAACTCACCAGTCGGACGCCTTTCCATGTCAACCGCGAAAGCGAGACCGGTGCGAGCGCCAGTGGTTTCGGCACGCTCAACTCCACCGCCGCGCCGGTGGATACCGACAAGGACGGCATGCCGGACTATTACGAGACCGCACTGGGCTGGAGCACGGCCCTAGACGATCACAAAACCGCCCTCGCCAATAGCGGCGGCCTGATCACGGGCACGACGTTCTTTCCCGCGAACACCGTCGCCGGCTACACACGGCTTGAGGAATATCTTCATTTCCTCGCGATCCCGCACGCCACGGTCGCGAAAAACATCAGCGGTTCGCCGACGTCCCTCACGATCGATCTGAGGAAATTCGCCAGCGGCTTCTCATCATCTCCCGCTTTCACCGTGGCCAATGTCGTCGGCGGCGGGGTGGCGTTGAGCGGGACGGGCAATGCGATCGCCACCTTCACCCCAACGCTGAACCACACCGGACGGGCGCGATTCGAATTCACCGTGACCGATTCGGAGGGAAGCACGTGGACCCAAACCTGTGCGATCGTCGTGACGAACAACGCATTGCCGCGCGACCTCGAATGGAAAGGCACGGGCAACGAATGGGACACGACGACCGCAACCAACTGGCTTCGCCCTTTGGACAGCACGACCGTCGCCTATTCCGACGGTGATCGTGTTTCGTTCGATGAAAGCGGCATCGCCCAGTCGAATGTGAATGTCACAGGCGCGCTCGCCCCGGCCACGGTCGGGGTTGATGCTTCGGGCAATTACACGCTCGGTGGCACGGGCAGCATCAATAGCCCGGGCACGCTGACGAAGCGCGGCACCGGCACCCTCACCCTCTCGCACGCCGAATCCTATGCCGGTGGAACGTCACTCGAAGCCGGAACGCTCGCGATCGCAAGTCCCGGCAGCCTCGCCGGAGGAACGATTTCCATGTTGGACGGCACCACGTTGACCAATGCCTATCCGACGGGCACCACTTCGACCCTTTCGCCCGCGATCAACATTCCGGTTGGCAACACCGCGACGATCAACACCGGCAACCGCATCATTCTCAATGGTGCTGTCACCGGCTCGGGCGCGTTGAACTACAACGTCCAGACCACCGTCAGCCGCGTGGATTTGAAAGGCGCGACAGCCGCATACAACGGGCAAATCCATTTCACGAACTCCGGCGGCGTCCGGTTGTTCTACAATGGCGGCAGCTTCAATGGCTTCGACAACGCGAGCCTCGACGTCGGCGGCGGCGTGAGTCTCCAACCGCAAACCAACTCCGGCGGCAACACCTGCAACATCGCCGCGCTCTCCGGCACGAGCTCAAGCGCGAATCTCGCCGGTGGTTCGGCGGGCGCGGTCGCTTACGTCATCGGATCGAACAACAACAGCACCACCTACGCCGGAACGATCACCGGCAACGCGTCACTCGCGAAAACCGGCACGGGCACACTCACGCTGGGCGGCGCGAACACTTACACCGGCGCAACAAGTGTGAACTCGGGCTGGCTGCTCGTCGATGGCTCGCTTGGCAGCACCGCGGTCACCGTGGCCAACGGCGCGGCTCTCGGCGGAAGCGGAACGATCGGTGGAAACCTCACGGCAAGCGCCGGTTCCTTCCTCTCCCCCGGCACGCTGCCCTTCACCGGCGCGACGATGACCGCAAACGGTGGCCTCAATCTCAACGGCTCGACCCTCTACTTTGACATGTCGAATTCACCCGCGGGTGCGAATGACAAAATTGCGATGAACGGCGGCACTCTCGGGCTGAGCGGCACGCAGTATTTCCAGTTCCTGCTCCTCAATGGAACTCTCGGCGCGGGCACCTACGATCTCATTACGGGAGCGACGAATAGCACCGTCAGCAACGTCAACCTCACGCACAACCTTCCCTCTGGTTCGCGGCAAACTTTCGCCCTTTCTCGCGCCGCCGCGGGTTCAAATCCTTCCTACGTCCGGCTCACGGTGACGGGGGATCCCGCCACGCTTACCTGGTCCGGCGCGAACGGTGGAAGCTGGGACACGACCACCACGGGCAATTGGAGCGGCGCCTCGCCTGCGACGTTTTATCCTTACGACGCCGTGGTCATCGACGACACCGCGACGACCACCAACATCACCCCGAGCGGAAGCGTTTCGCCCCGTTCGACCCTCGTGAACAACACGACGAAGGCGTTCACCCTCGCCGGCGGTCTCGATGGTGGCTCGCTCACGAAGTCCGGCACCAACACGCTCACCCTCACCGGTGCGAACACTTTCAACGGCGGAACCGACCTGAACGGCGGCACGATTCAACTCGGCAATGACACCGCCAATGCGAGTGGCCTCGGCTCTGGCGCGGTCACGTTCAACGGTGGCACGCTGAAGATGTCGGAGAACACCACCACCTACAACGACTCCACCTGGAACCTCGTCGTTCCCACCGGCCAGACCGGAACGCTCTGGCAGGATGGACGATCAACCATTTCAGGCAGTCTCATCGGTGGGGGCGCGTTCACGTTGCGCACGCCATGGATTCGCAACGATTGGTTCTCAGACTGCTCGGCGTTCACCGGCGCGATGACTGTCATCACCGATGGTGATGGCGGCGATTTCCGTTTCGGCACGAGCTATTGGTGGAGCGGTCTGCCGAACGCCGCGCTGTTCCTGAATGGGCCGGTGAGCGCTTACTACATTGGCACCAGCAGCGCCGGCGCGGGCACGACCATTCCCATTGGCGAACTGACCGGCACGAGCAACTCGCGACTGATGGGCGGCACCACGGGCGGGCGGAACTTCACTTACCTCATTGGCGGCCGCACTCCCTTGGGAAGCGAAGCCGTCTTCGCCGGGACGATCGCCGAACAAAACACCGGAGTGACCACTTCCTTTGTAAAAACCGGCGCGGGCACTTGGGCGCTCAGCGGCACATGCGCATGGAACGGCGGCACCACGGTCGAACAAGGCACTTTGAAAATCAGCGGCTCGGTCACGTGCGGGTCGGCGACGAATGTCCTATTCGGCGCGGCGCTCAATCTCGCCGGAGGAACTCTCGCCACCGATTCCGTCACCATTTCCTCAAACGCGACCTTCACCGGCAGCGGCACGATTCAGGGCGACTTCAACAACGACGGCACGGTCACCTGCGGCACCGGCGGCATCCTGACGATCACTGGCGACGTGGTGAACAACGGCACCATGCGTTTCACCGGCGGCACCGCGCTCAACGCGGCGGGTGCGTTCGTCAACAACGGCGTGCTCGATCTGATGACGGGTTCGGGCGGCTTGCCCGCCAATTTCGAAAACAATGGCGTGGTGATCGATTCCAGCGCGGTGAAGTTGCAAACGGCCGGTAAGAGCGGCGCCAACTTCACGCTCACGATCCAATCCTACGCCGGTCACAATTATCAGCTCCAAGCCGCCGAAGATCTCAGTGCACCGACCTGGCAGAACATCGGATCGGCGCAAGCGGGCAATGGCAACGTGCTCACCCTCACTGACACGGGCGCGACGAACGCGAAGAAGTTTTACCGAATCGTCGTTTCTCCCTGACCCGGACGTGCGGCCGAAGCATTCTCGCTGATCCTTTGTGAGCCTTGAGGAGCTCGCCGATTCCCCTCTCACGATTCACAAAATGCAAAGGCCCCAATCCTTTGAGGATCAGGGCCTTTATTTGGCTCCGGCGGTAGGGCTCGAACCTACGACCTAGTGGTTAACAGCCACCCGCTCTACCGCTGAGCTACACCGGATTTTGCCATTCGCCCCGCTCGGCGGGGCGGGCGGAAGATGATCGGTTGAGGGGGTTTCGCGCAAGGCAAAAATGTATCGAAAAATGAATTTATTTCAGGTTCCGAAACCTTTGGGTTCGCGCGAAAATGTGCGTGCGATTTCCCCTCACCGAGGGCGCGTGAGTTCTTCGAACTGACTCTCCGGTTCGGCTTTGTCGATTGCCGGCTTTCGTGGGGTCGCAAGAGCGGCGGCGAGCTTCAGCCGGAAATCATCCACCGGCTTCGCGGCGGTTCCGGATACTTCCAGGTCGACCCACCGGAAACCTTCGCTTTCCGCGCTCAGCAATTGATGCAGCCGGCCGCTATCGTCGGCCAAGGCGAAAGAAGATGGAATCCCGAGACGCAAGCGACCGGAAAGCGCTTTGTTCTTTCCGACCGCGATCGAGCCGGTGACCCGAAGACGGCTTTTCGCGTGTAAATCCAAGTCGTCGAAACGCACGGCCGCCTTGTCCAAGCGCAACGTGCCGGCGCATGATCCGTCAAAGACCGGTGCGATGAACCAGCCGTCGCCGATCAATCGAGCCAGTTCGGAGAAGCAAGGCAACTCGGCCATCTTCATTGGCGAATCCCCACCCGTCCATGAGGCGACGAAGCGGTAGGAATCGGCTTGCCCGGGGACGAACGTGAGGAAATTCACCGTGGCGGCGTCGCGGGATTCGGCCGGCCCGCTCAGAAAACGGCCGAGGTCCCGACCCGCGAGATGTTCAAGAGGGAAGGAACTGAATTTCACGTCCATCGTCGCGGGGCGAGGCTCACCCGTGGCGGTGATGGAACCGGAAAATTGAAGCGAACTTTGTGGACGATCGGGCGCATTGAGCCTCAGCGCCACCAAATCGATTTGGTTTCCGTTGAGGACCAGCAACGAACGATCCAGCGGAAAGACGGGAAAGTCCTTGCCGAAGGAGACGGTGCCCCGATTCAACCGCAATTCCGCCCGACCGCTGGTATTCTGAGGATAGAACGAAATTTCGCAATCCCGGACGGCGACTGAAAGATTCTCCGGATCTCCGATCAGAATGGAGGCCTTCGGACTGCGGATCCGTTGGAATTGGAAAAAAGATTCGCCGCTCGGCGCGGAGGTTGATGATGAAGTTTCGTGGGGAGTTCCGATTTTGAGCTGGGCCGTTTGAGCCAGCACTTCTTCGCCCGACCAACTGCCGCCAAAAAAGCTTCTCACGTGAAGATCGGCTTCCACGTTCTTCAAGGCCAGGCTCTTCACCGCAAAGGTTTCGGGCCATTGCAAATCGAGTGCCAATGCCCCGGCACCGGCGGGAGTAACCCTAAATTGGGAAACTTCGGCTTGGGATCCGGTCGCTTCGTCCAGCTTGCCCAACAAGCGCGTCCGGTACTGCGAAGTATTGGCATAAACCAGGACACCGCCGGCGGCGAGCAGACCCAGAACGCCAAGGCTCAACCCCACCGTGATCTGGATCACGTGCAGGCGTTTTTTGCGCTTCGCGTGTTCTTTCGCCGGCTGGTGGCTGCGTCTCTTGCGTTTGCGAACCCGGATGGCCTGGGTGCCGTCCTCTCTGGTCACCAGGATGCCATTTTCCGGATCAGGACCGTTCGATTGCCTCAAACGGTCCACCATTTCATTGAGCGAATACTTTTCCGGGCCGGGTTCAGCGTCTGCCATGGGTCAGGAATGCGGTAAGGGCCTCAACGGGCGTTGATGGGATGACCACTCGGATCCAGAAGCTGAACGTTGACCAGAAAGATCAACGCCTTCTTCACCGGGGCAACGGCCTTGGACTGGAACATGCGGCCGACAATCGGTAGATCGCCCAGCAAGGGGGTCTTGTCTTCCACATTCTCGATCTTTTCCTGAATCATGCCTCCTATCACCACGGTGGAGCCATCGGCCACGGTCAGGTTGGTTTTCGCGCGCTGCGCGCTGAATACCGGCATCAGAATGGCGTTCCGGGTGATTTCCACCGTAGTGGCGTCTCCGTCTTCGTCCGAGCCGGGAGCGTTGATGGGGCTGCCGAAATTCACGAACCCGTCGAAATCGGTGATCGAAGGATTGAGTTCGATTTCTACGAATCGCTTGTCCGCGGAAACCGTCGGCATCACCTCCAAAATAATCCCGACGTCCCGCTTTTCGAACGCCGTCGGAGTGGCGGGAGTTACCGGGAAAGCCCCCCCGCTTCCGCTCAAGATCCGATTGGGAAGTTCCGGGGGCTCGTATTCGGTCGGGTAAATGAATTCACGCACGACGCTGACCGTCGCAGCCTGGCCGCTGCGGGTCACCACGCTGGGATTGGCCATCAAATCGATGCCCTTCTTTTGATCCAGCCCGCGCATGATCATTTGGAAGTCGCTGCTGCTGACCGTTCCGCTGACGGAAAGGACTCCAGGGGCGCGGTTCGAGGCGCTGCCCAATCCGCTTCCGCTGCCCGAATTAGCAATAAGATCGTCGATCGAATTGCTGCTGATCGCCTCATCGCCACTGCGATTACCCGCGGTGATCGGTTTACGGCTCAACGTCGACGGTGGAATTGGAATGTCGCTGAGGTCTCCCCCGTTGCCCTGGGTGCCACCCGTAAGCGTCAACGCGTCGCTCAAACCAAAGTCGTTGAGCAACCAATCGAAGCCCAGCTCCTGCAGACGACGCTCTTCGGTTTTGATCGCCGTAACGCGAACGACGACTTGCACCGGCTCGGTCTGGGCCGTGGCCTCCACGATTTGAGCGATGATGTCGACATTCGCCGCCGTATTGCGCACCAACAAGGTATTGGTCGCCGTATTGAGAGAAGCGGAAGCTCCTTCGGGGAACGTCACGCCTTGTTCCTTGAAAATCTCCATCACCCCCCGCCGTTTGGAAAGCAATCCCGTCCCCGCCGGCTTTTCCGCGAATGGGTCCGTGACCGGCGCGGCGGCGGCGGCGCTTCCAGCCGTCGCCAGGAAGTCGGCCGGGACTCGGAACGTGCGTGACACCAGCTCGGTCGTGTTTGTGCCCGCCGGGCGAATCAACACGGAGAAATCGTCGGTGGAATAAACGGTGTGCGTTTGATCGTTGATGTAGCGCAGCACCTGCGAAAGCGGAACGTTGCGGAGGCGGAGATTAAAACGTTGGGCGAGAATCTTTCTCTCGATCTCCTCGTCGGGGCCACCGCGCAGAGTGAATGCGATGTTCACTCCTTTGCGGACGGGATCGAGTTCCAGGGTGTCCAATTCCACGGATTTCGCCCGCAGATAATCCAAAGCCTCCTGGATCGAGACCTGTTCGAGATCGACTTGAGGGAGGATGATTTTGTCGAGCTTGACGGAAATGGGAATCGAACCCACCGCGGCGGACCCGGTGGTCAACGCGGGCACCACCGGAACCGGTTGAGGAACGGTCAACTCCCACGCGCCATCCACCTGTGAAAGCATCTCGGCACGCGTGTGATCGTAGGCGGCCTTCTGGTAATCGCTTTTCGCGGAAGCGATTCGTTCCATACCGCGACGCGCGGCGGTATTGGTGGAATCGATACGGAGAACTTTTTCGTAATGGGATTTCGCCTCGTCGAATTTTCCCAAGTTGAAAGCGCCTTCGGCCGTGTAGAGCGTCCTGCGCACTTCATCGACATCCTTGCCATGCTCCGCGGTCAACGCGGGATTGGTACGGATCGGATCGTCCAACTGATCGCGGAAGCAACGCGCATCGACATGATCCGGTGCGACTCCTGCCACCAACACGGCATCGACCAGCTTGCGTGCGCCTTCCACATCGCCTTTCCGGGCGAGTTCACGGCCGCGTTGGATCGAGGCCGTCGCGAACCGTTCAGTCGCGGCCTGTCGCAATTCGATCGTGACGGGCGCATCCGGAATCAATTCACGAGCTCCACCAAACGCCTCGACCGCCTCGGCGTATCGCTCGTTTCGATAGGCTTCGTCGCCTTTCTTGAGCAACTCCTGAGCCTCCTCCACGCCCTGATAGCGCTTCGCCAGCTCTCGATCGGACAAGTTCACCGGTTCGCCCGCGTGCAGCGGCGCGATCATGCACGCGGTCGCTAACAACGCGGCGCGACCGCAGATTGGGATAAATCGGCTTACGGACTCCATGGATGGGTTTCGGGCGCTTATAGAGAGGCTCGCGCGGGAGCGTAAGCGGAAAATCCGGAAAAACGCCGTTAGCGCAGTGGCAGTTCCAACTGAATTTCGCGACGCGGCGCGTCCACGGATCGCCACTTTCGTTGCCACCGGTCCAGTTTACCGCTCCAGACCCGCCACTCCCGTCTCATTAGAATTCGAAACTTGTTCACGTGAACAGCGTTCAAAATCACGTCACTCTGTCAAGTTCACAACCGTCCGGCCGCTTTGATGTCGAGGTAGCGGTTGGCCAGACCGATGGCGAGTTCTTGCGCGGGAACGTCCAACGTCAGAATTCCGCGCGCGCCAAGCTCGGCCAGCACTTCCCGCCTTTCGGCGAAATAACGGTCGGCGGCGACGAATTTGAGCGCGTCTGAAAATCCCCGCACCGGACGGATTTTCGCCTCTTCGATCGACCGCTCGCGTAGGCTGGCCAGCAAAACCAAATGCTTCGACTGAAGCGCCTGCAACGCCGGGATCAATTCGTGGCCATCCTCGCCCCGCAGATTGGTCAGCACAATGACGAGCGAACGCCGCCTCTGTCGCGCCATGAGTTGCGCCGCCGCTTGGGCGAAATCGCTGGGCTGCGGGGTGGTCTGGAAATCGTAGAGGTGATTGAGCAAGACCGGCATGGCGTGCGCCCCTTTCATCGGAGGCAACCAGCGATTGGTCCCGCCGAACGATTGCACCCCGATTTGGTCGCCCTGACGAAGCGCGATATGGGAAACCAACAGCATCGCGTTCAGGCAGTGATCGAACTGCGGCAGCTCGCCATCCATCGCCCGCATGCGCCGACCGGTGTCGACCAGGAACACGATCGATTGGTTTCGCTGTTCCTGCCAATCCCGGCTGATCAGCGTCTGGCGGCGCGAGGTGGCCTTCCAGTCGACCTGGGCGAACGAATCGCCCTCGCGATAATCACGCAGTTGCCGGAATTCCCGGCTACTCCCCGCTTTCGGGCGATGTACGATGCCCATCGGATTTTCCCGGTGCTGCATCGCGAGCAAGGCGTAACGGACCACCGGTTCGTAATTCGGATAAACCTTCGCCGTTTCGATTTGTCCGTGCCGCGTCCGGCGAAGCCAAAGTTTCCAGGGCGACGTGAGTCGCGCATGCACCTGGCCGAATTCCACTTCGCCGCGTTGCACCAATTTCACCGGATGAAACACCCGGATGTCCCGTTGGGGGGGAATTTCGCCCGACCATGGCATCGTGGGCGCATCCGCCCCCACCGGAACGCCATCGAAAACCTTGAGGCAAAGCGGTCGCCTCCCTGGGTTCCGGAGGGTCAGCCGTATCTCCCCGGGCTCCCCCAACGCGAATCGCCCGGGCAAACGTCGCAAAATCTCCACTCCGGGCGAAAACCGGAGCCGCAATCCATCGATCAAAAAGCATCCCAGCAACGCTCCGCCCACGATCCACCATGCCATCGCGGCGGCGGGCCAAATCGCCACAGCCAGCCCGGCGATCGCCCATGCGCTCACCCACCCCAACGTTCTGCTGGTCGGCTGCATGCTCAGTTTCTTGGGGCGGGCACCGCTTCGATGATCGCGCGCAAGACGTCATCGACATCCTGACCGCCGATCGCGACTTCCGGCGTCAGTTGGACGCGATGACGCAGCACCGGCAACGCCGCGGATTTAATGTCGTCCGGGATGATGAAATCGCGACCCTGCATCAGGGCGAAAGCCTTCGCCACCCGCACGAGCGCGATAGCGCCACGGGTCCCCGCACCGAGGGCGATCGCCCGGGCCTCGCGGGTCGCGCGGGCAAGCGCTACCGCGTAAGCCACCACCTCCGGCACCGCCTGCACCGCAGCCGTCTGTTGCTGCGCTTGAACGATGTCTTCCGGCCGGCAAACCACCTCGACCTCGCCCGTTTCCCCGGGTCGCTCGGCGGCGGAACGCGCGACGATTTCGCATTCCGAATCATGCGAAGGATAATCGATGAGAATTTTCATCAGGAAGCGGTCGAGCTGCGCTTCGGGCAACGGATAGGTGCCTTCGTGTTCGACCGGATTCTGCGTCGCCAAGGTCATGAACGGCGGAGAAAGCGGCAGCGTCTCGCCATCGATCGTCACCTGGCGTTCCTGCATCACCTCCAACAGCGCCGCCTGGGTTTTCGCGGGAGCTCGATTGATCTCATCGGCCAGCAACAGATGGGTGAACACCGGACCTTGCCGGAGTTGGAACGTCTGGCTGCGCATGTCGAACATGCGAAAGCCGGTGACATCCGACGGCATGAGATCGGGCGTGAATTGGATGCGCCCCGAGTGCCCCCCGAAGGCCCGGGCGAGCGCGATCACCAGCGCGGTTTTTCCAAGGCCGGGTTTGCCTTCGAGCAGGACGTGTCCGCCCGCGAGCAATGCGGCGAGGACCTGATCGATGACCGTGTCCTGGCCGAGGATCACGCGGGCGATTTGCTCGCGCAACAAAGGCGCCGGGGACACGGATCGGGAAACCGGAGCGGGCGACGGAACTTCGAGATCGGACATGTTAGGAAAAGGTGGCGAGGATGCGTTGGAGATCGGAAACGGTGCGGGTGAAAACGGCGGCGTCAGCGGGTGCCGGCTCGCTCATGGCGCGGGTGACCCGCTCGCGGGAAACTTCGGCGCGTTCGGCCAAGAGCGCGAAAATATCCGCGTCGAGGCGACCGGTGCGCGCCTGCAGTTGATGGCAGCGTTCGAGAATTTCCGTCCGCAAAGGCGCGAGCAAGGCCGCGCCACGGTCGAGCCGCCAGTGGAAATCGCCGAGCGCTTCCAGATGATAATCGTAACCGCGCAACGGCGATGGTTCCTCGGCGGCTTCCAGCGGACCGAAGCGTGCGAGGTTTTTCCACAGCCAGCAAACGATCACCAAGGCCAGACCGATGAGCGCGGGCCAGGCTTTCTCGACGAGCAATTTCCACAACGACAACGTGTGGCCGCGCAGGAAAACGATTTCGCCGGTGTAGGGCGACGCCTCGATCAATTCGAGCAGGAACGCGGCGTGCTGCTTGGCATCGAGACGACGGTTGCGAATCGGACCGGCGTCGGTCAGCACGCTGATACGTCCCTCGCCGTACTCGGTCGAAACGAACGACTCCGCGTCGCCTTCCGCCCGTTTCACCTGCCAGCCCGATTTCAGCTCGGCTTCGAAGGTGCGGTCTTCAAACGCGATCTTGTCGCGCGACACCTCGCCGCGCTCCGCTTCTTCGAGTGTCAGGCCGGCGTTCGCCAGCATGTCGTGCAACGCCGGTTCGATTCTGACCGCGTGGGAAGCCCCCCAATCGTCGTCGGTTGCCAGCGCGTGTTCCACCAACAGCACCAAGTGTCCGCCCTGGCTTGCCCATGTCGCGGCCGTCCGGGCGAAGGCTTCGTTGCCGATCGCTTCCGCCGGCACGAACCACACCGCGTCATCGGGCTTCGGCTCGGACCACGATGGCTGTTTCCTCACGGAATATCCGTAGCGCTCCAGGAAACGTCCCGCCGCCAGCCATGGATCGATTCGCGCCTGACCTTTGTAGCCGGTCTCGTGTTCGATCTCGTCGTAATCGCAACCCGTTAGGGCAAAGACGAAAAGCAACGTGAGCAACAGACGCAACCCCTTCACGCACGCCTCCCTTCCGTGAACGGCCAACGCCGGCAAAGCGCGTCGATTTCTTCATCGGCCGGCCATTGACGGGCATAAGCCAAACGAATCCATGCCCCGGTCAGCCCGCGAAAATAGTCGGCCTGCAACGGTTCACCCGTCGCGCTCACACGTCGCAAGCAATCGCCTTCGGTATCCGACTCCGCGATTTCCACGCGGCCGTGATCGATGAAGCGCGCGATCGCGCCGCGATAAAGCAACGCCAGCGCTTCATGCCGTCGGCCTTCCCGCCACCAACGCCACGCGGTCGCGGGCACGTCGTCGGGCAAAGACTCCGGTGAAACTTCCATTCCCATCACCACCCGCGCGGAAGGACCACGCGGCAAGGCGTCGCGCCCGCCCGCTCGTCCTTGGAACAAATGGCGATAACGCACCCCGAGCCAAACCAGGCCCGCAAGCGCGGCGGCGGCGATGAGCACGAGCAACAGCAAGCCGAAGCCTTTGATGAATTCCGCCCACCATTTCGGCATCGACCAATCCGGGAGGTTGCTCGCTTTGGGCACGCGGGTTTTTTCCTTATGAACCTCGAAGACCGGATCCGCTTTCACCTCGCGAATCACGGTTTCCGGAGCGGGTCGCGTGTCCGCCCGGGCCGTCGACAGGCAACAAGCGAAGCCGAGGGCGATGATCGCCGCCACCTTGCCGAGACGATTTGCCAGACGTTTGAAAGCGAGTTCGACATCCCAGCCTTCGATCCAAGTCCGGTTGTTGACGTAGATACCGAAGCCCGCGCCGGTGACGAAGACGTCGACCAAGGACTGCGAAATCAAAAGGCAGACCGCCGCCGCACGAAGAATCAGCGGAGGAATGAACGTCGGATCCTTCGACGCGCGCCAAACCTCGATGGCTTCGTGCCACGAGGTGCCGTGGCCTTCCGGCACGAACATGGAAGCGGCGCCGAACAACCCGACGGCCAGCCAAACGGTGGCGAACAGGCCGGCAAAGGAAAGCTGCAAGACCGTGTTGTCGCCTCGCCGGAAGATCACCCGGCAACGTTGTTTGAAAACTTTCCCACGCAACCCTTCCAAATCCTCCACCGGCATCATCACCGGTGCCTGATGATGGGGCCGGGCGACGATAAACCGGTAAAAAAACCGTCGCGTCCAGGCGCGCGGAATCTCCCGCCACACCTGTCGCCAGGAAGGTTCTTCCCCGAACAAACGCCGGCTCAATTCAAACAGCACCATGCGCGACGCCGCCGGCTTCCACCACCAGAAGAGCAGGACAAACCAGATAGGATGATCCCACAGCCCATACGCCGCGATGGCCGTGGGCAACGCAACGGCCAACCACCACACGAGCCAGCACCGCCAGAACGAACGGCGGACCATGGCGAAGCCGAGATCGATCGCTTCCCAATCGCTGCGCGGCCGGATTTCCGCCGTCACCGATTCAAGCTTCATCCGCGACCCCCTTTCCAGCGAAGAGGAAATACGCGGCGTGCATGAACCAGGCCGCGATGCCGACGCCATACTTGATGGCCGGTGGAATCGGCTGGGCGGACCAGAATCCTTCCACGACGGCCGCAAGCGTGGTCATCACCGCCGCGCCATAAATCAAAGGCAGCGCGCGTTTGCCCGCTTCGACCAGCGCCCGTGAACGCGGCAAACGTCCGGGCCGGAGAATCGCCATGCCGAGTCTCATCCCCGCCATGCCGGCGACGGTCATGCCGAGCAATTCGAATGACGAATGACCGGCGACGAATGACCAGAACGCCGTGGGGCTGCCCACTTCCGTCACGTAACCGGCGGAAGCGCCGATTTGCAGGCCGTTGAACAACAGGAAAAACAACGTACCGAGTCCCGCCGCGATTCCGCCTGCGAAAATCCGGAAGTCGATGCTCACGTTGTTCTGAATGTAGTAACCGAACATCATGAAATTCGACCCGTGATCCGAACGCAGGTTGGAGAGCGACTCCTGGCCTTTGCCGTACATGTGCTCCATCTGGGTCATGCCCTCGCCGCCGAGAATCGCCTGAATCCAGGTGAGGTCGTGTTTCGCGGCGATCAGCAGCGCGAAAAACGGCAACCAGAACATGGCGCTGCATAGCCAGAACAAACGCCATTCACGGCGAATCGTTTGCGGAAATTTCACCGCCGCGAAACGCACCGCCGCTTCCCAGCCGCTACGACGTCCACGGTAGATCAGCTCGTAACCGCGGATGACGAGAGCGTTCAGTCGCTCGACCAGCCGGGGCGAATACATCCGCGCACGAGCCAGCGACAAATCGATGCACACTTCGCGGAACTTCTGAGGCAAACGATCGATGCCAAGCTGCGGCTTGCCACGTTCCATCGAGGTGACGAGTTGCTCGAACTCCTCCCAGCGCGCGCCGTTCTTGTTCTCGAAATCTCCCGACGTCATGTCACTCCTTCCGCTTTTCCTGCAACCAGTGCGCCATCGCCATCAGCCGGGAAACGCCCGCCGCGCCGGTCGCTCCGCTCAGTTCCGAAACGTGGTCCGCGATTTCCCGCTGCCTCGCCTCCGACCACAAGCCGCAACGCTCGCGGAACATCACCACCGCGCGGGTTTCATCGGGCGTCAACGCCACCGGCGGGCGAACCGCGCCCATCGGCGGCGGTGGTAAAACTCCCGGCTCGGGCGGCAGGCGGTCGTAGATCACCACGGTTCCCGCCGCCAGATCGCCCAGTCGTTGGAAACGTTTCGTCGCCAGGCAACTCGCCAAACCGAAACCATAAGTGAAGAGCGGCATCGCGTCGGCGAAGCGGAGGAAGTTCCGCACCACTGCTTGCCCGAAGGTGATCGGCGATCCGGACGGCTGCACCACGCGTAACCCCATCGCCCGCTTGCCCGGTGTCGCTCCGCGTTTGCCCGCCTCGAACACGACCGGATAGCCCCACTCAAGAAAGAACCACACCAGCAACAGCAAGCCGGCCACCACGTTGCCGCCGATCGCGATACCGGCGAAGCTAATGATGATGCTCAGCACGATCAACGCGCCCATGCGGATCAGAAAATCGATTAGATAAGCGTTCGCCCGCCGCATCGGTCCGGCGATCCGCAGACGGATCTCGATGCCTTCGGCCAGCTCCACCGATTGCAACGTATCGAGTTTTTCCGCCGTCAGCTCCATCTTTCAGTTATCCCAAGCCGCGAGCGGGCCAATGAGAAGGCAAAAGACAAACCACTTTCAGCCCCCGTGCCACTTCAACTTCTGCCGGAGCGCTTCGTAAAACGTCCGGCCTTCCAGACGAAGCAGATGGAACGTTCGGGTGGATTTCTTCACCACGATCCGGCTGCCCGCGGCGATGGAGACGGTTTCCCGGCCATCGACGGTAAACAACATCGCTCCTTCATCGGCTTTCTCCGGCGCGAGGATGATCTCCGAGTTGTCGCACACGACCAGTGACCGCTGGCTCAAACTATGCGGGCAAATCGGCGTGATGAGGAACACTCCGGAGGCCGGATCAATCAGCGGGCCGCCGGCCGACAACGAATAAGCGGTCGAACCGGTCGGAGTGGAAACGATCAGCCCGTCGGCCCGGTAATGATTGAGCAGTTCACCGTTCACCGTCGCCAGCAACGAGACCAACCGGCCGGTTTGACCACGGGCGAGCGTGATTTCGTTGAGCGCGAAAAAAGTTTCGGAAGCCGATCCGTTGTCGAACACGGTCGCCTCCAACAACGTCCGGCGGCTCGTGGTGAAACGCCCCTGCGCCAGCGCGTCGGCGAAAAGATCCAGTTCGCCGTCGGTGCAACTGGTTAGAAACCCGAGCGTGCCGAGATTCAACCCGGCCACCGGTTTCTCGAATACCCCGAGTTTCGCCACCGCGTTGAGCATGGTGCCATCGCCGCCCATCGCGACCGCGACGTCCACTTGCGCGGCGAAATCTTCACCGCGCACACCTTCGCTTTCGCCCAGCCACGACGCGGTGTCGGTTTCCAACACCGATTCGATCCCCCGGCTGGCCAATGCCGTTCGCAACGCGGGAATCACCCGTCGCGCATCGGGCTTCTGAGGATTGGCGAGAATGCCGACTTTCACTGGCGGGAGACTAATCAGCCGCCGTGCTGCCGGGCAATGCCTATAAGTCCTATAGGACCTATAAGAACCCGTTTAAAGTCTTCTGAGGAGCAGGGAAATGAAAGCCAGGCGGATCATGGCGAGCGATGAGGCAAGCTGGCGCTCGCAATTCTTCCAGAGCCGTCGGCATT